>FTEL01006401.1_pt1 | contig 19739 bp, 4 predicted proteins | sample 1658911 | NCBI WGS metagenome assembly FTEL01 (sample SAMEA3914869, study PRJEB12502) | metagenome | biome: forest; material: soil | place: USA | collected 2012-03-12 | depth 0.1 m
GAACAACAAGGAGGGGTGGAAGGGGAGGGTGTTGACAAAGTGGCCTGGTCCGGGGGTGGTGGGGATCGTGTCGGCGATTAGGAGTAGGGATTATTTGATCCATCGGCAGCCGTGTTGGACGTATTGGAAGGGGGGTTGATGAGGTGGGAGGGGGAGAACGGGGAGGGTTGTTGGGAAAGGGGTCAGGAACGGGTCAGGAAGGAGTCGGGAAGGAGTCAGGACTGGGTTGGAAAGGGGTTGGGAACGGGTTAGGGAAGGATTGGAAAGGCGTTAATTAGGCAGGCGTTGGAAGGGGTTGGGACACCACAGGCAGCGACAGAGTGGCCGAATCGTGGCCATCACGAGTATCACAGCTTGGACAATGGTAGGATTTGTATGAAAAGACACTGTAATCAACTCCAACTGAACCACAACAGACGAAATCCAGGGTATCCGAGCCCCCTCTGATGACAACCAACTGCCCCTTCTGATTCCTCTAGCACTGTAAGAAAGACAAACCCAAGACAACAAAAGGGAAAACAACAGACTCGGTCTTGACCATACACCACAAAACAACGCACCCCCATATGGTCATACACCCCCTAACATCTCACAACCTTCTTACACCCATCCACCCCCCATCTACGCCTCCGTCATCAACGCCTCCCCCTCATCCAACAAATCCGTCACCTTCTTCAAATTCCCAATCAGACTCCTCCCCAGCCCAACCAACAACAACTTCTCCGCATTCGCCGGCAGGCCCAAATACGTCGGCGGCTCGCGCTCGGGCAGCTTCTGGATCCAGCCCATGAACTCCTGCAGCGACGTGCCCGAGGGCACGACCAACTCACCCGTCCCCTCGGCCTCGGCCTCACCCGCCGCGGCCACCGCCGCGACAAGCTTGTGCCCAATCTCGAACGCCGCCGGCGTCAGGAACGTGTGCACCAGCCCGTTGAGCGCGCGGAAGTCGGCCTCGTCGTCGATCTTGCCGCCGTACGTCTCCGTGACCAGGTACCGGATCATCTCCCAGGGGATGTTGGCGGGGGCGATGTTGGTACGGTTCTGCGCGGCCGTCTCGATCCACGTGTCGATGACGAAGGCTGAGCATTCGTACTGTTCGTCTCTGTCAGCCACCATCCCTTTTTGAGCAAGGGAAGAAAAGAGGTACTCACATCGGCATCATTAAACTCCCAGAACCCCTTCCACCCCAAGTTCGGCGCGTACCGCAGCCGCTCCTGCACAACCGCATGCAAGAACGACAGCAGCAGGTACAGCCTCGTCCGCTCCACGGGGCTCTTGACGGACCGCGTCGACAGCGACGACATCGAGTCCTTCATGTTCGCCCTCACACCGGCAGGCTGCTCGTACATCAACACGCGCGACGCCCTCAACAAATTGACCGGAATCTTAGGCGACGACTCCATCGACAGGAACAGCCTGAAGTCCTTGCTGGGATTGAGCGAGTCCATCCGCTTCTCGAGACTCTGCAGCCACGTCGGCGCGAGGTGGACGTTCTTGACCAGCACCCACGAGCCCGTCTGGGCGGCATTGGCGATGGCCTTGTCGGCGCTGGCGAGGCCCTCGTTGGAGCCCATGGCGATGTTGGTGCAGCGCACGCGCGTGCGCTCGACGAGCGAGTCGACCTTGTACGAGGCGTCGAAGCCGGGGCTCGACACAAGCGCGATGGGCCGCGTGGCCGACACCTGCTCGACCGTCTGCTTGAGGTCCTCGACGATGTCGAACAGCTCGGGGCCAAAGACGATGGTGACGAACCGCTCGGCCGCGGGGACAAACCGGTCGAGGCGGAACAACTTGACCAGCAGGAGCGACATGAGCGCCTGGTCGGCCGGCGCGGCGTGCTCGTCCCAGATCTGCGGCACGAAGTTCTCGGCGAGCTCCTCGGAGAAGAACTTGTCCCACTCGCCGGCCGGAACAGCCTCGAGTTTGTCCTTGAGTGCCGAGATGCGCTGCGCGCGCACGAAGGCCTCATCCCGGGCCGTCTCGTCGCTCGACACGTCCCTGCCCTCGACGCGCTCGTCCAAGATAACGTCTAGTAGGCCCTTATCCATCTTGTACGGCGACGCCTGCGCGAGAAGGATCGCCAGCGTGACGCGGTCCTTCTGCAGCAACCCGAGCGCGGTCCGCTTGAAGGTCGTGACGAACAAATCCTTGACGATAATATCCCGGCGTGCGTTGTGGTTCTGCTCGCCCGCCAAGTGCGGGTTGCCGTGCAGGACCGAGTGGAAGATGTCGAGGAAGTACTGCAGCGAGAACTGGTAGAAGTGGTTGAGGTAGTGCAGCTGCTCGAGCACGGCAAACACGGCCGAGCACGACCGCGCCACCACATTGTACTGCAGCGTGATCTCCTCCACCTCGGCCATGACGCCCTCGGTGTTGCTCATCTTTGCCGAAATCTCGGCCGCCTCCGTCTTGAGCGTCTCGAGCGTCTCGATGACGTTGTCATCATCAAGAATGTTGCCGCGCGACTCGTTGAGCGCCTGCAGGAGCCGCTTCTCGAGCTGCCGGAGGTGCACCTTGAACTCGCCCTGCAGCTTGATGAGGTTCGACCGCCGCTCGTCCACGTCGGGCCGCTCCGACTTGAGCACCTCTGCCAGCGACTGCGTCTGCAGCGAGCTCTGCGTGACGGTGAAGTTGACAAACGTCGTGCGGCTGCAGATGTCGGGCGCGAACGTCGCCGACGGGTCCCGCGTCGACAGATACAGCTTGAACGACGGCGAAAAGTCGATCTGCTGCTTGCCCAGCTGGATCAGCACGCGCCCGCCCGTCTTCTGGTACTCCTTGTTGAGCACGTGGTTGAGCACGGGGTCGAGGTGCTCCGCGTCCTGGATGAGGATGGGGTTGCCGAAGCGGAGCGAGCTCTCGAGCTGCTTGGTGAACGAGTCGTCCAGGAAGCTGGTGATGGTGAGCCGGCGGTCCTTGCACTCGCGCTGCAGGAACTCGGTGACGCGCCCGGACGGGTCGATGATGAGCGGGTAGCGGTTGAAGCGCTTCAGCACGATAGCGTTCTCCGTGCAGAGGTCGTCCACGGGCAGCGTGTTCTCCTGCCAGCCGAGGCGCTCATCCGCCGTCGACAGGTACTCGGTCATGGGATTGTGCTGCTTGAACTGGATGCCCGAGAGGTGCAGCTGGTGCAGCCAGTCCTCCATCATCGACTTGCGGAACGTCTGGTCATACAACCCGCTGTACGCGAGGAACGCCGCCGCAACTAGCACATCGCCCACCAGCGTGCTGATCTGCGTCTCGAATGACGTGCTGCCCTCCTCCCAGCGCGTCCGCTCCGACGACAAACTATCAAGCAGCTTGACGCTGCGGTCGACCTTGAACTGCACGCGCGACATCTCGGCCTTGATGGCCTGCGTCTCGCTGATGAGCGACGCGTACTCGGTCTTGTACGTCGCGATGCTGGACTCGAGGTTGTCGATGGTCTGCTCGACCGCCTTGGCCTCGGCCTTTGTCTGCAGCGCCTGCTCCTCGAGCAGGTTGACCTCCTCGCGCAGGGGGCCGACGCGGTCGAGGATCTCGGCGTAGTTGACCTGCGCCTCGACCCACTGCACCAGGGGACCGCACGCCTTGCTGGCGCGGTAGACCTTGTCAAAGGTAAAGTCCGGGTTGGCCAGGAACTCGTTGCGCATCTTGATGCGCAGGGCCTTGGTCATCTGCTTCTCGTTGTTGAAGTTGATGATGCTGGCGATGAAGTCGTCCTTGCGCACCACGGCCTGGATCTGCTTCCACTCGCTGACCTTGTGGCCGATGAGCGTGCAGACCGAGTCGAGCGCGAGACGGACGGCCGGCGGGGGCGCGCCCATGGACCGCACCTCGGTGAGATGCTGGCGCTTGATGTTGCTGACGGATGCCTTGGCCTCCTCGACGGCCGGCTCGGCGCGGGCGAGATCCTGGAGCACAATCTTCTTGCGCGACGCCACCTCGGCCTCCTGCTTCTCGAGTGCCGCCTGGATCTCGAGCGACGTATTCTTCCTCTGCTCGGCCTCGCGCTGGTCGGCAACCATGCGCTGCAGCTTCTCGTTGGCCTCGGCGTCCTTCTGCTCGAGCTGCGCCTTCTTCTCCGCCAGGCTGACCCTCAGATCCCGGACCTTGTCCACCGTGTCCCTCAGCTTCTCCAAACCCACATTCAGATGGCGCTGCTGCTCCTCCAGATCCTCCCGCTTCTCATTGTACAGCTTGACATACTGCGCCACAAAGTCGAGGAAGTGCCGCGGCGTGAGGAACGTGACCTTGCCCTGCTGCTTGAGCAGCTTGGCGTTGAACCGCTGCAGCGAGTAGTGGATATACACCATCGAGTTGACGACCGTCTCGCGGTGCGAGGGCGGCAGGTTGAGGCCGCGGTACGCGACGGGTAGCGTGTCAGGGGCGCCCCAGTTGGCGCGGTCCAAATCCACCGAATGCGTGAGCTCGTGGCCGACCTGGAACAGCGCCTGGTCGGACCAGTCGCCGAACCAGTTGAGCACGCAACGGTTGAACAACGCGGGCGACGTGGCCGCCTTGGACGACAGGCCGTCCTCGGGCGGGTTCATGGTGAACACGACGTGCAGGTTCTTGACAATCTGCCCCGTGAACCACTTGTACAGCTCCTCCTGCGAGTCGAGCAGCAACCCCTGCCGCTGCGCGCCCTCCTTGCACGCCGTCATGAGCGCAGCCAAGTCATCACCCTCAAACAGACCGGGCACCTCCGCGTTGGCCAGCAGGGTGTTCATGCGCTCGAGGAAGCCCGAGTCAAGAACGTTCGACTCGTCCATGATGAAGCAGATCCTCTCGCCCTTGCAGCCACACCGGCGCAGCACCTCCCTCAGGTCCTCGTCAAAGTCCTCAGCCGAGTACTTGCCGTGGACCTTGATCTGGAACACCTTGAGGCCGTTCATCCAGGCGACAAAGCGCGAGAGCGTCGTCTTGCCACTGCCGCTGACACCAATCAAGATCAAATGACCCTGCGGCTGCCTGAACACCCGATCAATCCGCAGGACATGCTCCAGCACGTCATTGAACAGGATAAGCGGCACGTCCACCTCCTCCTCGCAGAAGGTCTTGAGCCGAGCCTTGACGAAATCGCGGAGCTGTTCCCGATCAACAGGCATGTAATTCTTCGACAGCCAATTCGAGAACAGAATCGGCCCGCCGAGCGCCTTCTGATCATCAATCGACGGGAAGTACTCCATGGCGATCCTCCTGACGGCATCATCGGTCCACTTGCGCTCCTCTTCATCAACCAAGCGGTCCTGGAACAGCCGCAGCGCCTCGTGCGCCCAGATGCGGATGAGCCCTTCGACGGTGAGCGTCTCGAGCGGCCGGATGGCCTCGTACACGCCGCGCACCCATCTTGTAAGCTCGCGGGGACTGTAGACGTAGTGCGGCTGGATCTTTGGCGTGAAGCGCTGCTGCGACTCGAGGTAGAAACGCACCATGGCCTGGGTGAGGGGCTCCGCATAGCCGCGCAGCGACGGGATGATCTTGAGCACGGCCGAGTTGAAGGTGCCGTAGATCTGCATGAGCGACTGCTCGCCGGGGTAGTCGACCATGATGAGGGGGGCATGACGGAGGAAGCGGTCGCCCATTGGGGTACGGCCGGCATCAGTGGGCGGGTTGCAGGCGCCGACAAACTGGATCCTGTCGAGCGTGACCCAGGCCTTGTCGGAGGTCCGCCAGAAACCGTTGTGCTCGACCAGCTGGCGGAGGAACGAGATGGCGCGCTGCGTGCCGTACTTGTCCGGCGCGGGCAGGTTGATCTCGTCGCAGAAGATGACGAGCCAGCGGCCGATCTGCGTCGGCGAGAGCATAACCCCGTTGAGCGTCTTCTTGTACTCGCAGTACTGCTCGAACGTCTTGATGAGCAGGTCGGGAGTCGTGGCACTCGAAAAGTTGAGGCCGACCACTTCCATATTCGGCAGCTTGCGTAGCGCACTGAACAGCGTCATGGTCTTGCCGGAACCTGGGGGACCGCACAGCAGCAGCGGCTTGTGCTCGGCCAGCCACGAGTAGAGCACATCCTCATGGCGGACCGTGTCGAGCGTGGGAATGACCACATCCGTCTGGGTGACCGAGTGGGTGTTAACCTCGATGGTCGGCACCTGGCTCTGCCAGGGCGACCACTCCGCGCCAGGCAGGGTGACGTCAAAGTCGATGAGCGAGCTCGTCCCATCGAGAGGCGGCGAGCCAAAGTTGGCCAGGCCCGCCACCTTGTCGCCAAACAATTTCCGATCCGCCAGGGGACAGTCGCCCGTCAGCGCCCACACCATGGCCAGCAGCAGCTTCTTGGCAATGTAGGCCTCGACCTGCTCGGGGTCGAGCGGGAAGTCGGCGTGCTGCGAGTTGTACTCGATGAGGTTGCGGACGGTCTTGTTGAGCAGCGAGAAGAGCGTGCCGAGCACGCGCGCAACGGTGAAGTCCATGATGTGGTTGAACCCCTCGGCTTGCTGCAGGGCAAAGATGACAAAGTTGTCCGTCGTGAGGTAGGCGTTGAGCAAATCGGCCGCCTGCCCCTGGATCTCGAGCGCCTTGGCCGAGCTCTGGCCAGTGGCCACCGCGTCTTCATCCAGATCCTCAAACGCCACCGACCGCAGCGTCTGAAGATAATTGGCTACCATCATGCCAGGAGTAACAGTATCCTCGCTGAACCAGACCATACCGCAGCGACTGACGGTGGCGAGAGTGGCATACTTGAGATTCTCCACCTCAAACATGATGCGCACATTCGGTGGGAGGTTGAGACGTTCGCCGTTCGGCAGCGTGAGCAGCTTGTTGTCGTCGAGCACGCTGTTCAAGTTCTCGACCCACTCGGGGTCGACATCGCCGTCAAACACAATCCAGTGGCGCTTGGTGTCCTCGCCACGGAGGTTGTCGACGATCTTTCTCAGGATACTGGTGAACAGCCCGTCGGTCCACTCTCGCGTCGTCGAGTCCAGGTTTCCGTACAGCGCCTCCTTGGACATGACCTTGCTGTCGATGACGTGCGACACGCCCTCGACGTTCTCGACCTGCTGCAGGGCATCCAACAACAACCTCCACGCGGCCGACTTGCCGGACCCAGAATTCCCCACCATCATGACACCGTGGTGAATCTTCTGGATCTGGTACAGCTGCAGCACCTTGGTCATCCACAACTCATTGACAACCAGATGCCTCTCCGCCGCCAGGCCGCGGATCGCATCCTCCAACTTGACCAAGTTCGCCGGCACGTACTTCACCCCCGGGAAGCACACCTCCTCAATCCCCATCATGACCTCCACATCCGACTTGATCAGCTTGGGCGCGATGGTCTCACGGATGCTCTGCACGATAATCTCCGGTTCAACCACCTCCTCCGCACCCAACGACCCATCCCCGTCCGTCAGGCGCGCGCGCTTCAGCCCGCCCGAGCTGACCAGCACGCTCTTGAGGGCGCGCAGCCCAAAGTCGTAGTGCGCCTGTTTCGACAGCTTGGCCGAGCACTGGTCGAAGAATGGCACCGTGTGCTTGGACAGCTGCTTGGCCTGGTTGAAGCCCTGCGAGTACAGCATGACCTCGGCAATCAGCTCCTTGTCGGGCTTGGACATGGCAACGCTGCGGAACAGTTTCTTGAGGTTGTCCGGCAGGTTGGAGCGGCCCGCGTAGCCGGGGTTCATGGTGATGAAGATGCCCGTGTTGGAGTTGACGTGCAATTGCCGGCCAACCAGTTCGATCTGCGCCTTGTCGTCCTCGGCGCCCTGCTTCAGACCAAGCTGGATATTCTGGATCTGCTGCGAGACGGCAGACAGGATACGCTCCTCCAGACGGTTGAACTCGTCGAAGCAGCCCCACGCGCCGACCTGGCAGATACCGAGGAAGATGCGGCCCATGGCCTGGAAGTCGAACGTGTCGTCGCAGCAGAAGACGAGCGTGAAGCGGCCGAGCTGGACACCGAGTGCCTTGACTGACTCCGTCTTGCCGGTACCGGCGGGACCGTACGGCGAACCACCAAGACGCTGGCACAGCGCCTGGGTAAGGGTGAGGAAGCAGCGGTCCGTAAGCGGCGTGCGGACCAGCCGCTCGGGAACACCGAGGTACTCGAAGCCGTAGTTGAGCTTGGCGTTGGCCATCTTGATGTGCAGCCGCTGGAGGAACTCTCCCTCGGGCACGTAGACGTACCGCATCTGCAGCAGCCAGAGGTAGTGCGTGTTGGACCGGGCGCCAGCCTTGATGAGCTTCTCAATGACATCCCGTTGGTGGACACACTCAGTAATAAGCTGCTCGCACTTCTTCCTCGTCAAGACATCCAGATCCCCAAGCACGGTCCCAGCAATGAGCCGCAGCAGCTGCACCTCGCGGTCAAACAGCGCCTGCAGGTTTCCACCACCAGCAACCAGCGCCTGCTCGACCGAGGTCGTCCAGACCGCCTGCGTCGCCAGCACGACAATCTGGCTGGGATACGCCTCCATGAACCGGTTGAGCGCGGACTGGTCAATCGCCTCGCTGGCAAAGATGGGCCCAAACTCCTCGATGGCCTCGGCCAACAGCTCCGCGAGCGTCGCCTTCATCCCATTCTCCAGCAGCGCGAGCCAGTCGTTGATGCGCGGCGTCTTGACGAGGTTGATCTCCTTCTTGAGCCGGACGACCTCGCCCTCCTTCGACGTGAAACCGGTAATGACCGACTCCTCGTCCATGACCAAGCCCGTCAGTCCAGCAAACATCTTCTTGAAGTGCTTGGCGATGCGCATGGTGTCGTTGCTGTTACCGATCATCTCCAGCAAATCCTCGTCACCGACAAAGTAGAACCGCGGGAACGACACGCGCTCCTTCTCGAGGTACTCGCCAAGGGCCTTCTGAATCTTGTTGAGCAGCTCTGCCAGCCGCTCGAGCGACTTCTGCACATTGGGGATGTTGAGCACGTCCAGCACGTTCGGCTGCTTGTACACCTTCTTCATGACGGCCGAGAACTCGCTGTTGATGTTCTGGAAGCGCGACGACTCGATCGGCAGCAGGTGCTTGATGTCGACGTTGCCGGTAAACACGCCCTCGAGGTAGACCCACTGGCGCTGGACGTCGATCCACACGTCGAACAGCACGTGGACGCGGTTGAGCTTGTCCTCCCAGGCCGACGCCTCCTCCTCGAACTCCTTGTAGTAGGGGGAGTGCCGCATGGCCTGCAGCGAGTTGAGGTTCTCGCTGCACTTGGCAAAGAGGTCGTCCCAGCCACGGATGAGGCGGCACTTGTTCTGGTAGTTGACGAGCTCGAGGCCATACCCGGTCCACGTCTCGCGCACCTGCTTGAGGAACTCCTCGAGCGCCATCTCGCCCTGGGCCTGAATGATGATGTCCTTGACGATGACCTCGGTCGCGACCAGGTTGAGGTCCCAGACATCCCCGAGGGTCATGGACACGGGCGAGTAGCGCTTGCCGGGCTTGATCTGCTTGTAGATCTTGGTCCAGTGGCGGTCGCGGACGGCCTCCGACTTGAGCTCGGCGAGCATGGGGTTGACCTTCATGAATTGGCGGAGCACGTTCTGGATGTGCTCAAAGGCGGCGTACTGGCGCATCCGGCTGGGCATCTCCTTGGTCATCTTGATGAGGTTGTCGATCGACGACCGAATCTTCCTCGGCTGGACGCTGTTCCACAGAATCTCACGCAGCTCGTTGAGATTCTTCCAGATTGTCGACAGCGAAGCCCACACCGACTTGAAGTCCTGGACCTCCTCCAGAATAACCCCAAGCGATGTCTCGGGAGTAGGCTGCAGATCAAGTGCCTCCTTCGCCTTGGCCACCATCGCCGACTCCTCCTGGAGCTTGGTGATCTTGAGCTCAAAGTCGCTGAGCGTGGCCGACGCAACATCCGGCGCAATGGTTCCAGACACAGGCTTCTCCTCGTTCCACAGCTGCGCGATCTCGCTGATCTTCTCAAGAATGACCTTATCCTCAGCGATAATCTTGGCGCGCAGCGCGTCCGTCTGGTCCTGCACGATCTTGGCCTTGCGGGCAAGCGCCTCGTTGAGCGCATCCCACGCGCCGTCGACGTGCTCCACATGCAGCCAGTCGTTGGGGAACTGGTACCGCTGCCGCACGAGCGTCGACTCGCCCTGCCGGAACGTCTCAACCTCGGGCGCCCACAGCTTCACCTGGCGCTTGCACGTCTGGACGGTGGTGATGAACTGCACCGCCTGCGCGGTCGAGTTGGCCTCGATGGCCTGGCCCTCGATGTCGCGGCGCGCCTTCTCGATCTCGGCGTGCACCTCGCGCATGCGCGTGCCGAGGCGGCTGGCGAACTTGATGAGGATGTCGTGCTGCCACTGGTCGTACTTGGCGTTGACCTTGGTCTGAACCTGGTCGTAGTCGATGGTGATGTGGCCAAACGAGCGACTGACCTCGGTGGTGTCGAAGGTCTGGCGCGTCTTGCGCAGCTCTTGGAGCAGCTGCAGCCACCTGGACAGCTGGTCGCCAAGGACGTCGTAGACATGCTCCGACTGCAGGTCCCAAAGCGACTGGAACTGCAGCCACTTGTCGACATACGCGCTGATCTCCCCAATCTTCTTCTCCACCGACGTTTGAACGCGGAGCAGAGCGGGCGTGCACTCGCTGGGCAGGTCGTTGAACCGCGGCTCGTCGTAGACGGTGGTGCTGATGGACATCTGGTAGCGGGTGGCCTTGATCCGCTTGAGGTTGCAGATGACGCCGATCCACTCCTGGAGCTGGGCAAACCAACTGGCGCGGGCGAACTCGAGGGGCGGGTCGAGGTAGATGACCTGGTTGCGCATGGTAATTTCGTGGATAAGCTTCTTGACAACAGGCACATCGGGCTTGGCGCCCTCGGCCGCCTCAAGCGCCCTCTTGCGCTCGCTCGGCCGCTCAAGATACTCATCCTCAAACGCCTCGATCCACGCCTGGATCGCATGCTGAAGGCGCGCGAGCAAGACATTCTTGATCTGCTCGTTCATGCCCTCGACCCAGTAGCCCAGATTGACATACTGCTCCAGATTCAGCTGATCAACCGTGCTCTGGATGGTCTCGAGGCGCGACTCAAACGCGGCAACCTCGTACGGGCACCTCTCCAGCTCGGTGAGGGCCTTCTGCACCGTCGCGTGGATGTTAGCCAGCGTGAGGGTCTTCGACTGCAGCAGCGACACGGCGGCGGCGAACTCGCGGATGAACATGACGTGCTTGCTCTCGCCGTTCTTGCCGATGTGGTCGAGGCCTCCGTTGGCCGTGTAGTTCTTGAAGTGCACCTCGTAGGTATTGACAAACGACTCCCACTTGAGGGGCACGCCCTTGGCAACCAGAGTGTACACCTCGTCGCGGTGGCCGCTGAGGAGCACGGCGACGTCCGACATGTCGGTGATCTGGCGGTTGGTCTGGGCGAACGTCCGGACGCTCTCCATCAGGCTGACGGCGTACGGGTACACGCGCTTGGCCTCCTTGGCGACGTTGTTGACCGAGTGCGGGACGGGGAAGTTGAGCCAGACCAGGTTCCTCGTCTCCTTGAACAGCGCAATGACCTGGGGGTCGAAGTTGACGGCGAGCTCCAGCACATTGCCAGCCGACCGGATGCGGCTGATGTTAAACAGCAGACCCGAAATCGAAATCTGCTTCCTCTGCACATCATGCAGCCACGCCTCAAAAATAGGCCTGGTATCCAGCTTCTTGCGGAACAGATCGCTCTCACTCTGCAACCTCTGCCCTTCAGCATGGATGGTCCAGTCCGCGCCGAGCACATCCTCGACCTTCTTCATGTACCCGTCCAGCTGGCGCTCGATCTGGCGCGCCCAGATAATCGCACCCGACACGGGGGGCAGATCGTGCAGCTGCGCCATGGCGTGGGCCTCGGAGTGGCCATACTGCTGCTTGAACCGTTCATGCAGTGCAGTGATGGCCTGCTTGACGTTGTCGATGAGCTGCGTCTGGTACTCAGCAATGGCGCCGCGGATCTTGGGCCGGACGAAGAGCGCGTTGAATTTCGAGAAGACGCGGAACATCTCGTTGGCGTTCTTGGCCGTAGCCAACCGGTCGCGCAGCCGTGCGATAATGGAGTTCTCAACGCGAGACGTCCTCTCATTGTAGATGTTCTCGGCGCGCGCCCACTTCTGCGTGCCCTCGGGGGTGACATCAAGCAGGTCGACGTCTTTGAGACCCTCCCAGGCCTGCCGGACCTCCTCGACGGCATCGACATCGCCGATCTCCTCAACAACGGCGGTACCGTTGGCACCGGCGCCCTCAGCTACACCGTTGATGGTCGCCTTGGGTCCGAGGACATTGACGATCGTCCGCTGCAGCTGCTCGTGGTTGTCGCGGAAGTTGCCGACATACTTCAAGCGAGCCTGCAGCTCCGCATGCCGGGGCGTGATCTTGATGGGGATGAACCGCTCGTTCCTCCGGCGAGTGACATCGCGAGCAACACCGGTAAACTCCCTGATGTTCTCGTCCCACGCGGAGAACACGGCATCAGCCTGCTTCATGACGCGGCGGAAGTCCTGGTAATCAAGCTTGACCAAATCCGTGCCAGGCAACAGGCGGTGCAGCACCTCATCCAAATCGCCCGAGATGGTCTCGACGAGCGGCAGGGCGCGGCGGATGGGATACGGACATATCCTCAGCTTCTTGTTCAGGTGCGCCATGATCTGGCCGATCGAGTCCTTGACCTTGACCAGAGTCGTAGCTGAGAGCAGCTCATCGAGTGGGAAGTCGCGCATGAGCTGGTTGTATTTTTGCACCTTCTCCATGGCCTCCTTCAGGCCGGTATCCGCCGTGAAGCTGACGGTGGCCTGGAAGCGCTTGGCGTGCTTCAGAATCTCGAGGGTGAGCATGACGCCCTCGCTGCGGAGCTGATTCTCGATGCCCTCGAGGGCCGACTCCATCGAGAGCCAAAAGTTGATCTCCTGGGTGGCTGTGCCGGTGGTGGGGTCCCGCGTCATCTTGGTGATGGCCTGTATCGACTTGATCCAGTTGTTGACGGTGGCCTGGAGGTTGTTGAGGAAGGTGCTGTCCTGGAGCACGGCGGGCGGGATGAGGTCGAGGGTCGGTTTTGTCTGCTTGGCGGCGGCCTCGTCGAGGGCCGTCTGCACGATGGGGTGGAAGGGCAGCGACACCTCAGGGATCTCGACGTTCTGCTGCAGGTGGGAGAGACTGAGCTCAAGTTCGGTCCACCGCTTCTTGGTCACCGGAATACCAGTCTTCGCATCCACATCGGTGCGGCCGCGCCCGCCGCTGAGCATCTGCTGGCTCTTGGTGCTGGCGTCAAAGTACGGCGCCAAGCCATTATGGAGGTAAAGCTGGAGGATCTCGTAGGGCGAGCCCGTGGGGCCCTGCTCGCCGGCGGTGGCAGACAGATATGCCGGGCCGGGCAGGTTGAGCATTTGGATCTGCGAGGTGATGGGGACAGTCGGGTCGAGCGGCTGCGGCCGCTTGAGCAGGACGAGGAAAGCAACAGTCGTCGACGACGAGGACAGATCCGAAGATATCGTGTACACATGCGACGGGCCATCTAACACCGCATCATTAGCCTCCACCCCTCCCACACCACCCCCAAAGTCAAACCTACTCTCATCCCCCTCCCCATTCTCCCCCGAGGCCACCCTCGGCAGTACAACAACATCCTTCTGAATATACAGCGCCACCTGCGCATCGAGTCCAAACCGCGTGCACCGCTGCAGGGTATCCGGGTACCTCGTCTTGCTCAACAAACTGCCGGGGGCTTCGAGCTCGGAGCGCGTGGCACCGAGGGCGGCCTCGAGCAGCAGGGCGAGGTGGTCGACGACGCGCACGGGGTCGACGGCGGCGAACGGGGCCGACGCGACGCCGTTCGCCCCCGGGCTCGTGGCCGGCGGAGGCGCGACGGCTTCCATGGCTGGAGGGTGAGGTGTCGAGACCAGCGGTGGGCGGTCGATCTAGCGGTTATGCAGGGAGCAGCAAGGGGTCGCAAAAATCGGGGTTGATGGGGGTGGCGGTGGTGGTGGTGGTTCGTTTGTTCGTTGGTTGGGCGCTATCACGGGTCGGGCGATGGCATGTCGCTCCGCAACACGAGCTCGTTCGTTCGGTCGGTCGATGGGTCGGGTCGGGCTGTCGTGGGCGGTGGGTTGCGTGGTCGAGGTGAGGTGTGGATATTAGGGAGCGAGGGCGCGGGTCGTGGCACCGCCAGGGATCGCGCGCCCACGAAAGGGACTGACAGTGACAGACGGGGTATTACAGGGCCGAGGTTGCAAAAGAAAAGAGGGACAGAATCGAATGACTGCGATGTTGGGTATCGAGTTGGGTATCACGATGCGAAAGTTAGTTATCCGTAGCTGTTGTGTCGTCGTCGAAAAGCAGCCAGGAGTCGGGAAATGGGAAGAAAGCCAGGGTCCCTCTCTCGGTCGTCAGTTTTGATTGCTCCTGAACGGGAAAGAAAACCAAGCTGCAGCAGCCCAGCAGCAGTTTCCAGCGACCGCCACGTCCCTCCACGCTTTCCAGGCGTCGGGCCTGACGCGACTGCCCAGAGACAAGCGAGATCCCTGTCGCGGAAAGCATGCGTCAGGGGCCCTTGTCGAGGGCGACAGGGGGTGCGGGGCAATATGATTGGACAGGGCGCCAACACCCCCCCACCTGCCCACCCTTTCCCACCCTCCCAGCTGCAGAAGCCGAACGGTGCACGAATCCAGCAATCTGGTTGCTGCTGGGGAGGAGACCTGGGGGGGCGGCAGAAGCGGGAGCAGAGACGGGCGGGAGAGTCAGTCAGTGCTGGGTGAGCGAGCCTGTCAGCTCAGGAAATCAATCTAAATGATACGGCGACGTCAACGCCCATCTCCCAGCTGGGAGATACCGAGGCAGCACTGCATCCAAACCCAGGGACGCAACAGTGACGATGCCGGAGGCGGCATGCTTGATGGCATGGCTGTTGGTTTATCGATAATAAATTCAAGATCCAACTCCCCAAAGAACCCAACCAACCCAAGGTTACATACACACCAACATTCCCTCCCCGCTCAGGGTCCCCAGGTCGGCCGGCCGGTAGGGTAGGTAGGGGGCGTGCCCGCCAACCCACCCGTCATCCCCCTCAGGGGTGAACATAACCACCACCACCACCACCACCACCCACCAACCCTCAAGGTTCACCGATGTCAGGTTCCACAACACACCACAACCTCACATCACCAGATCCAAGGGGACATCTCGCGGTGGCCATTTGATCATCCCACACACCTTCAAGACAGCCAGAGACAGAGCCTATATAATCAATGCCAATTCTTTCTCTCTCGCTCATGCCCTAGAGTGCCTGACCCGTCCGGACGCTCATGCTTTCGTGAACAAAAAACAGCAACAGCAAAAAAACGATAAAATGCCAACGCCGGCCCAACCATCCCATCAACCCACCACGCAGTAGCAAAAAAAAGACCAAGATCCCAAAACCCACTCCCCCGCCGAGTTCCCCGTCCATCCATCCATTACCCCTCCCTCCCTGGTAGGTTGTTCCCATCCATACTCGACAACATGAATATTTGCCTGCCCCTTCCAGATCACGCACCCTGGCCCCTCACGCAGCAGGCGCCCCACCCCCCCTAATATCCACCTTATTCAAGCTGACCATAACCCTCTGGTTGCAGATATCGATAAACTGCTCAAACTTCTCAATGATCTTGTCCTTCTCGCGCAACTCAGCCTTGAGCTTGTCGATCTCCTTGTCCGAGTCCTTCTTCAGCTTGTCGTAGTCCTCGCGCGCCGTGGCGAGCTCCCGCCGCAGATCCGCGCGGATCCGCTCCTCGGCCGACGGGTGCGGTTTGCTGTAGATGGCCGGCCGGTTCTCGGCCAGGTCCGTAGCCACTTTCTGAGGGTTCCGGTTGATGGCCGCGCGCGCGTTGTAGATGTCCCGCGGGAGGAGGGGGACGTGCGGGTTTTCTGTCTGGAGGATTTCGAGGGTTTGGCTGACGCCGATGCCTGGATGCGATGTTAGTTTCATCATCTTAACCCACCACACATATATCCCGGCCACTCACCATCGTCCTTCAGCTTCTTCACTGCAGCAACCATCTTGCTATCCAGCTTTCTCGCCGCCGGGTGCAGGAGCGGGCTCTCGCTCGGCCCATGGTTATGCTGCAGGTGCATCGCGTCCGGCCGGTACCGCACCGTCCACTGCGTCCGCTGCTCAATGGCGAAGAAGCCAAACTGGCAGTCACACTTGCGGGACGTCGTCTTGCGCTTCCGCATCTCGGGGCTGACCCGCCTCGGCGGCTTGCCCGCGCGGTCGCAGACAAAGAGCACCTTCTTCAGCCCAGGGACCGTCTTTTTGGAACGGCCAATCACCACAGCGTACCCGACCGACGTGCAGTAGCTCAGCACCTCCTTGTGGACCGCCTCCAGTGTCGGATAGCTCCCGCCCTCGGGCGGCGCCGACATCATCTCGCCCATTGGCCGCCGGGGGACAAAAGGTGAACTGTCGAGCAGCCTCGGCTCGAGGGACGAGTCCCCTTCTCCCATCTCATCCTGACTACCCCCGTCCATATCAATATCCGCGTTGTTATCCTCCACAGACTCGGCCCGCTCAACCTGCCGGGGCGCTTGTGGTTGCGGCTGTGACGGTTGAGGCGGAGGCGGGGGCGGTGGTTGTTGTTGCTGCTGCTGCTGTTGCTGTTGCTCTCGCTCCCGCTCTCGCTGCTGTTCTCGTTCCCGCTGCTCCCGCTGCTCCCGTTGCTTCTGCTGCTTTTTCTGGGCAGCAGTTGACGGACCTTGCGGGACCTGCGAGATCTGCGAAACCTGCTGCACCTGGGGCAGCTTCTGAGCCTGCTGGACCTGTTGCACCTGGGGCATCTGCGGCATCTGCGGCTGGGTCGGGGGGAGGGTAGGCTGGGACGGCGGCCGGGGCGTCGACTGCTGCGACAGCATCGACGCGTCGCTGTGCGGGACCGAGTGCACCACGGGCTGGGAGAGGGGCGGCTGCGAGAGGGCCTGCTGGCTCATGGGCTGAGTCATGGAGGGGGCCATGGGCGGCTGGCTCATGGGCTGCTGGAGCTGCTGACTCAGGGACTGCTGCCCCAACGACGGCTGGCTGAGCTGCTGCGGGTTCATGGGCTGCTGGCTCAGGCCCTGGGGCGTCATGCTCTGGGGGGTCATGGACTGGGGCGTCAGGCTCTGGGGCGTCATCGACTGCGGCGCCAGCGACTGCTGTGACATGGACTGCGACATGGACTGCGGTGCCATCGACTGCGGTGCCATGGTCTGCGGTGCCATCGACTGCTGGCCCAACGGCTGTGGTGCCATCGACTGCTGGCCGAGGGGCTGGGGGTTGAGCGACTGTTGCAGGTAGCTCAGCGGCGGGGGCGGCTGTTGTTGCTGTTGCTGCTGCATCTGTCGCGGAGCGGGAGCCCGCTGGCGAGGGCCCGGCAACGGCGGCGGAGGGGCCTGGGGTAACGAAGGTCGGGCGCCATTCTGGAGGCTCGCGACGCTGTTGATCTGGGAGGGGCCGGGGCCGAAGAGGTGATGGCCGTACTGGCTCGGGGGGTGCTGGGCGTGCTGGGGGTGTTGGTGCGTCGGCTGCTGGTGGTGAGACTGGTGCTGGGGATGCTGCTGGTGCTGAGGGTGCTGCTGGTGCTGCTGGTGTTGCTGGTGCTGGTAGGCGTGCGGTGGGTATGGGGACGCGTGCTGCGGGAGCGACGGGGATGGCTTGCTGGCCGAGTTGTGCGGCGGTGGGTACGACCGTCTCAGGCCAAACGAGAGGCCGGGATGGCTGCTGCCATTCGCGCCCGACATGATGACGGGAACGAGAGAGAGGAGGAGGGGGGGGCGATCGAGGGCGGCTGGAACGAGCGACAGAGAGGGAGGATGGATGGCGACGGGCACAAACACGCAGTCTCGTTCAATCGAGGAAGAGGCTCCGAATCCAGGGTCGAGGCCCGTCACCGAATCGGTCGGTGGGCGGGCGTGTACCGAGCAAGGGGAGGTGGGTGTGCGTGACCTCGAGATGGAGAAAGAAAATGGAGAGTACGGATCAGTACGGGGTGTCAAAAAAGCCCTGTTGGGCGGCAGCAGCCAGCAGCCAGCAGCCAGAGGCCCGCCGCGCCCGCCGCCTCCAGGTTGTTGCCCCCAGCCAGGTGGCCCAGGAGGGGCGGCACCGTGCGCCCAGCCCGTGCGCCGCCTGCTGTCTACACTGTCCCGCACTGTCGGCCGCCCCGTTTCATCTGGATCCACCCAATCAGGCGGGCGATCCGCGGTCTGATGCGGGCTGTGCTCCATAAACGCGCAGGGGTGGGAGGGGCCAGCAGGGGGGGACGCACCACCAACCGACCCGTGCTTTGTTGGCTTCTCTCTTGGGAGGGCCGCTGCGCCGTTATTGACGCACCCCAGCCTGCCCGACTTTTGTTTCGTGCGCGTTGAGCGTGGTCCTGGCTGGAGACGCCGCCCGCCAATGCCTCGGATTGGGATAAAAAAACTCGACGCGTGGCAGGTGGACGCGTTCTGGCTTGTGCTCGAGTGGCCGCACATTTCAGGCTTCTACAGGAATAGTGGCCTGATTGACAGACTGACGGGCTCGACTGACCGACTGAACTAGACTGGCCTCTTCTGGAGCGCGTTTCCAGCAAACACGCCCTCTGGGGTCTGTGCTGCCCAACGGCGGCTGGGTTCCCTCCTATCGCCACGCCCGACCTCGCCCTCCCTGGCCTGGGTGGTGGCCTGTGGCCTGGGGTGGCCTGGGTGCCTGGGTTGGGTGTGATGCAACCGCCGCCAGGACAGGGAGCGAATCTGGGGTTTGGGTCTGATGGACGGCCAAAGCTGTCCTGCCCTGGGGATCGGGAAGGGGGAGGGGGGGAGGGGGTTCGTCCCGCGCCCTTCAACGGTCGCAGGAACCGCTGCGCTCGATCTGATTACATCCAGATCCCTCTCTAGCGTTCCATCCTGCGCCTGTTGACGCCAACGCGCTGACAGACGAAAACTGCCCAAAATAAGAAAAGGGAAACCCACCAACAAAAAAAAAAAAAAAGGTCTCGAGCCTACCCAGCATGTCTCAGATACGGGATACGGGGCGGCGCATGCAAGAGGAGGCTCGGCATCCCTGTCGCGCACTCGTTCGTCCACCGTTAGAGATTTTGTCCAAGTCGCACCGCATTGCCAGCCCTCTGCAGGTTGGACGACTCCATGACACGCTGCGAGGACCCCCTTTTGGTCCGTGCCTCCCAAGCAGACTCAGAATATCGCGACATGCATGCCCCGCGGATTGACACGCTCAGGCATCCAGAGTGTTGGGAAAGGGGGCATGTTTCTGCTAAATCTAGGCAGCTGCTGGCTGGGCGCGTTGTGTGTTTATGCCATGTTGTGTCTTGATAGAAGAGGACTAGCCATGTTGCCAGCGTGTCTTGACAGAATCAACAAGCGGTTAGTCGGCAGGCAAATTGGGGAGGTGCATCACATCACGCCCATTCTTGCGCCCCGCGGGCCTCGCTCGAGCCGGCCAGGCACGCACGACAGATCAGATGCTCGCCGTGAAGAGGCAAGCTGAGTAACTACACGGTCATCATCACAATTGTAATCCTGCCGAGGACTAAACCTCGGCCTCGAGCATGTGTCGACAGAACCAGGACACAAACATTCACAAGTCCATCTCTCTCGGACCGCGCTAGTACATTCGCCAGTCCATCTCTACCAGACCGCGCTAGTACATTCACAAGTGCGTCTCTACTAGGCCCCCTAGGACATTCACAAGTCCGTCTCTACCAGACCCCCTAGTCCACTCGCAAGTCCATCTCTATCCACCCTTCTCGTACACCCGCTCGGCCCCCTCCACCCTCCCTCACAAATCCACCTCCATCGGCTCCCCCCCTCCC
>FTEL01009359.1_pt1 | contig 19688 bp, 8 predicted proteins | sample 1658911 | NCBI WGS metagenome assembly FTEL01 (sample SAMEA3914869, study PRJEB12502) | metagenome | biome: forest; material: soil | place: USA | collected 2012-03-12 | depth 0.1 m
CTGTCGGGATGGACGGGACTGTCGGGATGGACGGGACTGTCGGGATGGACGGGACTGTCGGGATGGACGGGACTGTCGGGATGGACGGTGCGTTTTTGGAGTCTTGCAAGCGGTGGCTACCGGGGTTCATGATTCCGGGAGACATTGTCGTGGTCGACAGCTTCCCTCGTCTCGCCTCCGGGAAGGTCGACAGGAAGCAGTTGGTTGCGGACTACAAAAGCCGGATCGAAGCCAGGATACAGCCGGCGTCTTACAGCAACGAGCTCGAGGAGCGGCTTTGCCAACTCGCCAGCACCAGTCTCGGCATCACCATTCACCCGACGCAGGATCTGTCCAGGACAGGCCTGGATTCACTCAGCGCCATCAGGCTGGCCTCTGCGTTGAGAGAAGCGGACTTCGAGGTTGGAGCCGTCGGTTTGTTGGAAGCCCGGACTATTTCTGCACTCTGTTTAAGGCTGCGGCAGAGCCTCGAATCACCTCTGGCGCCGGCGCCAGACACTGAAACCCTGATCGAGCTGCCCACATCCGATGTCTTGGCCAGCCACTCGGAACTCTTGGACATTGGCCGGCCCGTTGACGCAGTCATACCATGCACGGCGCTGCAAGCTTCGATGCTGGCCGAAACCATGGCCAATCCTCGGGCGTATTGCAACTGGGTTGAGCTCAGGTTCCCCAGTTTGCAAGAGCGTGAATCCGTCAGGGGCTGGGTCTTGCAACTTGCCCAGGAAAACGAGATCCTGCGCACTGGCTTCGTCCACCACAAGGGCCAGTTTCTGCAGGTTATTTTTGAATCTTTCGATGAATCAAACATTTCGATCACGGACTCGTTCGTCCGGGAATTTGAGATCAAGGACGATCAAGGCCTTCTTTCGCCCTTCCGGGTCCAAATCGCTGCCTCCTCGGACTGTGCCGACACTGCAGTCGTACTGCAGCTGCATCACGCTGTGTACGACGGCTGGTCCCTGGATCTCTTGCTTTCAGATCTGGCGACGCTCGTGCAGGGGCAGCAGGTTGTTCCCAGGCCGCGGTTTCGAATAGTCTTGGCATACCACTCGTCCGTTGCTTTCACGGATGCCTGCGATGCGGCAAGAGAGTTTTGGGCCGGAAACCTCCTTGGCTTTCAACCCCCTGCGCTCCCCATTCTCACGCCGGAGATGGGCAATGCACCTTCCGTTCTCTCCTCCACCGTGTCTTTCGACATCAACCCTAGAGACCTCAAGACAACTCTTCAATCCCTTGGTTGCGGACCACAAACAGTATTTCAAGCCGCGCTGGCGTGGCTATGGAGCGCCATGGTCGGCACCGATGACGTTGTGGTGGGCTTGATCCAGTCCGGACGCGCCCTGCCCATCGCGAGGATCGAGGACGTCGTTGGGCCATGCATTGCCTCTGTGCCCCTGCGGACGGATCTCTCCCAAGTCCGGACCATCAAGGACCTGCTCGTCAGCGTCCAGGCCGGGAACAGAGCAACGCTCCCTCACAGCATTTTGCCCCTCTCCGAGATCAGGCGGGTTGCTGGTCTCCGCCCTGGCCAGTCAATCTACGATGTCCTGTTCATTTACCAGGAATCGCTCGCGGGGAGGGACAAGAACGCGAGCGTGGCGAAACAAATGGCTCACCAGGACTACTTGGAAACGAAGCTCCTGGTGGAAGTTGAGCCAAAGGACGAGGGCTTCGACTGCCGGTTCACCCACCATTCAGATGTGTTCCCAGAGTCACAAGTCAGCATCATGGCAGAGTCGATCCGTTCGCTTGTGTCTTACATGCTCGACCATCTGGATTCAGACCTGCCATCACTTCGCCAGGCCTTCCCACGACACCTCCTGTCCGTCTTCAACCCTGAGCCCAGGACTTTCGAGGGGGTGCCGGATCTAGCGCACGCCGTCGAGCGCACAGCCGCCGAGTTTCCAGACAAGGATGCGGTCTGCTTTGCCGAACACATTTCGGACGGACTCCTCACCACGACAACCATCACTTTCGCGGAGCTGAACGCGACTGCCGACCGGATCGCTGGGCATCTGATCCAGAAGGGTGTGCGCGAGGAGGGCGTGGTTGCCATCGTCATGGAGAAGTCGATCCGTCTGTACGCTGGCATCCTCGCCATTTTAAAGACTGGTTGCGCCTATCTTCCGCTGCTCCCCAGCACTCCGGTTGCTCGAATCAAGACGATACTGCGGCACGCCAAGGTTGACGTCTGCCTGGTTGATACGGCCACGCGATCAAATCTGGAGCGACGAGTACCATGTCTTTTTGTCGACGTCGAAGACCTCGACCTTCGATCCTTGCCTGCTTTAAGAGTCAAACCCCAACCGAATCCCGACCGAGCGGCATACATCATTTACACCTCGGGAAGCACTGGTGTGCCCAAGGGCGTCTGCGTCACGCAGCTGAACATCGTAAGCAACCTGGACGTTCTCTCGAGAATCTATCCAGTGGGGGAAGACTCAAGACTCCTCCAGTCTTGCTCCCAGGCCTTCGACGTCTCAGTCTTTGAGATCTTCTTTTCCTGGACTCGGGGCATGTGCCTCTGTTCTGCAACCAACGACATCCTCTTTGAGGATTTGGAACGGTCGATCCGCAAGCTCAAAGTCTCCCACCTCAGCATGACTCCCACAGTTGCGGCGCTCGTCGACCCCCTGAAGGTACCCCGCGTGGAGTTCCTGGTCACGGCTGGCGAGGCAATGACCGAGGTCGTTGCCCAGAAGTGGGGTGAGAAGCTCTTCCAGGGGTATGGCCCATCGGAGACGACAAACATTTGCAGCGTCAAGCAGATGAGGCCGAAGCAAGCCATTCAGCACCTGGGGTGGTCCTTTGAGAACACGTCAACATTCGTCTTGTCCCAAGACAGCACCGAGGTTGTGCTATTGGGCTGCCTGGGAGAGTTTTGTTTTGGCGGGGACCAAGTTGCTCGGGGGTACCTCAACATGGAGGAGCTGACCTCGGCCAAATTCTTCAACCACCCAACCTTTGGCCGCATGTACAGGTCTGGAGACCTGGGACGCATGCTTCCGGACGGATCGATGGTCATTTCCGGCCGCGCGGATGAGCAGGTCAAAATCAGGGGTCAGCGTGTGGAGCTGGCCGAGATCACTGCCACTATCCGGGAGTCGGAGGCTATTATTGCCGATTGTGCTACAGTTCTCTTGCGCGCCGACGGGCTTGGTTCACGAGACAAGATTGTTTCATACGTTGTGCCCCACCAACACGAGGCTACACTGTTTCGAGTTCTCGAGTTGGAAGACAAGCTCCGACGCTGTATTCAGTCCCTGTACCAGGCTCTCGACTCCCAACTGCCGACTTACATGGTTCCATCAGCCATCATCCCGATCAGCATCACACCCACGACAGCCTCTGGAAAGCTGGACAGGGCTCGGTTGAAAGATGCATTCTTGAGTCTTGAAAATGAAAAGCTCGCACTCGTCAGCCAAGGTGCCCATCTCAACACGGACGAGGGAGAGTGGTCGGACGCTGAGAGACAGGTTGTCGACGCTGTCTCTGATGCCCTTGGCGTCAACAGACAGGAGATCCAGCGGTGGACGCCGCTTTCCACGCTGGGCTTGGATTCCATTTCCGCTATTCAAGTCGCAAAACAGTTGCACGCACGATTCGACAGGCGCTTTCCGATCTCCCTCATTCTTCGGAACGCCAATGTCGCCAGGCTGGCTCGAGAACTTCCAGACGTGCACCTCCCTGGGCCTGCGCAGCAAAACGGGATCGGAGAGCTGTTGTCGAAAGACCTCGTTGACAAAACGTCCGAAAGGTTGATCCAGGCCAAAAAGTCATTCACGAAGATCCTTCCCTGCACCCCTCTACAAGAAGCCATGTTGGCGGCGACTGCTGGCAAAGGGCAGTACCTCAACCGCATGCTGTTCCGCGTCAACGGGGATCTGGCCAGACTCAAAGAGGCTTGGATGGCCATGTGCTCCCGCCACGACATCCTGAGGACCTGCTTTCTGGCCACAGACGACGCCCAAAAGCCAATTCTTCAAGTGGTCCTGAACCAATGGCAGGCCCCTTGGCACGACTTCGGAGAATCACAGTCCAGCATCGAGGACAACATCACACGGCATGCACAAAGCCTCCCTAACGCGGTCGACTCGATGGAGCCAACTGTGTCGTTTGCGACGTTCGCTCAAGATGGAACCGCTTACCTCTCATTTGTTTGCCATCACGCCCTTTATGACGGGGTCGCCATCGAGAGGCTCCTCTACGAAGTCGAACAGAACTTTTCTGGCTCGCCACTTCCATTTCCCCCAAGTTACGACCAATTCCTCCTCGAATCCTTGGCTGCGCAGCCGTCCGCCGACAAATTCTGGTTGGCGCACCTCGCAGGTCACGAGCCGAAACTGATGACACATTTGGTGTCTGAGCTCGTCGCAGTCGAGTCTTGCCCACTCGAGCTCGAGGTTGACATGTCTTTGTCTCGAGTCAAGACCAGGGCAAGAGAGCTGGGAGTTTCTCTTCTGGCACTTACCCAGACAGCATGGGCAACTGCATTGGAGAGCCTCCTCAAAACCGCAGACGTGTGCTTTGGAAACGTTGTGAACGGCCGGTCCTTGCCGATAGAGAGCATCAACGAGCTCGTGGCGCCCTGTTTCAACACCATACCAATCCGCATGGACTTGTCCCGCAGCCAACGAAACGTGGACTTGATGAAGGCCTTTCAAAACCTCAATGCCGAGGTTATGCAGTACCAGTTTACTTCCCTCCGCAGAATTCAGTCCGTCGTTTCTCCTACTCGCCCCAGACGGTTGTTTGATACCCTCTTGCTCTTGCAACAATCCCCGCGACATCTTGATCAATCGATGTGGACACTTGAACGGGATGATGGAGAGATGGATGTACGCTTTGTTTGATACAACCGATGTGCTTCAAGTGCTAACTAGGACAGGTTCCGGTTGTTTGTGAGGTGATACCCGACGATTCTCTGGACAAAATCATGGTCAAAATCCATCTTGTGGAAAGGTAGGTTGGAGAGGACTTTCCCATTAAATGCCTCGCTAACCCGTATGGACAGCGAACACCTCACTCAAGGCGTTGCGAAGCTGGCGCTGGATTTGTTATCCTCCGCCTTCCAGGACTGTCTGGAATTTCCTTCTTCGCGCACCTCTCCCGAAGCCATGAATCAGGGGCTGAGGGAACGACTGGCTCAGGTCCAACTACACACGCCGCAACCAACCAAAGGAGCGGTACCGGAGGAGCTACGGGACGCGAGTGAGCTCTGGAGCGCAACAGAACACTCGATCAGGGAGGCGCTCGTCGTCCTCTCCCCTTCAGTTTCCGATCGGGTCCAACACCACACGACCATCTACCAACTCGGCTTCGACAGCATCAGCGCCGTCCAGATCGCCTCAATCCTTCGCAAGACGGGCTATCAGGTGCTTGCCAGTGATGTCATTGAGCATCCAACCTGCGAAGCACTTGCTCGATACATCGACTCTCAAAGCGCTGGATCCGCGGTTCTTGGAACGTACGACTTGGCCAGATTCCAGGCTGAGGTTCAGCCACAAGTCTTGGTGCAGGGCATCGCGGGAGACTCAATCGAGGCCGTTCTGCCTTGCACTCCTCTCCAATCCGCAATGATGGCGCAGTTCCTCAGGTCAGGGGGGCGAGACTACTTCAACTACCTCGAGTTTGAGCTGGACACGGACGTAAGCTCCGCCCTGCTCACCAAGGCCTGGCGCGCGGTGTCCGCTGTTCACCCCATCCTGCGAACCACATTCATCCCCGTGGAACACGATGACAGCGCATTTGCTACGGCCCAGCACGCCCTGGCATCGATTGAGCCAGCTGTTTCTGTCACCTATCAGAGGGAGGCGGAAGACTTCGACATCCGGGGATGGCGGCTCGATGCTGCGCGTGCCGCTGCCGAGGCACCTCACCGCAGACTCTGGAGCGTCACTATCGTCGAAGCAGCCGACAAGACAACGATGCACCTCGCCATCCACCACGCCCTCTACGATGCTCACTCGCTCCAGTTAATTCTGGGAGACCTCGCTGCAGCACTCCAAGGGCATCCAATCTTTGCCAAACCGGGACTGGAGCCGGCCGTCATGGCCATTCTGGAACATACCCCAACTGCGAGCACCACGCCAGGCGCAGCGGAATTTTGGACTAAGCAGGTGGACAAGGTCGTCATCAACACATTCCCAGTCTTGACCCCTTTACGGGAGACATCGCGGAATATCCTCACCCGATCAACCACAAGCACTGTTACCATGACTGCCATCGAGGAAGCGGCATCAAGGTCCGGTCATACAGTACAGGCCATACTCCAGGCGGCATGGACTCGGGTTCTTTCGGCATATCTGGGCGAGGACTCTGTCATCTTTGGCGTTGTCCTCTCGGGGCGGAACACGGAAGCAACACGTGATGCCGTGTTCCCCTGCATCAGCACCCTGCCAGTGATTGCGTCGAACACCGATTCAAATCAAGAGTTGCTGAGCCAGATGCTGCAATACAACACGGAGCTTTTCAAGCAGCAGCACCAGCCTCTCACCAGCATCCAGAATTTGCTGGGGTGCCCAGAGTCAAGGTTGTTCGACACCTTGCTGGTCTACCAAAAGTTCGACCTCGAGGCGGCGGGAACAAGGCCGTGGCGGGTTGTCGACGAGATTGCCACTGTCGATTACCCGGTGTCCATCGAGGCCGAGCCGAAGACGGGAGACCGGCTCGGGTACCAGATCACCTTCTTCAGCGATGTCCTGTCGGAGGAACAGGCCCTGTTGGTGCTCAACCAGCTTCGGGCAGAAGTCGAGCATCTCGCCCTTCACCCCTCAGAGAGCGAAACGGACTTGTTCACTGCCTGCCCTGGCCTCTTCTCAGTCCTTCCACCTGAAACACCCGAGATACCCACAGCTGTGCGGTTCCTTCACCAGTTTGTGGAGCTTCAGGCGCTCAAGACCCCAGACTCGACAGCACTTCACTTCGTTTCGGCCTTCAATGAGGACGAGCCGGTTGGACGGACGTGGAGTTACAATGAGCTGGACACAAACGGCAATAAGGTGGCTACGCTACTTCTCCCGCATACCAAGCCGGGCGATATTGTCGCCGTCTACTTCGACAAGTGCCCCGAGGCTTACTTTTCTATCCTGGGCATCCTGAAGGCTGGATGTGCCTTTGTCGCCCTGGATCCCGGAGCCCCCCAGCTGCGGAACGAGTTCATTCTGCAGGACTCGGGTGCCTCGGCGTTGGTATCCCTCAAGCAACGGGAGGAGATCGAGTTTTCGGTCTCAATCCCAGTCATCGCCATCTCCGAGGACACTTTGTGCGCCATGCCTGCTGATCCCCCGATTTTGGCCCGAGATCTGGAACCCAACGACGTCTGCTACTGTCTCTACACCTCCGGCACAACAGGCACGCCGAAAGGCTGCGAGATCACCCATGACAACGCGGTCCAATGCATGCTCGCTTTCCAACACATCTTCCAGGGCCACTGGCAGGACGACTCCAAGTGGTTGCAATTTGCATCCCTCCACTTTGACGTGTCCGTTTTGGAGCAGTACTGGAGCTGGTCTGTCGGGATCACCCTCGTTGCGGCACCGCGGGATCTGATTCTCGGAGACCTCGCTGGCACCATTTCCCGTTTGGGGATCACCCACATCGACCTCACCCCCAGCCTCGCACGGTTGCTACATCCAGATGACGTGCCCAGCCTTTGCAGGGGGGTCTTCATCACCGGCGGCGAGTCCCTAAAGCAAGAGATCCTTGACGTCTGGGGTGAGAAGGGGGTGATTTACAACTTCTACGGCCCAACCGAAGCAACCATCGGAGTCACGGTCTTCCCTCGAGTGCCGGTGACTGGCCGCGCCTCCAACATTGGGAGACAGTTCATCAACGTCGGCTCTTATGTGTTCAAGCCCGGGACCGAGCAGCCCGTTCTGCGCGGCGGCGTGGGCGAGTTGTGTGTTTCCGGAAGGCTGGTGGGCAAGGGGTATCTCAAGCGCGAGGAGCTTACCTCGGAGAGGTTTCCTACCCTGCAACAATTTGGGGAACGGGTTTACCGGACCGGTGATCTCGTTCGGGTTCTCCACGACGGGTGCTTTGACTTCCTTGGCCGAGCCGACGACCAGGTCAAGCTCCGGGGGCAGCGTCTCGAGATCGGAGAGATCAACCACGCGATCAGGAGAGGCGTCGATGCTGTCGGGGACGTTGCCACCCTCGTTGTGCGCAACGAAGAGCAGAAGAAAGACCTTCTTGTCTCATTCATTGTCGCCGACGGTCGGGCCGAGAGACGGGGGAAAGCGAGCGGTCTCGAGATTGTGGATGGCCCGGCGGCTTCCGCCCTTTGCCGCGCTGCCCGGGATGCCTGCCATTCGAAGCTCCCCGGCTACATGGTCCCGACATACGTCCTGCAGCTGTCGTTCATCCCGCTGTCGTCGAACAACAAGGCCGAGCTCAAGCAACTACGGAAATTCTTTGCCTCACTTGGGCAGGACAAGTTGATATCCCTGTCATCACCCGCTGGTCCTTCCCGCCTGAGACTCGGTGCCACTGGGTCGCGAATCGCCAGCGTTCTCGCCAGCGTGCAACGAGTTGACATCAACTCCATCACTCCAGACACGAGCATCTTCGAGGTGGGAATCGATTCCATCTCTGTCCTCCGATTCTGTCGGACTCTCAAAAGCGATGGCTTTGCGCAGGCCACGCCCTCTGTCATCCTGCAGCACCCCATTATCCATGACTTGATAGGCGCCCTGGACATCCGAAGAGAGAGTCCCAGGTCTGGTTCGGTTGCAACAGCAAGACAGTTGGTCCAAGCCTGCGCTCACAAGTACCGATCACACGTCTGCAAGGAACTCGGAATTCTGCCAGACGATATCGAATACGTTGCGCCCTGTTCAGCGCTGCAGCACGGCATGCTCTCAAGATCGGCAACAGAGAGCGCATACTTCAACACCTTCGAGTTGGTTTTGGCACCGGAGGTCTCGACTCATTCCCTTCACAACGCCCTGGAGAAGGTCATTGACCGCTCACCCATCCTTCGGACCAAGTTCGTGGGCACAGCCGACGGGTTCGTCCAGGTGGCTCTCCGGAATTTCTCCCTCTCTTGGACCGAGCTGGAGGTCGGGGCTGGGGAGTTCGAGAACCTCATCCGAGAGACCCGACGATCTTGGGTTGCCCGGAACCAGGAGCACCCAGTTCAACATCCGCTCGAGGCTGTGGTGCTCATCCGCGAAGACTCGGCTACCCTTGTTCTTCACATCTTCCACGCCCTTTACGACGCCAACAGTCTCGAGCTCGTTCTTGATCAGGTAGCTGGCGAGTATCTTGCCATCGGCTGTGGTACCTCGCATCGGCATGACAACCTCACGCCAGCCCCATCATTCCTGGATGCCCTGTGCTTCGGACCACTGCAAGACTTTTCCGACAGCAAGCCCTTCTGGGCGGAACACTTTGAGGGCACCACACTCGATTCGCCACTCCATCATCCCCCAATTTCGGGTGTTGCCACTGCCACCCGCCGGACAGTGTCATTTACCCAGTTCGAGGCGTTGCGGACTCGGCTCGGTGTCACTTACCAAGCACTTGTCCAAGCCGCGTGGGTGAGTGTTCTGGCTGCACTCACCTCGGCTGACCCGACGATTGGGATCATCATATCTGGGCGTCACATGGACCTGGATGGCGCCGAGGAGGTCGTCGGTCCGCTTTTCAACACGCTCCCCTTTCACGCTCGCATTACGCACAAGGACGGACCCCGTCAACCAACTTGGGCCTCTTTGGTTCGGCAATGCCACGACTTCAACACGGCGGTGCTCCCATTCCAGCATGTCCCGCTCCGGGATGTCCAGAAGTGGTGTTCCAAGGGCAAACCGTTGTTTGATACCTTGTTCTCGTTCCAGCGAGACGACCGAACAGGGAATGAGCACGCATCCCTGTGGGCGGTGCGAGATACGAAACCCAACGCCGACTACCCGCTGGCCCTGGAAGCTACGTTGACTTCAGGAGGACAGCTGCAATTGCTTCTTGTGGCACAAGGCGACTCATTCGGTTTGTCAGACATGATGGACAGACTGGAAGGATGCTTCAGCGCCATGATCAAGGACCCAGACAGCCCAGTTCAGCACATCAGCAACGGAGTATCTGAGGCCATGCTCAACGAGCGGTTGACAAACGGGGACACAACACACAACGACGCCGCCGAACTCCGGCCCACATCGACTTTCAAGTGGACAGAGCAAGCCACCGCCATTCGCGAGGAGATGGCTACTCTCGCCGAGACTGAGCTGGATGCCGTCGCTGAGACAACGCCATTGTTTGGGTTGGGCCTCGACAGCATCGACGTCATCAAGCTGTCTGCGAGATTGAAGAGACGCGGGGTGGACATCAAAACAAGCGTGTTGATGAAGGCACAGACCATTGCTGTCATGCTGGAACTCGGTCAATCCCAAGCCATCAATGGCAGCACAGCCAGGTCTCAGAGCGCGTCCCCAGGAGGACATGTTTCTGAGTTGACGACCGCTCTGAGAACACACCTCGCCGCCCTGGGCCAGGTAGATGAGCACGACATTGTGCTCCCGGCAACCCCGCTTCAGGAGTCGATGATGGTCGAGATGATCGAATCGGACTTCCAGCTGTACTTCAACCACGACATCCTGGAGATCGATCCCTCGGTTGAGATCCAAAGGCTTAAGGATGCATGGAGGACTGTCATTTCAGGCTCCCCTATCCTCCGAACCAGATTCCTGCCAGTCACAAGCCAGGAGTTGAGCGCGTCGTTCGCTCAGGTCATCGGCCCCGACTCTCCAGTGTACTTGAACGAGGTCAACCTGGACTCCACCGACGAGCTGATCAAGGTCTGTACGACAGCCACGCTCAGAGCTCACAAGGGAGCCGGGCTTTCAAATCTCCTGCAACTCGTGTTTGCAAGTGTGGGCAGCCAACAGTTCCTGGTACTCTCCGTCGCCCATGCACTCTACGACGGGTGGTCTCTTGGCCTCATCCAACAGGACGTCGAAGCTGCCTACGCCGGGAGATATTGCCCCCGCGGCCTAGATGTCTACGTCCGTGACGTCGAGTACATACTGTCACCGGGGCAGCAGGATTCCTCCGGCTTTTGGTCCGGGTTCCTGAAGCACGCCCCCCCAATTCTGTTCCCCGAGGACAGCAGCATCAGTTCCGGTCAGGCAAATCTCGTCCACCGAGACGAGGCCGTCTCGACACTTTCTGCCCCCGAGATTGCCTCGTTCTGCAGATCCCATGCTGTCACGCTGCAGGCGCTGGGCCAAGCTTGCTGGGCAGCTCTGTTCGCTGCCAAAACACGCTCCCTCGATGTCACCTTTGGCGTCGTTCTCTCTTGCCGAGACACCGAGTCCCTTGAGGACTTGGTGTTCCCCACCATGAACACCGTCGCGGTCCGCAGCATCCTCCACGGTTCGATCTCGTCTTGGCTGCGCTACATGCAGGACAACATGACGAATATCCGATCTCACCAGCACTTCCCGCTCCGAGAGGCTCAGAGACTGGCCAAGACCAACGGGCCTTTGTTCAACACGCTCTTCATCCAACAACGCGGGTCGTCGACAACCAGCCCGTCGGGAAACAAACCCCTGATGCAGTCCATCGGTGGAACCTCGGCGGTGGAATACCCGGTGTGTGTGGAGGTGGAAGTGACAAACAACAACCTGGTCTGGAGGATTGCATGCGACGGCGCCTATGCATCACAGGAGAACACGACACACCTGCTCCAGGAACTCGACAACATTCTGGGACACGTCGTTCGGTCACCGGAGGCAGACGTTCTTGGGTTTTCGGGACAAGAGGTTTCTATTTGCGGACTATCTCCGATCACCATCCCCGCCACAGACACATCGACGGAGACCGTCATCAACGGCGATACAACAGAAGGGGGTGACATCTGGAACGCATTGGAAGAGTTGATCAGGGACGTTCTGGCCGAGGTTTCCGGGGTCCCTTCTGCGACCATCCTGAAAAACAACAACATCTACCACCTCGGCTTGGACTCGATCAGCGCCATCAAGGTCGGCTCGCTCCTCCGCAAGAAGGGCCTCGTGCTTGGGTTCCGGGACATGCTCAAGGCAGGATCAATTGCTGAGATGGCCCGACTCGTCGGCGACGCCCAGAAAGCTGCTCCAGCCCCGACCAACGGCGAAAACGGCACGACCGGTTTGTTTTCCGCCCCTGGCGATGTCGACCTCCGTGGGGTCCTCGGTGGACTTGGCATCGACGAGTTGGTCGTCGAAGAAGTACTGCCGGCCACGCCCATGCAGGTCCACATGCTCTCGGTCTGGCAGAACACGGAGGGAAAGGTCTTTTATCCCTGCTTCAAGTACACCCTGACCGGCCCGACCGATGCGAGAACCATTGAGGCCGCGTGGCAAGACCTGGTGGCCGAGAATCCCATTCTTCGAACGGCGTTCATCTCGACCAACTCTCGCTCGACGCCCGTCCTGCAGGTTGTCGTCGCTACCTCAGCTCTCAGCCATCCTCAACTGACCGCAGATGCCGCCGTCTGGTCTAGCACACCGCCGGGAGTGTCTCAGCCATATCACTCATTGCGTGCAGAGAAGATCGGGGAGGATCGCTGGAGATTGCAGCTGAGGATCCATCACGCGCTGTACGACGCCGTCAGCCTACCCGCGATCATGAGCAGGCTCGCCTTGCTCTGCGGCCCCGACAAGACAGAAAACCCCGCTTTGCCCCGATACAACTGGAGCAAGGCTCTTGCGCCGTCTCAGTCCGAGGATGCCCGAGCTGTGAGAAAGCAGTTCTGGACTGGATACCTTGACGGGGCCGAATCCGTCGCCCTATGCCTCGACGCCGGTGAACACCACACCGATTCCCGCGTCAGCCTTGTCCGACGGAGTGCTCTACAACAAGTTCCCGCCATCACCGAGGCTTGCAGAGCAAGGGGCGTGAGCTTGCAAGCCTTGTTCTTTGCGGCCTACGCACGATTCCTGGCCCCTTCTTCAGGACCCAGCAGCACCGACAATCCGCGGCGGGTTGTCTTTGGGATCTACCTCGCCAACCGAGACGGCGGTAGTGACACAGGCGCGCAGGTTTACCCCCTTCTGCGGCTGGTCCCGCTCCGCGTGGTGTTGAGAGATGGGGCGGATCTTTTCGAGATCGCCGTCGAGATTCAGAAGGACATCCATGCCATCTCGTCGGCGGTCAATGTGGATGTTGGGCTGTGGGAGATCAAGGACCGGACCGGCATTACGGTGGACTCCTTTGTGAACTTTCTGGGAGCGAGCCCTGATGGCTCGAATGTAGAGGAGAATGGCGTCCGTGTCGAAATTGTGGATGCGCTGGAAGAAGACTTTGATCTTGCTCCCGATGGCTCAGGGGAGTCTGGTGATGATCAGGGGGCCTGGAGATCGTCGGAAATGGCCAGAAACCCTGTCCGGGATGCGTTCCCCGTGGGTTTCTTCTCGACGCCGGCTGATGCTAATGCTAACAACTCGCAGGACGCCGTTGATGTCGAGGTTTCGGTCCAAGGCGACAAGATGACAGTTGGTGTGTTTGGATCGGGGAGCAAGTTGGGACAGAACGGAGCAGCACGCATCATGGACGTAGTTGTGGCGTTATTGGAGGGAGTACTTTGACTTTCCTTGATTTGATGTGTTTACTGTTAGTAGCTAGACCTTAAGGTTTGAGAGTATTTGACTTGAGAAGACCATGTTGCCCCAAAGGACCTAGCGATAAGAGCCTCCCCTGGACCCTCCTTCAAACAATGCCACCATCTCCTCGAGCTCGTGGATGACGCTCCCATAAACAGCATTCTGCAGCTGCGGCTTGCTCAGATCCGCCCCATACCCGAAGTCGCAGGATAGACACCGCTCTGTCAGCTCATCGTACCTTGGCCCCAGGCGAGAGGGCTTTGCTCCGGCCTTACGAACAGCAACTACGTCCGTCATGTCCAAAGCCGCCCAGTGCCCGATCTGCAGAAGCGCGGCGCCGAGGCTGTAAAGGGTGGCGTTACGGATGCCGCACAACAGCTCCGCTTCGGTGTCTGCGGGCGGGGTGGGAACATCAGCCGCGAGTGTCTCTAGCGTCATTGGGTCCCGCGTGTTGGATCCAAGCTTGGCACCAATATGGAGTGTCGCCAGCGAGGCGGACAATTCGGTCTCGGTATTGAAATAAGAGAGATCTGAGAGCTTCCAACTCCGCCGCCACCACGGGGTTGCGTGATACTGGAGAACAGATCGGGCCAAGCGGAGAGCGAGCCGCAGCTGTTCGTGGACCGCGATCCCGGGCTCTTTGGAGGGATGTATGATCGAATCCAGGCCAGATGGAGAGCAGGAACGCGTCTGAATGGCCGTGCTCTCGCGGTCATGGGCGGCCATGAGCTGATGGGTGAGCCTGGTAAAATTCTCGGTTGACTCCAGATACCCAATGCAGCCCTCTTGTCGAGACTGGTGGACCGACCTTCCACCCTGAAACACGTGCTGGCAAACATCCTGGGACTGGCAGAGATTGCGCGCCTGGTATACCCTCGGGATATGCGATTCGGGATCGGCGAGATGGCACCGGGCTGAGGCGGTGCTTGGGGAATCGGCGAACTTGACCCTCCTGGCCTTGGCCGGCCGTTCTGCCGTCGTCAGCGATGGGGTTGTCGACGGCTCGGGCGTATTGGTTGTTGGCGCCGCGAGTCCAACATCGACCCACGACAGTTCTTCAGATCGGATGCGGAGGAACAGCCAGCTTCTGTTGATGTGGTGTTGTAAGCGTGGGGTGGTTATAAAGACGCAACTGAAACGTGGGGACAAGACAGGCGGGCACTTACTGTTGGCTTAGACTCCCCGAAATGGCCTCGTACTGCAGAATCATGCGAAAGTTGACGCATCGGTCTGACGCATCCGTGTCCAGGAACAGCTTGGCTGTGTGGGTGACATGCTCCCCGCTAGACGTGAGACAAGACCAACTTCGCGACAGTGTCTCGAGGAACGAGGAAGAGTGTTTGGCCACCAGACAGAATTCCTGCGGCATAGCCGTGTGCGGTCGCGCGGCGACGGCCACGGGTTGGTGCAAGTCCCTTGCTGTTCGCCTGAGTCTCCTGAACTCAGTTACAGAGTCAGTGAGCGACTCAATGCCCTCGTCGAGGCTGGATTTATGCAGGGCCACCCCGACGGCGCTGCGTGCCCGTTGAGCCGTGACGGCGAGCTGGAGACGGAGCTTAGAAAGAATTCCTAAAACGACTGGAACCATCCCATTAGGCTCACCTTGCCATGTCCAGAAGACTCATCCGAGTTCCCAAGCTTGCTCAGCTCGTCGTCAAACCCGGCGACCTGATCGCGAATATCCTCGGCGACCTGCTTGACGTCGTCGTACTTTCTGCCAAGGAAGCTTTTGAGTCGGACGTCCAGATCTTGCCCCTGCCATGAGCCATGGCCGTAGTCGGCCAGCATCTCGCCAGCCAGGCCGGTGTCAACGCCGGCGTGTCGGAGCAGCAACTCAGATTCGTCCTGGAATATTGACATTTGTGTCCTGAGCCGCTTGCGGAAGCGGGCTACTTCACGTCCGTGGTTTTTCATCAGTTTGATCTTGGATCTCGCGTGTTTTGCGCCTTTCAACGCGCCGACACACAGTGGCGCGATGCCGAGTCCAAGCGAAACGGGATCCATGACCTGGAAGTTTGCTTTGCAGTCGTGGTCTAAGTAGTGTCTTTTTTCGGCTCCAAAACCAGGAATCCAGAGTTCTCGGCGGGGATGTTGAGTGTTTTCGTCGTGGGTAAGCTGGGGACCAGACTGAGAAAAGCCTGGCAAGGGAGCCTCGCCGTCGTGGCGAGGGGGTGGGTGCGCGACTCGCAAGCCGAGAGCCCCAAGCCAAGTCGTTGGGCCAGGACACAGCCCCCGTACCGCTTGTGTCTGCCTGCATGATGCGTGGTGGCGGCTTGCAGGTGCGCGGGGTAACGAGGCTCGGGGCTGTGCGAGCTGTTCTCTTTCCGCTCGGAACAGGCAACATTTGACCTTCCTCTGCAGGCCTACGAACCCATCCAGCATTCTTGAGTCGCGATTTCACCCAGATCTCGTCCGTCGACTTGCGGCGAGCTCAAGTGCCGCCAATATTGCATACCATGGCCAACGACATCCAACAGTGGCAAGATTCGGTGTCATCACACCACGCCGGCCCCAGCACCGAGCCTTCCTCGTCCACGGACCTGGGGCTCGCGTCGCGTCTCACCACGTCCGCCTTGGAGCTGTTCGGGTTACTGCTCGACCATGCTCGGGCTCACACTTCCCAGGCTGCGCTACGCGCGCTCGAGCGCGAACATGGTCATCTAAGGCTGTGGTCCAATGGCTACGGAGTGGTCTCTGGCCAGTTGGACGTCGTGTTGGGCGAGAGCAAACGGCTACGCCACTCTACTTACCGTTTGCTCGGGAGCATTTGCCAAGTTCTCTCGGACAGTATGTTTGGACAACACACGCGTGGGCCACAATCATGCTGATCTGGTTCCAGAAGTGGCGGGCGCGCTGTTGCCCAGCCTAGATGGTGTTGCCCAGCAGTCGGTGCGGCAGCAGTCAGAGCGGACTAGCGAAGTTGCCCATCTTGCCTTGTCAGGAGTACATCAGGACGATGACAGCGATTCGGCGAGCGATTCCGGGAGCGAGTCGTCGTTTGGCGGTAGCGTCGCCTGCGTGATCGAAGACGCGATCGAGGATCTCAAGACGGATATCCAATGTCTTGTCGATCTTGGCCCGCGGTACAAGGAGCCTGTCCGTGACAAGGAGGCAGCAAAAGAGGAGGCCGCGCCACTGCGGACAGCACCGATCTGGGATCCAGCCGAGTACTTGGCATCCCGGATACGCCATCGTTACCCGGAAGGCGACGCCGAGTTCACGCGCATCTTGGGCCGAGCGAACTGGGACCGGCTCCAGAGGTTGTATGCATCGAAAGATGCCAACGCTCGGGATCGGGAAGCTCAACAACGGCCCAGTCTGGCACAAACACAGCTGTCTGGACCCCCGGCGACCGTGAAGGGAACTGAATTCCACGACTCTGGGCTCGGTACATCTGTCAAGACCCCGAGCTCATACGCCGAGACGGTCTTGTCGTACCAGGGCGCTCAGGGAGGGTCCGTGAAAATCCCGCCTGTTCCCCCGGAGTGTCTCAAGGGTGGAACCCTTGTCTGCGACATATGCGGTGTCATGTGCTCATTGCCGGCGTCAAACCCGAAGTCATTCTGGAAGTACGTAGAGTTACGTCCCCTGCCCACCCGTCCCTCTCCCAACCCCTTGCTTGAAACCTTCACGGTCCAGCGCTAATCACGGTGCCCGACCGTCACAGAAAGCACGTTCTCTCGGATCTGCAGCCGTATGTCTGCGTCATGGCAACCTGCAATTTTAGCATGGTCCCATTCCCGGACAAACGAGCGTGGACGTCCCACCTTGGGCTGGAACATGGTCTTTTGGATCCTTCACAGGAGCTGCAATGTCCGTTGTGCCAGGCACAGCTTCAGAGCGGAAAAGTGGCTCACTTGTCACGGCACCTTGAGGAGATCTCGCTGACTATCTTGCCGGTCAACGCGCCGGCCGACGATGAACTGGGGCAGGATTGTTCAGGGTACGAGTCGGGCCAGGATGATGCGGAGACCTCGACAGCTGCAAGCCCGGATTCGGGTGATGATGGGGAGGCCGGGGCTGGCCCGGTGGGCTGGTCCGAGGCTGTGGCAATGCTCAATTTTGGGGCGAGCAACAACGGCCAGTTCGGCCTGGCCAAGGGTGAGACGGTCTGGGTCCAGGACGCGTCCTGGCGGGATGTGGATTCGTACTGGGTCGAGGTCTGGCGTCACGATCTAAGTGCTCACGTCGTCGTGCCACGGGAGAGTCTGATCTTGACGACGGATGCGGCCTTACCTACAGCTGTGAAAAACGTTCGCCGGCCTGCTTCGAGGAAGCCTCACCCACCAGCCGAGTGGTACCACAAGGGCGGGGCTCGATCGCCATCGCCGCCAAAGAGACGACACCCGCCACGGACGTCACGCCCACCGCCACCTCCTCGTCCAACAGCTGCCCCGGCCGGAGCGCCCGGAGTTAGTGACGATTCCGTACCTTTCCTCGACGTTGGCCCAGACAGGGTCAGCAACTTCGAAGACCTCAAGCGCCGCACTTCCCAGTTTCTCCAAATGCCAACTCCTGGTGGGGCTAAGCGGATCCTCGGAGAGTGCCCGCACCAGCCGTGCCCATACATATCACCGGATGAAACCGAAATGCAGATACACGTGGAAGACGCACACAACGATCGCGTTGGGACGGCGGCGCAGCAGCTCGGATACTCGATAGTCATGACGCCGCAAGGTCCGGTACAACTGCCCAACATCGGTCCCCTCGCTGCGCAGATCGCCCAGCAGCAACGGATGATGCAGCAGCACCAGCAGATGATACAGATGCAGCAGGGCGGCATGGTCAACGTCAACGGGGTGCCCAACATGCAACAGTTTGTGAGCCCGGGACCCGAGGGCGGCGAGGATGGCGATGGAGGGAAGGGGCCGGGCCAGGTTAGCGATGACCGTCACCCCGAGGTATCGCCATCGCCGGTCGATGAAGAATCATCGTCCGCCGGGCAAGCCAAGAGGGAATCCCCAAAACCACGGGAAAATCGTCCTTGTTAAGCCGCGGGTCGCGTCGAATCGTAGAATTTGAGAGCCAGGCTGGACGGGATGGATGGCAACGGGACGGGCCGAGATAGTCTTGCATCTTCAGTGCCTACTGATACATGGTATTTCTGAGAGAGAAGACTCGAATCCACCGTCAGTTTGGGAGCACCCGAGCAGGCCCCAACGTCACTTTGGCAATCGTTTGAGGGCTGGCAGAAGGAGCCGTCCGTGTAAGACGTGAGGTACTTCGCTGCAGAGGTGGTGCGTAGTCCACCAGAGAAGGCGAGGTGCAATGCAGGATCGCCCTCAGCTGCCACGAAGAGCGAGCCGTATGTACAGATATTCGACGGCGGCCTGCATCCATCAACAGAGACGGGAGATGCAACTGGGTGGAGCAACTGCGGCTTGACCAAAACACGCGCGCTACCCGAGACACGGCCAGCCCCACCCGCCATATGGTCAGGATCCCGTGCCGATCTGCAATTCAGCGTCGCTCTCGCAGCTCGCGATGCAAGTTGCTCAAGAGGCAAAATCGTCCTTCCTTGGACGACTCGGAACGGGGGCCTGTTTGGTGGGTGTTTGGTGGATGCTTGTTGGGTGCTCGTGGGTGGAGACAGCGGGATCAGCAGGGATCGGCAGGCCGTTTTGGCGGTTCAGCAGCCTGGGGGCTCCCTGTGGCTTGGGACGCTAAGCCGGTTCGGGGCTGGCCCCTCTGCGACCCCTGGCTCGTGCGGGCTGGCCCAGCTCATTGGATGCCTCGTCGTTCCGCGGACCGCCCAAATCCGCCCAAATCTCTGGTGTGCAGCGTCCTCGCTGCTGCGGTCTTCTGCAGCCGGCCCTGGCTCGCGATGCTGCTGCTGCCACTCGGACGGGCTGGGCTGAGCTGAGCTGCGCCGGGCCACGACGGCGGCGGCCTGACCAGGGAATGCATCGCTGTACAACAATGGGCCGTGTCTCCCAGCGGCAAGCATCCATCTCGTCTCCCCGTCTCCTCCTCGTCGTCCCTCGGTCTTCTGGTCGTTGTTGTTGTTGTTGACCATCGACAAGAGGCTGACCTACCGACCCCCCCCCCCCCCCCCCCCCCCCCCCCCCCCCCCCCCCCCCCCCCCCCCCCCCCCCCGCCCCCCCCCCC
>FTEL01003154.1_pt1 | contig 19674 bp, 14 predicted proteins | sample 1658911 | NCBI WGS metagenome assembly FTEL01 (sample SAMEA3914869, study PRJEB12502) | metagenome | biome: forest; material: soil | place: USA | collected 2012-03-12 | depth 0.1 m
ACCCCCAACAATGGGGTTTACCCTCCCGGTTCCCCGGCCCCAAGGGTCCCCAGCCCCCCAACCGCTATGTCAGCAGCCAATTTGGTCCAGGAGCTGTCGAACTAGGCCGACGAAACGAGAATCTTCAGAGATCCTTGGCCGTTTACTGAGTCTGGACGTAGATGTCGGAACTGCCAGAGCTCTGGTAGCCCTCGGTGGCGACGATCTGGTAGTTGTGGGTGCCGATGGGCATGCCGAGGTTCTTCCAGGCGTTGATGTGGTTGGCCATGTTGACGGAGCCGCCGACGCGTTTGCCCTGGCGGATGCTCCAGTACTGGTTGAAGGTGGACGTGCCTTGAATTGAGGGCGCGTTGGTGCGGGTGGCCAAGTAGATGTCGTAGGTGCCGCCGTCGGTTGTGACGGTGCCCTTGTGGGTGCCAGCGCTGGCTGGGTTGTAGGTGCCGTATGACTCGAGCACGTAGTACTCGACCAGCGGGTTCGTCGTCCATCCGTAGACGGACAGGTAGGCGTTGCCGCTTGGGCTGAAGGAACCCCCGTAGTTGATGGTCTGGGCCGAGCCAGGGTTCCAGCCCTTGCCTGCCACGAAGTTGTTGCAGTTGGTCCAGCTTACGCTGTATTCTGTTGTGACGAGTAAGTCGGCCGTTGTCATGCGTCTGTGCCGTAGACAAATGGAGGAGCAAGAGATATGGAGAAGGCGTGGGTGCGCTGCACGGTCACTCACCGCTCTGGGCCTTGTTGTAATAGTCAACAGTGCCGCCTCCGGCGTTCCAGAAGGAGTAGTAATAGCCGCCGTTGCTGCCGGTCTGGCTGCTCGTGATTTGGCGGACCTGAAGCTCGGTGGCGTTGAAGGGGAACGCGAGGGCTCCGGTAGCCATGGCCACGGCGCCCAGAGCAATGGAGGTGAGAGACACCATTTTGCCTGATGAAAATCTGCGGGAGGTGAGCTTGTGGAGACTGGGGGGTTGAAGATGATGGTGGGAGACAAGTACATCTGGCAGAGAAGAGTGCAGACGACGATACTATATATACATTTTCCTCTTAGCCTTGAACGCACTTCCCCGTCTTCCTCCATCCGGATGCCACCGCCCTTCTGGAGTCAAGTTGCCCTCTCCGTATCGATCTCCGTCTGGTCCGGGTTCAGCTGTCCATATTCGGGATCCATGCCCACGCCCTTGCCACTAGACTGTGGGGTCCCGGCTCAGTACCGAGTCGTACCTTCGATGCTGAGGCTGGCAGACTTCGGGCCTCGTTCTAAAGTGCCACATCCAATCCCACGCTACAACGTTGGGGTAGACGGAAGTTTAGGCTAAATTATTTACTAGTCGCACCTGTGGTCAGACTTAGACAGCAGCTCGAAGATCTGAGACGTGAGAATGACCACCGCCGCCGCCGAAGGACTGTGGGTTTGGATCGTCAGATCCGAAACTACCTACGGACTAGAGGCAAGTATAATACGACGACGTGTTACGCGTCTTCAGGCTGAATAGAATAAGCACATGTCGAGAATCTCCGAAATGGACAACAAAATGCAGCAACATTAGACCGGAAGACGATTGAGTGAACGCTTCGATGCTGGTTATAGGTATGCACCTGAGGACAGGGCAGGGCAGCATCCGCAACGACGCCACTTGACTGTTGGACAACCACTGGGGCCAGACAGCAGGGCCACAGGCCCATGGCGCTTTCCTAAGAATTTTGGGCGGGCCCGGAATACAGATCGTTTTCAAGCTTCGAAGATCGGGGCCTGGCAGGTGGAAGTGCTTGGCTCGCGTGCTTGGGCAAGGCCCATGTTCCCGGTTCCTGTGCTTGCAAGGCCCACGGACCCGGTCCCACCATGTAACCAGCAACCAGTAACTTCCACTTGTCAGGTGGCTAGGTACTGAGCAGTGCCAATTGACCCGGTCCAGCAGAGTACCGCCGGTAGTTGTGCCCTGCAGTGCTCCTAGTCTCATCCTGCAAGGGCGGCTTCGAGGAGCGCGCCAATCAAGACGATGAGGAAGTATTAGGCTAATATTAGACGCAACCTCCCCAGTGCCACCGGACCGCGGACGACGCGTGGCCCTTTCAACAGCCGGGAGCCTCGCCCCTTGAAGAACTGCGGCGGTTTGCCCTTGACCCACGCGCTTGACTCCATCTCAGCATGCACTTGACTCCAGTAGAGCTAGCGGTGAAATGGAGAGACGGAGATTTACCTACCTTTGTACATAGGTCCTACCTGCCCATCCAACGGACCGGCAGTCCACTCTTTAGCCTATATCCTCGTCATTTAGCCAAGCTACACGTGCCTCCAGCCCGATACCGATGGCCTGTCTCCCTGTCCTTGAACCCGGCCCGCCCCGACTGGGCATCGCTGGGCATCGCGGATCAGATGGAACTGAGATGCGGGGGAGGGCAACGCGGGTGTGGGGTACATACAGGATGGAGTTGCGGGGTTCTGGGGTGCAGTATGGAGTTGCGGGGTTGCGGGGTGGTGACCGATGGGGGATGGAGGGCCATTGATTCCGTCAACACGTCCTCTTCCCGCCCCCTGGCGAACTACATACACGGTACATACCTGAATACATAACCTGGGTGCCTTGTGTGGCCCCATCAAGTCATATCACGTCACCCTCGAGCGACCTCCGAGGGCCCCACCCCACTCCCAGGGACCTCCCATGGATTGGACATCCGCGGAGTCGAATTGAGGTACAATTCCGCTCTCGCATGGGGACTAAATGCCCTGCTTTGTTGCGGAAGATCCTGTACATACTCCTCCAGCGGTGTGTCGTCAAGTTCTGCGCCTCGCGGACTCCGCAACGCCTTCCGAAACGTGTTGAGGGCCTCCTTCCAGGTGCCGCTGGGCAAGCGTACACCATCCAGAGCAAGGCCGACCATCCCGTTCGGCAGTGCATCTCCTGGCGCGGGTAGGCAAATCCCAGCCTGGCTAAACGGGGTGGCCTGGCTTTGGTGTTCCTTGGTTCTCGGGTGTGGCCAAACAATGGTTGCTCGGTAGTTGTGTAACCCTTGGGTGGCAGAGAGTACATAAAACAGGGAAACGAGCCAGGTCAAGCAAGAATTTCAACATGGCAGCAAACAGCCGGAACAGCAGAGCTGCCGCCTCTGGTTTCATTTACCTGGAGTAAGGTTTCCTGCTGCCAGTGGGCCACTGGGACGATGACTGTGGGACCCCAAAGCTTGGCGAGCTTATCCCCACGACGAGCCGCGCGACGTGGTATGCGCCAAGGGCGGAGTCGAGAGGAGGCGAGGCAGTCAATGTCTGTGCAGCGGCGAGGTCGAGACCTTTGGCTGGCATCACCGGCACCAACCCCTTTTCCATCCCCCTTTTCTTCCACCCTATCCCCTACCCGTTCATCGCCTCCTGATACACGCTCGGATCCACAAACTTCGACAACTCCGCCCTGGTAAACGCGGTCCTCCTGTCCGCCTTCGACAAATACTGCTCCTCATACTGCAAATAATCCAGCAAGCTATCCCCCAAACTCCCCGGCCCCCACACATGATCCGCCCACACCTTCTTCAAGACCGGCACGTCCACCCCAACCAGCTGCCCAACCTGCGAGTACACCTTATCCGGCTGGTTCCGAAACACATCATACGTCTGATTGAGCGCCCGGACAAACTGCACGATCTTCTTCCTGCTCGCCACGTCCTTCAATTTCTCGTCCGTGGCGTACAGGCTGTACACCTCGCGGTACACCGATGCGTTCTTGAACACCACCACGTTGTCTTCCCCGACCGCGTCAATCCCCAACTGCACCGCCGTCTCCCAGATCCCGTACGCGTCGATGCTCTTGCTCTTCAGCTGCGACGGGAACGTCCCGCTACCGCACGGCGCGCGCATGCAGACTTGTCCATTCACGACGGTGTACTGCCCCTTTGCAACCCCGGCACTAGCCAGCAGCTGGTTGACGAACACCTCGGCCGAGGTTCCAGACATGGTGCCGATGCGTTTGCCCTTGAGATCGGCGAGGGTCTTGATGCCCGCGGCTTTATTGGCCACCAGGCGGTAGGTGACCTCGACGATGATGCCGATGAGGCGGTAGTTTTTGTGCGAGGCGTAGTTTTTCAGGCCCTGGGTTTCGGCGTTGGCGCCGACGTCGATGGATTTGTCGGACAGGCTGGCTACGCCGCCGTTGACGACGGTGCCGGTGTCGCCTTTGTAGAAGTTCTGGAGCGCGTAGACGAGCGGCGTGTGCTCGATCCACATTTGGCTCGCGGCGACGCGGAGGGGGTGGACGGGGGTCAGGAGCGCCGCGAGGGCGGTCAGCGGGAGGAGGCGCATCGTGGAGGGTGCTCTGGGGGTGTGAACGAGGAAGCAGGTGGGTGTTGGCCCTCGTAGTAGGGCACGGTGTGGTCTTCATTATAAACCCCGTCACCCCATGGCTTTCTTACAGCGATGAATAGGGGGTTGCTTCCGACAGACCCCAACACTCTATTTCCTCGGATGTTAAGCCGAACTTGGTGTCTCGAGAATGATGCCAGGCAATATCGTGTGCAGATCAGAGGGTTGCCTCAAAATTATCCGCGCTGTCGTGACCTGTGGCAATAACACCCCCAGTATCCCCTCCCCGCACTTTGGTGCATGGCATCGTCGGCAGTCCGGTAACACCAGTCGCACGACATCGCGGAGGCTGGTGCGGGCGTGGTGCGACGTCTAGAACTTGAAAATAGCAGCACGCCGATATTATACCCCAGATTACCTGTCGTGGAATCGGGGGCGTCCCGACTGGCATGCATCCGCCCCCGCAATATATCGAGATCACTGGCCCTCGGTCTGGACACGCCGGGCCACTCATCTGCCAAGGCTTTACCCGCTTGAAATTGACACCGAGTCCTTTTGGAAACCTCATCTCCTGTTTCCGGGGCCAACCAGAAACGCGGGTTGGGGGGTCGAGTGGCTTGGACCCGATGGGACGTCGGCAGTTGGAGGGCCACGAGCCAGCAACCGGGCATCAGGCTATGGCTTGATGGTACAAACTGCTCGTGGAATGTCCAGTAAAACATCCCCAACTTGCCAAATGGCTACTTGCGGTAGTTAGTCACCTTTAATTCTTGCCAAACTCTGACCACGATGATTGAATGGAATGAGCAAAATTCACGAGATGCCCAAGTACCGAGTTAGCCCATGGGTGAGTATATTCAGAAGAAACTATCTACTGGAGGAAATGCATTTGAAACAGAAAGTACAACAAAAATCGAATCGAAACACCGAGTCATGACCCATCATCCCCCGTTCCCCCGCTCACCCTTTTCACTCCTCCCATCAGTTCATCCAAGCGCCGCAAGCAAGCTTGCAACTCCCAACTTCACAATGGCGGTCAACAAGCAACCACCTCGCCCCCCTAGATCTTGGTCGCGAGCCACGCGGGCGCCGAGGTGAGCGCATCGGGGCCGTAGCTCAGATGCGCGGGCAGGATGGTCAGAGTGCCGGTGCAGACGGCGTCGCCGATGGCGCAGTAGATCTTGGTCTTGTCGCTGGGGAAGTTGGGGATCCGGCCGCCGTTCTGGAGGTTCTTGGTGTAGCCGAAGAGGACGACACCCTTGACCTGGTTCTGCACCGCCGACGAGACCTGGCCGACAGCGTTGCCGACCACGGCCGTGCCCTGGCTGTAGCCGCCGAGGACGATCGAGGCGCTCGGGCACTTGGAGGCGGCCAGGTTGATGAGGCGCTTGGCCTCGTTGATGGCGCCGGAGGAGGTGCCGGCGGGGAGGAAGTTCTCGGCCAGGCCGGCAGTGTAGGCGCCGCCGACACCTTGGACCCAGACGGAGCCGGGGTAGCGGGTGGACAGGCCGGTCGCGACGTTGGGGCCGACGAGGGTGCCCTGGTGGAGGGGGTGGTTAGTGAGGGGTAGGAGGGGAAGGGGGGATTGGGTTGGAGACATACCATGTTGCCGGTCTCAGTGGAGCCGCGAGCGAAGATGAAGATGACGCGGGGGCACTTGGAGGAGCTGCCGCTCTCGAGGTCGTTGCGGGTGGAGGAGAGCTGGCGGGCCTCGATGGCGGCGGAGTCCTCGACGACGGGGGTGGTCGGGAGGGCGGCAACAAGGCCGGCGGCAGCGAGGATGGCGGAGAACTTCATGGTTGCTGTCGTTAGGTTGGCGGTTGGTTGGGAGTTGAGATGAGTTGCTGATTGCTGCTCTGAATGTCCGAGGGCTGAGGATGAGAAGATATCGTCGTTGGGATGGAGAGTTTGTCGTCTACTTATACATCGTTTCAACTCTGTCTCTCTGTCTTGCTCTACACCTACCCACCTTGCGAGCCATGCTATGCGATTGTGTCATCCCCACGCCAAGTTGGAGTAGCTACCCCTTGCAGAGCCCGAGACAGGCTGACATAGCGGGCTACTGCATGTAAGTGCCGTGGCGGCCGCAAGCCCTCCCCTTTTGGGTTTGGCGTGCCGGCGTTGAGGGCTGCGGCTTACTGAAAGCGACCGAGATCGCGAAAGCCAAGGTCGCGACTGATGGAGCCCCGGACCCAGATCCCCCATACCAAGATTCCTATCCCAGAAGGTGCGTCAGCCGATCCTGGAAACCCGGTTGCCAATCCCACCCCCGTGGGACCTCGTGGCCTCGATTAGAGTTTTCCCCAGATTCTTGGGGTTCGTGGGGCTGCGGGGAAACCCCAAACTCGAGAGGTGCCAAGTCTGTAAGTGCCGAGGCTCGACGCTCTTGTTGGGTGGAGGAGATGTTTCGTTTCCCCAGATTTGTCGCGAGGAGCTCCGAATCGGGATTTTTTTGCGAATAAATCCTGAAACGGGCGTTGACAGCGCCGCCATGTTTGAGAACCTTCGAGAGGGGTTTTGCTCCCGAGGGCCGAGGAATTGCTCCTTGGGGGCGTCGGAGACTCTTTGTAGATGGGCAGAGCGCATTGCTGTTACGTTGATCCGTATAGCAGCCAATGAGACTTGTGCGTTGTCTTTTGAAGCCTCCGTGATCCTTTTGGGAAAGAGCAGAGCGAGTCACGATGGTGGTGAGGGGGCATTGTTGAGGGGCTGAAAGGGGCAGGTCAAGTTACCCGTCCACTCCTCCACTCTCGTGACCTACGTACGAATAAAGCACAAGCTACCACCTCGATCCTCCGTCAAATCATGACCAAACACATTCCCCCTCATCCTCACCACCTCCCCAGTCAGTAAGCCATCAACCCAAAACCGCTTCCTCCATCTCCCTCACCAACCCCGCCGTCCCCTCCAACTCATGCAGCCCAATCTCAAACTCCACCCCAGCAGCCTTGAACCGCGCCGGCACAGGTGCCTTCGCGATCTTTGCTAACTTCTTCCAATAACTCTTCCTCGCAACGAGTTTCACCCTCCTCAGGCTGGGAAAGTCCCCCGCAGCGACAGCATCAGCAAACTGCCTCAACCCAGTCGATCCCATCCTGAACGCGCCGGTGATCAGCAGCCCGCGCAAACTAGGGCATCCACGCAGGAGAACAATCAAGGACACCGGCGAGCCGCAGTTCCCGTTGTCGTAGTCCAAGTACCGCACGCCCAGCACGGTGAGGTTGAGATTGACAAACAGCGGGATCGACGGCACGGCTATGTCGCTGAGCATGTAGTCGCTGAAGACGACGGTACGGAGGGTCGCGGCGAGCGGGCTGTGGGAGAGGAGGTGCAGGCGGCTGGTGATGAGGTCGGCGTTGGCGCCGTCGAAGTCGGGTTCCAGGCGCGCCGCGGCGGGGAGCGGGTGGTCGCCGTAGAACAAGGTGCAGAGGTGCTTGAGGGCGGGTGCGGCGCTCGTCAGCGCGAACAGCGACTGCTGCGAGAGGTGCGTGTTGACGAGCACGAGGTGCTGCAGGTCGCTGAGCGGTGGGAGGTTGAGTAGGCGGGGAAAGCCGCGGAGCTGGAGGGTGGTGAGGCCCGGCGCCACGGCGAGGAAGAGGTGGACGATGGCGCGCATGTGGTTGTTTGATAGGTTGATGTCGTAGCCCTCGTGCAACCACATTTCCAGGCTTTGGAGGTTGGGCAGCTTGACTCGTGGTATGATTGCCTGCCCGGGTGTTTGGCTGGTCCGCATCACGCCGTCCAGGTTCCAATAGCGCGAGACACTCAGGCTGAGATGCTCGAGGTTGCGGGCCATGGCGAGCAGCAGGAACACGGGGATCAGGCTCCTCTGGCACCACACCGGGATGGAGGATGGGACGGGCATCTTTTCCATGTTCCGGCCGAGAAACCGTCTCACAGCCTGGGCCAGAGACTCCTTGTTCCACGAGGCGCTGCCGTAGACGTAATACCGCTTGCGGATGTTGCTTGGCTGCTTTTGTTCGTCGCCAAACAGGTTGAGCGAGAGGTGGCGAATGAGACCCCCAAGATCGGGATTCTTCCAAACAGATCGGATCTGCTTGGTGGTCAGGGGGTCAGGGAAAATGGGGGAAGGGCCCCGGGAAAGGGAGCGAAGGGGCACATACCAGGTCGGCGAGCCTGACGCGGCGACATTCCGGTTGCCCCAGGCCGCCATCGCCTTCACCTCCAACACGCCCACCAACTATTGTCCGATAGAGCATAGGCCGCACAATAACATGCATCCGCTTGAACGTGCGGCCAAAATTCAGTAACTCTCGTGGGTGGGCAGTTCCTCCCTTGCCGTCGTCCGCCAACTTGACGCAAATCATCTCGAGGATTTCCGTAGGGAGGTCGGTGAGTCCCTTTGGGCGTCGTGGCGCACGAGCTCTTGATTTCTTCGACTTGAGCCCCTTTCGTCGTCTGGGGTTATTGTCGCGGCCATAGGATTTCCTGGCCTGGACGTGATGGGGGGAACTCATATTTGGCCCAAGTTGGCAAACTGTCGGCAGTGGTAGGCGGGGATGTTGAGGAAGGCAAGGCAGCGAGGCGGTTCCATGTCGTGGAGTCCAGCTTATATCTATATGCTTATGTCACAGCGTGCACTTGCTGTGTGGGGTCTGAAGCGAAGGGGTATGTACTGCAAAGAGGCATTGACAGGTGCAGTGCAAAGAATGTCTTGAGGTCTCTTGAGAGATAAAAGCAGAGGCAGAGAGTGCCCCTCTGCATGGTGTTCAAATACAAGAAAGTAGGCCCTCATCAGGCACAGTCTGGAGTGCTCAGTGCATGGCCCTATACGCTGAGATTACAGCGCTAAGGGCCGTGGGCGCCCAAGAGCTGGGGCCGTGGGTGCCCAGGCGCTGAGAACCATGACGCTGAGGGCCGTGGGCGCCCAGCCCGCTGGGCCAGAAGTGGAGTCCTACATCTTGACAGCTTAGGTTTGTTCTAAGTTGGCGCCACCCGCTCAGACAAGGTGCACAATTTCGTTTTGTTGTGTATTGTCCGCTTGGTTAAAGAGGCGACTTGTCGGCCTTCTCCCTTTTGTGCGAGAGCTAATTAACCTGTCTTGGTCTGTCAACATGGGTCGGCCTGTTGAATCGAAAAAGGGGCAAGCATGGAATTTGTTGGAACCAGCAAAAGTGCACTCAAAGACCCGAATAGTAGGAACCGACAAGCGACGAGAAAACAGTGTGAAAGAGAAGTCAGGTTTGGAATAGCCTCAATCCTACCCCAGCTCTAAGTTCCCCCGAGCCATTTCCTGTCCGGGCCCTCCGCCCGTCCCCATCCATCTAACATTTGACAAAGGCTTGGGGCTGGGGAAGAATGGGCGAGAAGGTGGCAGACAATGTCTTAGGTTTCTCACGGAACATCTTGTTGTATGCTTCTCTCCTCGTCCACATGTTCCGATGTAAAACCTCGGCTGGCACGCGACACCAGGTCCACAAATCCACATAGAAAACAAATTATAGCCATTGACCGCGGGGTTGTTGGCCCCTTGAATACTCGAGGGACAAACCTGTCAACTCCAACCGGGCAGCCCATGGGTCTGCGCCTCAAAATAGAATGACACTGCTCCGCACTGATCGCTCTTGGCGTATCGGTCAGGGGTCGAGCGCCTGTTGTTCGTTGCCGCATAGCCGAGCGAGCCCCAGCTAACTGCCACGAGGGGTCAGGATGAGACGACCAGAACCAGGTGGGCGGGCCAAGCCAGGGCAGGTTGAACCGAGAGCTCGCGCGTTTAGATGACACTGAAACGCCCAAGTTGGGTGCCACTGAAACGGCCAACTCCTCACATCCACACTTGCGCCACATGCCTTCTGTAGGCCTCCGAGTCTTCCGCCAATAATTACCGTACGAGATGCACAGGAGCCGTTGACGCGGAGATGCAGCGAGTGCCCCGGAATCCTTCTTGTTGACCACCATGGCGCCAAAAAAAAAAGAAAAAAGACCACGTCCGATCTCCTCTCTCTTTTCTCTGTCCATTGCAAGAGCATGCAGCAGTATGATTATGCCCACATCCGTTCCAAGGAGTCGATGGAGAACTCCGTTGTCCTGCCACTCTGGTTCTGTCTTTTGGCCGTGTTAGCCGCTCGTCTCATGATGATACGCCTTGGCGATAAAGTTTTTGGAGTCGACATCCACCAAACCCAGATCACTCGGTGCGCTTCCGTTTTACCATGGGTCCTCTGCGGGGACTTATGAAACCACCCCTGACACACGCAGTGGCAGTGTAGATAGCTTCCAACAGAACATGTAGGGAATATTGATGGCTCAACCTCTGTGAGCGTGTTGTTGCCTGTGGGCCGTCGAAGGTATAAGTGGTGGGCCCGCCACCATCATCTTGGCTCTTCTTTCGGGAGAGATCTGCGCCAAGTAGCCATCACTTCTTTCATCGCATCTTATTCCTTCTTGGCTTGTTCGTCTTGTTGATACCCAGTCTATCGGTCTTGGCCTTTTGCGCTTCCCTGCTCTTTCTTGCTCTTCAACCACTTTTCATCATCTCACCATGGCTCCCTCATCGAGGACTTCGGCTCGGACCCTGCCGTCTCTCACCGCGATCGGCCTCCTTTCTCTCCTCCATCCAGCTTCGGTGCTCGCCCAGACTACCGCATTCACCGACCAGGCTACCGGAATCCAGTTCCAGCGCTTCTTCGGTGCCCGCACAAACTTTGGCTTCGGCATGGCCATGTCCACAGACACGACATCAACCTCCTTCATTGGGCAGCTGTCCTTTCCGCTCAAGAATGGCAATGGATGGGGAGGCTGGTCCTTGACAGGAGACGTGGAAGGTCCTCTACTCATGGCCGCTTGGTATGAACCCCCCCTCCCCCTTCCAGTGACCCCAAACCACGATCCACTCACACACGTCCTCCAGGTCCGATGGCAAAGGCAACGTCGTCTCCTCCTTCCGCCAAGCCTTCAACGAAGACGACAACCCGCCCGAGGTAGCAGGCACCTTCCAGGTCCGCCCAATCGCCGAAGCGACCTCGGTCAACAACACGTTCTTGACTTACACCTTCCTCTGCGAGAACTGCCTGGACGCCGGCCTGGGTCTTGACCCCGCGACTCAGAACGCCGAGATGGGATGGGCGCTGGCCAGTACCGCCGTGAGGAACGCCGCGTCGTCGAATGGTGTTTTGGAGTTTCATAACTCTGGGTTTGGGGACTTCAAGGCGGACCTTGCAGGGGCGAGGAATGCCGAGTTTGCGACGTGGGCTGCGCTTGCGGGGGCGCCGGTTGCTGGCGCGGCTGGTGCGCAGCCGTTTGATGTTGGGGCTGCGGGGGCGGGGAGTGGTGGTGATAGTGATGATGAGGGCGGTGCTGGCAACGGCGGCGGTGGTGGAGGTGCGGCTAGTGGTGGCGATGACAGCGACAGTGATGATGACTGAATTCGGGGAAGGGATGGGGCTCAGTCCTCCACCTTCGGACTCTTTCTCACGGATGTATGTTTGTTTGTAGATATGTAGATACCATCTGAACCACGGCCTTCATGCTGCCCCTTTTCATGTGCTGCCCTTTGCACCTGAGGCAAGTGTGCGTTGAATGACCTTGCAAGGACAGACTCGGTAGTTGAGGTCACTTACCCCTGACCAGGCACACGTCGCGTGATTGTGGCCAAGCGCACTGAGGCACCTTTATGCATGACGGGACCAAGACATTAGAACCCTCACCCAACGGCCATCCTATCAGATCACCCGTTCATGCCAGCAGAAGGACCAACACCCCAAACACACCAGCCAACGCCATCCCGCCAGCCACCCTTCCAGCAGAATTCTCCTTCTCCCCATCCGTAACAGTCTTGCCCGGACAGCCCTCCTCACTCGCACACAGATCCGCCAAAGCATCTGTCACATTCCCCGCGATCTCGTCATCAAACTTGACGTCACATAATGTAGCCGGTGTCCAGCTATCCGCGGCAGGCGACACCTTGACACAGCTCTTGAACCCGCTCTTGGCGCCAGTCACCTCCAAGAGCTCATCATCGACGTCATCGAGAACAAACGCAGGCAGCGCGCCGCAGGGGAGGTCGTTGGTGGCGAGGAGGTCGACGGCTTGGCCGTTCTTGATGGAAGTCTTGAGCAGGATGGAGGTGGTGGCGGTTTTGTTCGTGGTGGTCTCGCCGTGGAACTCCCCCGCGCGATCGGTCTTGCAGCTGGTCCAGTAGACGTTCCACCAGATGGTCCAGCCGCCTTCCTTTGCGAAGGCGTCGACGAAGGTGTAGACGAAGTAGGGTGTGTTTTTTGCCGTGTCGGCGGTGGCCCAGGTGAGTTCCTTGGTGAGGTTGTAGGTGGTGCCCTTGCCGGCGGACGCGTCGGTGGTGCTCTGGACGCGGAAGGTGATGTACGGGTGGAGGTTCTGGGCGAGCTTGGGGTTTTGGATAGCGAAAACAACGGGCATGTGCGGCGTGGGATGGTAGGATTGGTTGTCGCGGGGGTAGACGAGGTCGAACTCGACGGTGTTGGTAATTGAGGCTGCGGTGGTGAGGCAGGCCATGGAGGCCAGGGAGGCCAGGACGGGGAGGAGACGCATGGTGTTGGTTTGGAGTGATTAACGAGTGGATGTGGTTAGGGGTATGAGGTTTTTGCTCAGTGAAAGAGTGATTTAAGTTGGATTTGAGAGAGTCTCCGATGACGAGAAGGACTGTACGCCAGTTAAGAATGTGCTCCGGAGACTGAAGAAAACAGAAAGGAACTCTGAGTTCATATCGGTCGGGTGACATGCCAGTATTATGAAGACAAAGCCAAGTCCTGTACCGCAAGAAGTGGAGGCACGAGTATGACACAAGAGCCACGCGGTTCGACGACACAGGGTGTTGTCTCCACTACCGGCCCGCGCAGTCAGTCCAACTGAATCCTCCAGGAATCGAGGACCAGGGTTGCCCTTGCGGATCCCAACCTTTCTCGCGAGATTCCTGGGCAGCCCGGCGCGCTGGAGTCGAGCCTTGGGTAAGCAGCAGGCTCCGTCTTCAGACTTAAACATGCATTCAAGTCTCACCTCTGGTCTTCACATCAACGTTGGTAGTTAAAATCCGGCTTTACGTACGCGGCGGCGGACGCCTCCTGTTCCATTGGCGTCCTCTGGAGGTAGCTAGGGTCCAAAGCTTGCCCATCAGCGCTCCTGGCGACAATAGATCAGCACGAGGGGCCGGTTGTTCATGTCTCGGGGCTCGGCCTTCTGGTGTTGCCTCCGAGCTGATTCCACAGTAACCCCATCGACTTAATCCTCAACTGTTGTATGACCCTGCTTGCTCCTTGGGTTCGACCAATTTAACAAATCCCTGAGATGCCACGCCCAAAAGATGCTCCATACTTCTATCGTGTGACGGACTGCAGCCGACGAACTTCAACGGGGGGCTGTACCTACAACAAGCTGTCCGGTTTTAAGGGTGCGGGTGAATCCCGACGAGTGAAGAGGCGAGCGTTTCCCGGTCTCGAGGAGAGAAGCATGTGGCGGGTGAGGAGCAGGTGAGCAATTAATATCCAATTTACATCTATATCTAGGTCCCCAATCTATCACGTCCCCCGGCGTTGCTCCTCCACAGCCGCAACCGCCTCATCTATCAGGTTCATAAACCCCTCCTCCCCAATCCTCACATCATCCCAATGCCACTGCGCCCGCTTCGTCAACCCCCTCCCACCCCCTTCCTCCAGCTGCGGCTCCTCCACCCCTCTCCTCCTCTTTGCCTCCCCCTCCATCTTCTCCCCGGGCTTAACCTGCACCTGCTCCCCATGCCCCATGATATACGTTAACCCCTTCAAAAACCCCAAATTCCGAAACCCCCGGTAGTCATTCGTCTCCGGTTGGATCTCGACAACTGCCCCGCGGCCGGGGCGCATGAACATGACATGCGTGAAGGCCGCGCCGTGCACGCCGACGAACACGTCCGTCGAGCGTACAAGGCGGAGCTGCTCCTCGAAGGAGATGGTCGCGAAATCGATGGCTTGCGTGCGCACGTGCGGGTGTTTGGCCTCGACGGCGGCGAGGAGCGCGTCGTGGTTGATTAGGCGGCGGTTGCCGGTGCGGTCGACGAAGGTGAGGTTGATGGGCGGGAGGGGGTCGTCGGGAGTGGGGGTTTGCTCGGCTTCGTCTGTGGTGGGGATGCCGTAGGCTTGGAGTATGCGGTTGGCAAAGACGTTGACGATGGGCGCCCAGGTGCAGTTCTGCTCGTCCCAGTCGCTCTGCCAGATGGGGTTTGCGGCGCCGGGGAGGGGGATGATGAGATTGTGGGGGGTCTCGGTGAAGATGCGGGCTTGCTCGGGGTCACTGCCGTTGACGAGGTTGTTCCAGCGGAGGGGTGGGCGGCCGGCGAAGATGCTCCAGAGGTCGAAAAAGATCCCGTCGTCGTGGTCGTCTGTGACAATGACCTGCGTGTTGGCAACATCCGGGCCTCTGGTAAAGAATGGAGTGTTGTTGCGCGATGGATCGGCCGTGGTCTGGAGCAGGTCAAAGGTCATGGTCATGGTCATGATCTCGGTCATGCAATGCCAGAGATTGCCGGCGCCCTCGCGCTGGACAAACAACACAAACTTGGGCGAGGCCTGAGAGACAAGGTCGTCTTCAGACCCCGCTGCGGGTTTGCTAGTTCGCTTGAGGTCGACGTGGTGATCCAAAATCCAGCGCGGCCCCGTGTTGTACCACTCCCCTCGGATGCTGTCAAAAGGCAACAGGCCCTGTTTTCTCTCGTTCTCGTCCAGGCGGCGAACATCGCAGTCGAGGGCGAATTTCTGCTTTGCTACATCGAAGACGGCGCCTTGCCCGATGCAGATCGAGTCGACCTCCTGGTTGGGACGGGAATGGCCTTGGAAGCATTGCAGGGCAGATCTCGAACCCCCCGCGCAGTATTGGATCGCATGGGAACGGAAGTCCTCAAAGTATCGCGGGGTGAACAGGCGACCGCAGCGATCGGATTGCGAGAGAGATGACTCGGGGAACCCGGCGTACTCGGAGGGGAACTGCAGCGCCGGCCCGCGTGCCGGTGGTCTGCGAACGGCCGGTGTCGGAGTAGGGTCGGGCACAACCCGAGAAACGGGGTAGGGGTCAGACACGGGGTCGGTGCCAGAGGCGGACTCAGGATCGGTGTCAGGGGTGGATTCGAGGTCGGTGTCAGGGGTGGACGCGGAGTCGGTGTCAGGGGTGGACTCGGGGTTGGTGTCAGGGGCGGATGCGGGATTGGAATCAGGGTCGGGGACAGTGCCAGGGTCAAGGCCGGGGTCGGGGCCCAGGACAGAGACGACACCCGCTGGAGGGGCCGCAGAGAGACGGGAGGGGCTGCCCGCCCTGTCGTTGCGGAGCGAGTAGAGTGTCAAGACAGTAAAGAACAAGAAAACGGCGGCGGCCAACGACTGGAACCGCCGCCGCCGCGCAAAGATGGAGGATAGGGAAAGACGCATACCCTCCCGCAGCCCACACCGCGGGGCGATGGTGCTGATGGGAAACACGAGGATCCGGAACAGGGCGGCCGCAGCCGTTTATCAAGGGCGGGCTATGCTGCCAACGAAAAAAAGACGACCGATCGCGCTCATGATCAGCGGCCAAGAGACAGCTAACCGAATCTGTCCTGGTGTGAGTGTGTGGCAGTCATGTTAAGATTAGGATCCACTCCTCTCGAGAGCCTATCGGGGCCTGGGCATCGCTGCAAGTATTCTGTACTGCTGTCTCGAACACCGTACTACATGCCACATCCGTAGGGCAAAGTGAAGCCTGTTGCTTGGCGATCTCTACCTCCCAGCCCGCTGCTCGCCCTGGCTCGACCCTGGACTAACCCCCGGCTCACCGAGTCCGGTGAGAGCAGCTGGAGTTTGACGAGAGCCAACCGCTCACAAGAGCTCTTTTTCTCCAGGGGATAGCGCGGTATGCGCTGGCCGATAATTCGCTGCAGGGCTGCAGCTGGGCAACCACCCCGGCCGCGTGTGCCGCAGGATGGCTGCATCGCAGAAGCGCCAGCCTTGCCCTGCGTCGACGAGCTGAAGCTAGAACGCAATGGTTTAAAGAGGGGTTCCCCTCAAGCCTTGGGCGAGGATCAGACCCCTCGAAGTTCCCTCTCGCGGGCACCCTCCGACTGCCACACCGCAGCAAAGACCAAACGCCACGGGGATACACAGCCCTGGGGAGCACACCATCATTATGGGGGACAGCCTGAGCGAGTCGAGGGATGGCCCTCCGGCCCCTCGGCCCAACCCCGCGTCCACCTCGACGCCCTCGCCCACAGCCACGTCCACGCCCACGCCCACGCCCACGGCCCGAGCGGTGCGTGCTCAACCGCCAGGTCTCCCGCCAGGTCTGCCGCCGCCGCCACCGCTCCCAAAGTCAGACAGCATACCGAGTGAAGGTGCGTCCCGTGCCAGTGGCAGTGGAGATGGGCCCGGCTTTCACAGGACCATGAGAACGTTTTGGGCCCTTAACCGCAGGAGGAACGACGCCAGCAGCGGAGCCAGCAGCGGTGCGGAACCTCTCAGCATGGCCAGCACCGCCCCGGCTGCGCTTGGGACAGTCCCTTCGGACGAGCCCACGGACGGCTCTCCGACCCTACGCCCGCTGCAAAGGGCTCCTGTCCTCCCTCCTCCTGGACCAACAACCATACACGGCCAGCCAAGGCCAGCCAACGGCGCGGCGAAGACGGAGCTGCACACTGGCGGCCACACCATTAAGCTGCCCGAGCATGCTGCCGCCCTGAGGAGCGCCATTCTCAACGGCCACCACACCCAGGCGCATGAGATCCTGCGGCGCCACCGGGGGCTCGTCAACGATGCGATCAGTGCCGACGGCGGCACGGTGTTGCACTACGCCATCCGCAACGCCAACGGCAGCAACGGCGCCGAAAAAGCCTGTCTTGAGCTACTGGAACTGCTCGACAACCTCCGTGACGTAGATTGGAATGCTCGCGACCGCGACGGGCGGACGCCACTGCATCTGGCCTGCGCCAACTCACGCCGCTATGTCCAAGTTGCCGAGTTCCTGCTGTATGACAAAGCAGACCCGAACCTCCTCGACGTCGACGACTGCTCCCCACTGCACGAGGCCGCCACCGACGGCCAGAAAGGGATGGTCAGCCTCTTGCTGAGCTACACACGCACCAAGGTCAACCTCCCGTCCGGCGAGGATCGGCGAACTGCGCTACACAAGGCCGCCTTTCGCGGCCATTATGACATTGCGAAGATGTTGTTGGACCGCGACCCTGACATCGTTAATGTGAGGGACGACGATGGCTACACGCCGCTTCACGACGCCTGCCGCAAAAACCACCCCGATACCACCCTGCTACTGATCGAGCGTAGCGCCGACGTCAATGCCAAAACAAAGACCGGCAGCACCCCGCTCCACCTTGCCGCCGCTGCCAACGCCGTCGAGGCCGCCAGGGTGCTCCTGCACGCCGACGCCTGGCCCTTCGCGACCAACAACAGCAAAGAGACCCCGGAACTGGTGGCTGAGAAGAGGGGCCGCACTAAAATCCTCGACCTCCTACGCCTCCCCATCGACCCCAACATTAGCCTCGCGGGGGGTGGCCAGGCGCTGCAGCTTACCCCTCCCACCGTAGCTCAGCTGGAGGCGAGCAAGGACTTCACCGGCTTCATCTGGCCGTCCATCGACGGGCATTCCCAATACGATAAAGCATCCGTCTTCGACATGTTGTACGCCGGTAAGCCGAAGCTGAGGACGAGCAGGAAGGACAAGGACGTCCGGTGGATTCACGTCCCCTCCAACAACGTACGTCTATATCGTATTGTACCTTCTGGTGGCAGGCTCGCTAACTGTGGCTTCTCAACGCCGTTTAGAGGACCTGGATCGAAGTACGCAGCCACCTTGTATGTGTGATCGCAGACTGACAGCCCATGTCGTAGGACGTGTTCAAACTCCTGTACTCCCCAGAGGAGTCCGGCAAAGGTAAAGCTTCTGCAGGCGAGAGTTCCAAGGGGAAGGGAAGGGCCCAAGATTCGCGATCTGCAGAACAAGCCGAGTCCGCAACCTCCCTGAGCCATATCTTGTGGTTCATCAACAGCCAGTTCAACGACTTCGACTCGCAGTGCCTGCACCGGCAACCACACTTCAAAGTAATCCCTCCTGTGATAGAACATTCCCAGTTGCTGATGGCGGTGTGCTAACACCACTTGAGGTTGCATATGGGAACAGACCCGAGATGGACAAGTTTCGCGTGTTTTCTCTCGTGGTACTTAATACCCCCCTTTCACGCTCCCAGCCGCGCTCGACTCAGACAGGCTTACGGACGTTTGTCAACAGTTTCCGGTTCTTGACGCCGATACCCAGCAGCCCGCTTACTTTAACCCCAATCCCGACCCCCCTTTTGCGTCGAGCCCAGCCAGCAAAGAAGACACGGAGACGGATGCAACCCAGGAATCGCGTGCCGGAAAGCTCCATGCGCTCAAGGCGGCGTACCCGGACACCCTGAACAAGTGCCGCACGCTGGACGGGTACATCCACGAGTTCATCGACGAGGGCGATCTCAACTTCAGGAACGGCGACCAAGTCGTCTCTCGCTACGTCGAACGAATCAGATCCGACACATGGAAGAACAAGAGGTTCCCTGGGAAACCAGAGCCGGTGGTAGAAACAACCACGGAGGAGCAGAGACCCCGACGCCGACGAAGGAGAATCAGCGTCGGCAGCATGGCCAACGGCGATGGCACCCACGGCAGCAAAAACTTCAAGACCAGCGTCGGCGACGTCGTTGCGGTTGTCGCCAACCCGGCCATCGCAGTGGCCATGTCGGAAGCCACATGGGACAAGAAGGTTCCCACCCCTTCGCAACTGGAGAGCCAAAACCGATCCCGCCCTGCCTCGATTCGTGCTCCGGGGTCACCCACCAACATCCTACAGCGTGCGACGACCTGGCTTCCCCAGCGCATGCGCACCGAGCGCAGCCAGCTGTCGCCGAGGAGGGAGCAATCGTCCGCCATGCCTGACTCTGCGAAACTAAAGGAGGACGTCGGCCCTGTGGACTCGGACGATGATGAAAGTAACGAATCCGAGCCGGTGCACAAGTGCCCGCGGCAACAGATCCTCACCGTGCCACAGATCTGGCTGTGAGCGTTTGAAAGTAAGTCTCGCATCAACCCTGAATAAGAACCAAGCTGACCTCGACTCCAGACACGGTAGTCACCGCCTACCCGGAAGGTTGGCGCGTCGCGACCGACCGCTCGACGCTCCCGCAGTCCATCATGCGGGCGCTGCTCAAGAACGCCGGCCGGACGACGGTCGACGGCCTCATCCAGGAAATCGTCATGGCCGCCCTCGAGTTTGACCCGTCCATCTCGACTTTCACCAACAGCCGCAGCTACCTCGATGCGTTTGCCAATGAGGTGTCCTTTGCGGTAAGCCCCACCCCTGAATCTACCCCTGAATCTACCCCTGAATCTACCCTTCAATCTACGCCTTTGTTC
>FTEL01008780.1_pt1 | contig 19669 bp, 26 predicted proteins | sample 1658911 | NCBI WGS metagenome assembly FTEL01 (sample SAMEA3914869, study PRJEB12502) | metagenome | biome: forest; material: soil | place: USA | collected 2012-03-12 | depth 0.1 m
CTCGAGGTGGTAGAGGTGCTCGAGGTGGTGGAAGTGGTCGAGGTAGTGGTGCTAGTAGAGGGGTCCGTACTGGTAGAGCTGGAGCTGGAGGTAGAGCTACTGCTCGAGGTAGAGGAGACAGTGGAGGTTGAGAGGGTCGTGCTGGTCCCACCGGTCGTGGGGATCACGACGAGGGTCACCTTGATGCACTCGCGGTTAACGTCGGTCACTGGGGTGCCGGGTTAGCCGGGGCCTGGAGTATAGGACAGGGGGTTGGACAGGCACGTACAAGTATCGCCTGGCGGGTAGTACCGGAACTCGTAACTACCGTCGTACGAGGAGCGGACGCAGATCCAACCGCCAGGGGGGTTGTTCTGCCAGGTCACGAATCTCAGCTCGATCTGGACCGCGTCCGTATCGGGGTTGCAGGCATAGGTAGGCTGGAAGATGGCTCGGGGGTCGCCACGACCGGTCATGAACATCTTGGTGGTATCGTCGATGGTAGAGTACTCAGGGGTTGTCAGTTTGGCAGTCCTCGGGAGCTTGCGGGCATTCAGCACCTACCTCGCCGCCAATCACGGCGCGGACGCCGGCGGGAACATAGTTGATAACGCCGTCGACGAGCGTCAGGTCGTACGTAGGCGTGCCGACGGGGCCGATGAAGAGATGGCGGTCGCCGCCGCCGACCTCGAGCAGGTTCATGTACAGGTTGTGCACCTCGGGGCGGGAGGCATTTTGGACCTGGGCGCGGAACGGGTAGGCGATGTTGTTGGAGAGCGTGTCGGTCGGGAGGGTGCAGGCCGAGGCGACGGCGGCCCCGGCGAGCAGGGTCGAGATGGTTCGGCGGCTCATCATCGTCCGTCTGGCTTCTCTCGGCTCGCTCTTCTCGGCACCTCGCTGCGGACGAAGGAGCAGAAAGTGGGTTGGAATCGGCAGCCCAGGTCTTATGTATGTCGGCCCCCGACCATGCATTCCAAGACGCAGCCCCCTCAATGTTGACCCCCGCCGGCGTCAGCTCCCGCCGCTCTGCAGCTCTGCAACTCTGCGGCTTGCAGCTTGCAGCTCTGCAGCAGCGTGCCGAGACTCGTTCCCAGTGCAGCTGAGTGGTGACAGCTCAGCCGCATGCTCGTCCCCGAGTGGCAGTCCGTATCCCAAGGCAGCCTTGGCTCCGGCCCATCCTAACGACTTGTGGAACAGGGTGAGTCGGGCGGTCTGGCACAGCAGCTACGGATGCCGCGCGAGCACAACAGCTGCGGATGCCGCGAGAAGGTCCAGTTGCTCGACACCTCATTCCGAGACCGCAACCGGCCGCAATCTCATCTTTCGTATCGCCGGGCATGTGGCTGCTGTCGCTGGCGGATGCAGTCAGCATTCAACCATCACGCGCGTCATCGTCGCCGTATGGTCTCGTCGTCCTCGAGCCGGTGTCGAGGTGTAAATACGGGGTACGGAGTGTGTTTGGTGCCCGATCAAGCCAGGCCAAGGTAACCCCGCACTGACAACCCTAACCCTCTGCCCATGGTCTCTCGCACCTTCCGGCCTCCGCGGCAGCAGGAGAAGGTTACAGAACTCTCCTCCCTTCCATCTCTGACTTGCATTCCATCATCAAGCACTTTTGGGTGACCGAATGGCAACGCTTGATACGAAATCCCACCTAGCGCAATGCGTCATGTCTGTGCAAGAGCGCACCGGCCATGGCTCACCCGATGCGTGAGGCGGCGTCCGCGTGCCGAATCAATGCACCACCACGCGACGTGACCCAATTGCCCACCGGCTAAACGAGAAGACGACTACGACGGCCAGATGATAAGAGATTCGTTAAGGTCCGGCCACCAAGTGTCGAGACTTGCATGTGGCCGGCCAGATGTAACGGGCCACGCAAGTCTGCTTAACTTGTCGCTCACTCAATGAGGCCGAATGTAAGGTTCCAGTGAGACGGAGTGGCCCATCCACTCGGCCCATTCGACAGCGGCGAAAACTCCGCTCGGCACGCTCAGAGAGGTGGCAGAGATGTGGCCTGCCCAGGGATCGTATCTTCACGTCCCCCAACGCGCTGTATGCACGACAAGCTTGGACAGGCTGCCTGACGAGCTGGACAAGCTTGCGCCGCATGCATCGGAAGAGCCGAAACGTTCCCAGATATTAGTCTTCACATCGTCTTCCGCACGATGCATCTCCTCAGACGTGGAGGCTCCATCCGATAGGGATGTGGAATGACTCGGGCTCAGATATCGACGTGATCGGGGCCTTGAATGGCTTGGGCTACATGTCCCACCATCATCACTTGGTGCTGGGCCAACGCCCTGGCCCAAAGGTAGAGTGACATTGTGGCAAGAGCCGAGGACCATGGCCAACTGACAGTCCGGCAGGCAATCGGGGACGTCGTGGAGGAAAGCGACGGCGAGCAGTCGGACGAGCTCAAGGCCGCTCTGCCGTTGATGCCGGAGAAGCGGCACGAATCTCGAGTCGGCCCTCCGAGCGCCAGATGCCGACGCGGCGCTCGGTCTCATGGACGCGTCCTGGAGCCTGTTCAAGAGCCTGGCGTCGGTAGGTGCCAAGCTCCATTACACCACCTTCGGAAGTCTTGGTCGTTGAACGTCCTACGTATGAGGGTGAAGGTCAGTCTTCAAAAGAGGAGAGCTTTGGCCACGGAGTGAAAACTTTTGCTGGTCAGCGCAAAAGACAGTACGCTGGGCGCGTGGACTTGGCTGAGATGCTCGCAGATGCGCAGCAGTAACTCGGGCGGGAGTTCGGCGAGAGTGTGTTGGGTACTAGTATGTGCCATGGCTGGCCCTCTCGCGGCGACGTATGGAAGCGGGAGTGATTGTGTGGAAGGCGACCGAGTGAGCGAGCTACCGAGGCTGCAAGAACGAGCCTTTGCGTTTTGATGCAGAGGGAGTCAAGGCGAAGCTTGATATGCGGCGATGGTGATTGGATAATTACCTTGGGAAATGTTGGGCCATCGCAGGCCAAGGGTTGTTGGTCGATGCAGAGCCGAATTTTCCGCCGACCACCTGCTCTGTCTTGCGGAACATTATCCTCAACCTGCACTCAACGGCCGGCACACTATCAACGCCCCCAAACCATTGCTGGCGAAAAGCTAATCATCATCATGTTCCCTCAAGCATCCAGGGCCCTCTTCTGGAGGCACCTCCCGGCCACGATCCCGCTGCAGGGCCGACGTGCCTTCTCCACCCAACCGAGTTACTTAACCTTCCCCGCGACACTGTATTACTTCACTTTCTACCAAAGGTCCAGCTTGGTCGATAGGAGGGAGGCGGACAGGCACATGTTTGACTACAGCCATCCCGGGCCAACGTTGGAGGGAGTCCACATGGCCGAGGACGGACTCGTCTATCCGGACAGCGACTGTTTGTTAAGCCCAGTCCATTTCTTCGAAGAACTGCCAATCCCTGCGAGGCGCAAGCCGCAGGCAGCTGACCACCTTGGGATACTGGCCCCAGCTTCGAATGGGGCGGGCTTTCGGCCGGACACCATCGACATGCAGCAGCTGACTCGGCAGCTGACGGACTTTTACTATACCGACCCCAAGGAGGAAGGAAAGCCGTCTTTCCAACCTTACGTGTGGACCGTTCCCAAGGGCAAGTCAACTGCATACAAAATAAGCCCCGGTCGGGTATAAAACACATGAAAGACTACTCGCGCTCTAACTATGCCCCCTAGGAACTCTCATCCCGAGCCACCTCACCCTCTTCTACCATAAACATGACTACTTTTCGCTGCTGCCCTCGCGAGGCATGGAGCTTGGCGGTAAGCCGGCACAGCTTTGTCTACCAATTACGTAAAATTGGACACCAGAGTTGGGCTGACGAGCAACGATCCGGCGCACGCCGCGGCAGCATTGAACCGGGCCTTGGACGAGTTCTACCAGCAGCACGCTCGCAAGCAAACGGTGGATGAGTGGTTTGATGAGCATCCGTATGAAGAGTCGGTATGGGAAGATGAGGTCGATGTTTGGATGGCTAAGTGATTTATTTGGTGAGATTGCTGGCAGGGCTCCTGGGCTCGGTCAGCAGGTGTTTTTAGCAGCTCTCTCCTCTCTGAAACTTGGTTCTAAGCAATGAAATCTACATTTTTGTTCATGACTGGATTCATTGCAGCCGGCATAGCTCGAAATGTTTGTTTTCTTCTATCGTTGAAAGAGCGAGTAGTTGGGTGGGCGGCCCGTCGAGCCGGTTAAGCGCGTGTGAGGCGCGGATCTTTCGCTACCTGACCAAGGAGTTTTGGGAAATTGGCCCACTCCATCTTGTTCATGCTTGGGCCTTGTGTCATAACTGGACTCCGCCCCAATCCTCCCACGGCTGTTTATCCACAGGGAGTATTTAGGCGTACTCTACCCCTGTTGGCTTCCTCCCAAGCGCAACTGACCTAAATTCGACGCGACATCCTGCCAGCTCCTCAGATCTCCGCCGTCCACTGGCCTCTCCTAAACACAATCGTCGCCTCCCCGCCTCATCTGAAAAACACCAGCCCGGCAGCATGCGTCTCTCCTTCTCGGCCATCTGGCCCCTCGCGGCCTCGTTCATGGCGAGCGTCGCCACCGCGGCCGACTCTCCCAGCAGCGGCATCGTCGAGGTCGACCTGATGTTCCCGCGCAACGAGACATACGCGCCGGGCGAGCACCTAACCGTCATGTTCGCGGTCCAAAACACCGCCCTCGCAGGCCTCGTCGGCATCGACATCTCCTTCAACCTCTACAACCAAGACGACTACCACAACTCCAGCCTCTACAACCCGCACTCCATCGTCAGCGGGAGCCGCCGGATGAAGTGGGACAACCTCACGGCCTCCTCCCCCGACCCCTTCTTCTTCGACTACTACTTCAACCAGGCCATGGAGCTGCACGCCACCGAGGGTCGCTTCACCCTCGAATGGACCGTCTACTGGGCCGGCTGCGCCGACGACTCCTTCACCCCCGCCCGCCCGGGCGCCAAATCCTCCTTCATCAGCAGCCACACCACCCACTCCCTCGACTTCGCCCTCAAGAACGGCTCCCAGCCCATGGACCCCATCGCCGCCACCGCCGCCGACAAGCCCTGCCCGGCCGAGCTCGGCGCCGCCCTCAACGTCACCACCAAAACCGTCGCGGTGCCCGCGGCGTTCACCTCCGGCTGGACCTGGGACGGCAACGCCGCCTGCGCCGTGCTGCCGTCGGATACGGCCAAGCCCACCCCGAGCCCGTGCCGCGTCAAGGTCGACGAGGCGGCTGTCTCGAGCCTGGCCGCGTCGCGCGAGGCCGAGATGTGCAGCGCCCGGCCCGGGGGTTGCGCGGCGCAGAGCAGTTCGGCGGCTGCGGGTGCTGCAAGGCCGTTGGGGGTGGCGCCGTTTGCTGTTGCGGGGACGGCCGGGATGGCGGTGGTGGTGGGTGTGCTGGGGTTCTTTGTTATGTGGGTTTGATGAGGGATGGGAGCATGGGTAGAGCAGGGTAGGGCATGGCATGGCGCTGGGTGTTTGGGGGCTATTGTTAGTTGGTAATGATAATTGCACCGTGTACATATGTACCTTGTTATAATTAGGCGGTTTGTGTGTTGAGGACTCGCGTGTCGGTTCACAGGTTGGCAAGGGAGCGGCGCTGAGAAGGGGGGGTCAAAGACACTTCAACCACCCATTGGAACTCTGCGGCGCGAGGAAAGCAGGAGTTTGGCATGTGGGCGCTCTTCAGGGCCTTGCAAAGTTGATCAACCCCATTGAAAACACCACTTCGGGTGTCGCCGCAGAGTAGTATCACGGTGGGAGGCAGCGTAGGGTCTTGGACTCGCGGTCCTGCACACACACGAGCAAGTCACTCACAGCTTTTGAGGCGGTCACAGCGGCCCGAGACAAGGCCAGTGTCATCCAAATTAGAAGTTGGGACGTCACTTCAGGGTCACAGCAACGACAACCTCGCCGCTTGAGAAACGAACTGGAGCCAACGGAGCTGCGCCGTCGCCAACTTCCAGGGGCACGGCACCTGACCCGCGGCACTGCGCAGGCCCCAACCCCCTCCGCCACACGGTGTGCAGCCCGTTCTTTGATGGGCAGGGGGTGTTCCCATTTGGTCAAACACAGATTATCCCTTGATGGGGAGTGTGCCCGGGGCGCCGAGGAGGGGGTAGGACTTCTTAAACTGCAGTATTAAATCCTCGCCCATGACCTTACCCCGTAGACCATGCCCGACTCTTCTCTCCTCCGTCGGATTGCGCCAAGCACCAAGAGCTCTCATCTCCCGCGACTTTGACAACTCCCCCCCCCCGTGCAGTGCTGTGTTACCTTTGCACCACACCCTCGAGCAAAGATCATGCAGCTCCTTTCCATCCTTTCCCTCCTAGCCACAGCGGCTACCGTCGTCCACTCGGCCCCGTAAGCCCGCCCCCTTTTACACATGCCACGCACCCCACCACTCCCTTCCCCAGCTAACCAACCTCTCCCCTTCAGCACCTCCCACAACGCCAACGACACGGACATCCTCCTCGACAAGCGCTACACCATGGGCAAGTACCCCTGGGGCGTGATGGGCTACGCCAACCCGGGTTGCAAGGGCATTATTCTGTGGATGGATGGTGGTGACGGTGTCTCGGGATGCCGAGAAGCCCCGACGCAAGCGGCGTCCATGGAGTATGGCGCTCGTGTCGGGACCGCGATTCGGACATGGGATTTCCTTGGCCTTTGCAGCGGTATTAACAACGGGACGCGGATAGACGAGACACATATCATCGGTAACGAGGGTCTTGGGCAGAGAAGATGTCTCGATCGGAGCATTATGGGCTATGAGATTATGAGGCTCGAAAAATAGTCATCATCGTCGTTGCTGTTGCTATTTCTACTGTTGTTACTGAAATCCATGCACCTCCCACGCTTGGAGACTTGATGCTCAGTCGCATCCGCGCTTCTGTCCATGAATAGCCACCAAGGGTGTCCAGCACGGTAGATGCGTGAGAAGTTCGCATTGTGCCTTGAAAAAGTCATTGGACCGGGTTGGAACTTTGACATGACTACCAGCCATAGGGGCGACGGCATCCCATCAAGGTTAAAACCCAATATACGAGTTCTACAACATTATCGCTCACCATCTCATGCACGACAATCCATCGCAATCTCACAGTTTGAGTGAAGTGAGAGAGACTTGGCCGGGCGAGGCAACCCAACAATTCGCGATTGCGACACCGGGGGCTCGACCTGCCAAACCTCCTCCCGATCCAGGATTGACGGTTTGTTCAGCTCTGGCGCGGATCGACTTGCTTGCCAGCTCCCAGATTATAAATAACACCAATCATGCCTACCAGACTTGGCCACGCCGCCCCTTTGTTGGTGGCAACATACCGTGATTCCGTGCTTCCATTCTTCGCCTCTCATCCGCTGGCGGTCTAGAGATTGACGCTGAATCGCTCAGAGACGGAGTCAAGCCAAGGTTGCCAACTTTGCCCATCTTTTCTGGCCGTGGATTGCATGATCTGATTTGATTTGGTGTGATAGCTGCGCTGAAGCGATGAAACTGCAACTGACAGCTCCCAGCTTGCCCCCCGACGGCGCTTGGCCTGCGGCATTGCGTGCGTCGTCCCCTTGAACTCGCTCAGCCGCGACCAACGTGCCTGCATGACGTGAGGGGCGTCCGTTCTTGATCGGCATGGGTTTGAGCAAACAACGATTATCCCGAGCGGATCCTTTCCACGCTTAGAACCCACGTTGTTGGTGATGGGACTGAGTTGAATGTTGCCCTTGATGCATCAGAACTTGAGCGGAGGCCGTGGGAGAGGGGAGAGGGAGGGGAATTCCTCTTAAACCGCCGTGTAATCGCCTCAAATATCAGCTCTTGATTCGCATCCAGCATCTCTTCTCTCTTCTTCCCTCTGTCAGTCAGACCAGCAGCACCAGAGTTCGGTATCCAAGTCACCTCGACAAACCCCGCCACGCCACCTCTGACAGACGTTCGCACCGCGGCACCACTTGCACGACACAATGCAGCTCATCAGCATCATCTCTGCCCTGGCCACCGTTGCCACCGTCGTCCACGCCGTCCCGTAAGCGCCCCTCCCCCTTCCACACACACACATTTGCGTAAGCAGCCCACTCTAACCGCCCCTTTCCAGCGCCTCCACCATCCACCGCCCGGCCACCTTCAACGAGCACCCCTGGAGCGCCGCCAACATCACCGACATCCCGGCCCCCGGCGACGTCCCCTCCAAGCGCGACGGCCAGCCCCGCTGGAAGATCATCGGCTACGCGGACCCCGACTGCAAGGGCAAGGTGCTGTTCGAGGAGGAAGGCGACCGGTGGGGCCTCTGCCGCGACGTCAAGGTGCCCGCGCGATCCATGTTCGTCAACGCCCTCGGCGGCAGCAGGACCTACTTCTGGAACAAGCCCAACGGGTGCACCTACACGGGCGGAGAGACGCCCGTGGGCGCCCAGATGCTCTGGTGGGACTTCCCGCAGCCGCTGGGGGAGTACAAGCCGGTTTGTATGACCCACGATGATATCTACGGGTACAAGATAGACAGGACGCCCAAAAATTAGACGTCGTCGTTGTGTGCGAGGCTGTTGTTGGTGTTGGTGTTGGTGTCTTTGTTGTTGTTGAGGTGCTGCGTTGGGAGGAAGCTGGTCGGGCGGTTTTGGGGGCTGGCGGGTTTCCTTCTTTTCTGCCATGTTAAATATCGCGTCTCTTCATGACCTTTGCTCACATCTCACGGATCTTCCATCCTCTTCTCCTCTGCCCCCTCTGCTTTGCTCTCGATCCATTGCCTGCTGCTCTGCTGGTGACTGAGCGGACCACCTGGCCACCACACGGGTCGGGACAGTCTCTACATCGTTACGTTACACCCCTTCTCGGTGCACCAATATTGTTCTTGATGTTCTTTGCAACGCTGGTCGATGGCCCATATCCACACGGGGCTTCCAGTTCGTTTAACCACAGGGAAAATCTCGACCAACCAGGCGATTTGCTATTGCGAGTTGGACACTGGGTTCTGAAATGGGGCTCACATGCACACATTCAGTTGGTTCGAGGGACCAAAGATGGCGCAGCGGTTGCGTGTCATGTCTGGTTGTTGCCAGTACCAACACATCAAACATGCAGCGCCCAACACAAAGCTCAGCAGCTACCATGGCATACCACTGCAGCCAACTTACTTTTTCAGCCATTTTACGACGTTTTTGGCAACAGGGGACATTGTGGACGTTTCATAGTTGTCGAGTTGTTGCTTGTTGGCTGCATGCCGTCCTGACCTAAGTTGGCAATCCTTTGGGGTGCAGTGTTTCGATAGTCAAGGTACCTAACCTTTGAGGTACTCGATAAGCTAGATCCAACATAAGATGTTGGGTGCCGTGGGCTGGCACTTGCGACTCGAATTTTGCTCCATATGTTAGGGGTAGGTGAAACACAACCCCGTCCGCCATCCTTTGGGTGCCTTCAAAGTCCTTGAAGTTGGCCCCAGATAAATCAAAGGGGGTTGGCGGGCAAACTGACTTCTTGGAGAATGGCCTCCCTGAAACCTGTTTTAAATACGACCCTTCGATCCTCCCACGATCCCGTCAGACTCAACCAGTCCAAGACAACTCTTATCACACATACTCAAACGGTATTCCACACCACATCCGTCTAATCTTTGCACCACTCGATAATACAAGACATGCAGCTTCTTGTCCTCTTCTCGATCTTGGCTACAGCCTGGGCTGCCACCGACGTCAACAAGACCCCGTACCCCAGCGCCAGCGCGGCCCCGTAAGCGCGCTTCCACCGGCGCATCTCCCCCCGAGTCCATGCACACGCACTTCTGTTATACTACAATTACCAAGACCAAGACTAACCTCCCGTGCCCTTCTTTAGCACTCCAAGCCCTAATCCATCCGCGACAAATGGCACCACGTACTATACCGCCAAGGGCTACGCGACGTCCGACTGCTCGGGGGATCCAATTTGGACCTTCTCCCCCGGCACGGACAGGTCAGGGTGTGTCGACATTGGGCCGACGGCAAAATCGATGCGTTGGACGACAAGCAGTGGTAATATCGTTCGGTACTGGAACAATCCGAACTTTTGCCATGATATGGCATTTCCTCCTCTCCAGGGGCATAAGCTCTTTCAGTTTACCGTCCCAAACGAGGGGACGGGCTGCGTGACAGCGGATGTCGCTGGATTTTATATTGGGCCGTATAAGGACAGTGTCGTCACGACCAAGCCTTAAGGGCTGCTAAGCGCTCAGGAGCCTGGCAGTGGACCTGGAAGCGTCTACCTACGCACAGCCGCGGAGTCTGTCTTGTCGTCGTCGTCGTCCTCCTCCTCCTCCCCCTCTTCCATTGTCATCGTCATCCCGCTGCGGGCAGCTTGGGAGGAAGGGCGGGTGGCAACCTGGAGACTACCTGATCCGTCGGGCTGGCGGCGAACAGTTGAGCGGCCAAGGGCTGAGTTCTGCAATCTATTCTCCTGTATTCCAACAGCATCACCTTCGTCCCTAAATTTTAGTCCATCGTGAAACTCTCTGCTCGCTCCTCATCACTCTCTCCGGATGAACTGTGTGTTGACCATGGGAGTGAAAGTGATGTGTGAATGGGTGAGTTGGGGACAAACCGACAAACCACATGTGAAAGAGAAAAAATATGATCGGGTTTCTGCAGGGTGCGCTTGTCTCCGTTGGTGTTGCTTTTGTTGTTAACCACCAATGAGAGGCAGTGCGCTGCCTGTCAACCCCGCGATCTCTTCGTTGGCGTGGAGTCCTCCAGGTCTTGACTCGCTCCAGTCCTCCCGAGCTCGATCAACTCTGGTGACCACTTTCAAGTGTAGTGATGGGTCAGCACTAGACGTCTTCCAGTGGGCGCGGGAAGAGCTCATGGTTTGGCTGGCAAGTGATGACAGACTTGGTGTTTGATGATGGAAATGGGGATAGATGGGTGACATGGAGCCAGAACCTGAAGACAGCGGCCGTTGAGCACGGCCCGTGGGGGCCAAATGCTAGACTCAACCAACCGCAGCGCTATGATGCATAAAACCCCGCGTGTCTTTTGTTTGGAGGGGGCAGCGCCGTACGCCTACATGGCTCGGCGTGTGGGCTGCCGAGCCGCGACAGACTGAGCCGCAAATAACAACGAGCGCTAAGAGAAGCGAGCTGCCATGTCTCCAGAATCATGCCGGATCCGCATTGCACACTATCCGCTAACAGTAATACTTCAATTTCGGTGCGACTGACCTTGTCGATGGCACGTTGGCTCCGGGAGGGTCTCGAGACAGGGGGAGGGGGGGGGCGCTGCTGTCCAGCTAATATTATACCAAGTGGTGGGGATGCCAGTCCAAGTGTATAGGCATAATACAGCCCCGGTTCGTCGCTGCATGCTCAATCATAGCCTCCTCCCCGGCGCACGATACATGACCACTTTTGAGGATGGTCGGCCCTGCGAGGCACAGCGGCGCTGTCATGTCATGTCTTGCCCTGCTCTCTCCCGTACCGCCAGATGGGCTGGATCCCTGCAACAAGTATAGGACTTGAGTGGCGGGTGTACAGCAGCGCAGGAGGGGAAATACGACCCGAGGTCCCTGCATGATAGGGAGGAGAGTGAGGAGCGTGAGGTGAGCGGGGGACGCAGTAGGAAGCTGTTTGGTCTCAGTTGGGCTTCAGTTCATTTGAGTCGGTAGGGATATTAGGTTCGACATTGCCACTGGGTGCGTTGAGATAGGTAGATGGATGGTCGTCGAAGTCCATCACAAGTTTGGACCAAGTATTCGGGAGGGCGATGAACGAACGGGCAGCTGCACGCGCATCCCGCCGCCCACCATGCCCGCTGCCCACCTCCACTTGCTCGTCCCCGATGGCGGCGGCGTGCGCGGCCTGCCCCTGTCTCGGTGGGCGTCCAGGTACCCAAGTCTTGAGATTGGTGTCTGCTCGGCAGCAGCCACAACGCCAAAATAAAATAAAAAAGGCAAATCCGGAAACCATCGTGGCCATCCCCGCTGCGCTATCATTTTTTCCTTTGTAACTAAAGTAAGACGCAGAGAGATCGGCTTGCCTAACGGCAGATCGGTTTAAGATCAACAATACATCACTATGTCGAGAACATGCCGACTATGATCTCGGCCTGCTTGTCCAATCTCGCCGCTCGGGCAAGTACGTAGCCTGATTTATCCAATCATTTCTTATACAACTGCAATCCGAACAGCGGGGTCTGATGTGCAAACCCGCCTTCTCGCTTGGGACGATTGCATCCGATTCGGGCAGGCATGCCAAATCCATGGGCAAGGTTTGAGGCTTAATAGTTAAGAGTAAAGGAGAAACAATCCGAGCTACGAGGGTTGCCACCCAGCGCTTGGGCCTTTTCCCCGCCAAAGTTCTAGCCAAAAAAATGGCACCAAGTTGGGCAGACTGGTGAGGTTGAATTAAGCTCAGTTAAGAGTTGGATTTGGTATCACTGAACAGTTGTGAGGCGAGATCAGCGTGCAACAATGAAGATGAATGACGTTACGGATCCGTAGATGGCGCCGCGACGCCCGAGACGGAAGAGGTCGGCGACGGAGCTTGCCGGGCCTGGACCTGCAAGAACGTGTGGAGCAGCGGGGTCCTGGGTTTATCTAATACATGACTTTGATGGGGGGGTTGGAACGGAGGCACCAGATGGAGAGGAGCAAACGGAAACCGGCAACGCCGTCATGACAGCACCGCGGCAAGGCAGCACGCAGCGTTCGGTTAGCCCCATTGCAGCAGTTTGCTCTCATCGGCCGATTGCTCGTACGCATTGTGACGGCAACTTGAGCAGGGCGTCACGGCATCGGTGGAGCTGGTGGTGGTGGTGGTGGTGGTGGTGGTGGACGTGGGCAGCGGTCCGATCCTGGCGAGAGTTCGATGCTTGCCCAGCTCTGGCTGCCCCAGCAGCGCCAGCACGGAGCCACACGCCATTGGATTCGCCAGCATGCGCGCGCCGGCTTGGGGATTTCAGCTCCCCCCTAAGCAAGGTCGCTGTGGCTAGTCAACTGTCGCCCAAGAGCAGCCCTCCGTATTCCGTACTCTGCCTAGATTGCCGCCCTCGGCTTGGAAGCGGTAATGGACGTTGTAAGCTTGCCTACCCCGGAAGCTCCCCAGTGATCGATACGCTGATATCCGTACTTATTACCCTCCCCCTAGCAGCTGCTTCTTCCTGTTTTATTCCTTCCCCCCTTTCCTCTCTTCCTCTTCTGTTGACCTTCCTGATTGATCAGACATCGGGGCCGCCTGCTGAACTATATAACCAACCACAATGCTTCCTCTTCTTTTTGCTGTATTGTTGGCGCACGCACTCGCCGCCGTGTCGCGGCCCCGCCCGGTTGTCGCCCGAGGAGACGGTATTATTCGGGTCCCCGTCAATGCGCTCCCCGCCCCTCGTCCGAACCTACGGGTACGCCAAAACGGAGTCGACCTAGATAACCAGATGGGCGGAACCCTATATTCCGTCGATATCGAGGTTGGGACACCCCCACAGATGGTTACGCTGGACCTCGACACGGGCTCGCCCGATACGTGGGTTAACCCCGATTGTGATACGGCTTATTTGCCCGCCTACTGCCGTACTTTCCCGCGGTTCGACTACACCAAGAGCACGTCGCTCAAGACGACCAACGCCCGCGATGTGCTGCCCTACGGTAAGGGCAATGCATCAGTCGACTGGGTCCTCGAGACGGTGTCAATAGGATGTATGTGTGGAGCAACAATTCCCCTTCTTTTCTACGCATAGGATGCCTGCTAACTCTGCTATGCCCGTAGCTGCCGAGATTATAAACCAGGTTATCGGTGTCGCCTTCGAATCCTCTTCTCTCCCCCTCGGTATTCTCGGTGTATCGCCTCCAGTTAGTGGTGTCAGCCAGTACCCCTACGTGCTGGATACGATGGCGACCCAAGGCTTGATTCAGAGTCGTGCCTTTAGTCTTGACCTGCGTGGTATCGACAACCCTCACGGCTCCATTATCTTTGGCGGTATCGATACGGGCAAATATATCGGCGCTCTCGCCAAGCTCCCCATGCTGTCCCCTGAGCAATCCCCCGGCGGTGCTGACCGCTACTACGTTACCATGACGGGCGTAGGCGTTACGCTCCCGGACGGGAAGATAGACAAGACGGACGCGCTATCCGTCCCCGTGTTCCTCGACTCGGGAACTACCATCACGTCCCTCCCGACCCCGATCTACCTGGCATTTACGGCCTTCTTTCCCGGCGGCTACCGCGACCCGCAAACAGACGACTACATCGTGCCGTGCACCTTAAAGGAGCTGGCCGGCTCGATTGACTTCTACTTTGGCACCAAGACGATCCGCGTCTCGCTTAACGACTTCATCTGGGAGACACAGGGGATCTGCGTCCTGGGCGTGGTGCCCGAGGACACCGAGCCCACGCTCGGCGACACCTTCTTGCGCGCCGCATACGTGGTGTGTGATCAAGACAACCGCAACATTCATCTTGCGCAGGCCGCCGAATGCGGTACCAACCTCGTTGCTATTGGGTCAGGGCCGGACGCGGTGCCCAGCTCGGCTGGGCAGTGCTCTGCGCCGCCCATGCCGACGGCCAAGGCGGATTAATGTGGATGTCAAGGCTACCCGGGAGGGGGCGTTGAGGTCGGGGTTGGCGTGGTGGTTGCCTCGGGCGTGGTGAACGTCCTGGCTTGGATGCCCTCAGATGGGCGGATGGTGATGGCGATGTGGTACGGTTTCTGAAGCATTTGAGTTGATTTCATTTGTACATACGTACTTGCTGCGGGCTTAGAATGTATTTATAGTGCAGCTTTAGGGGTTCTGGGTACATAATTAGTGCACGGAAGCAGGGCTTGCGGTACTTAACTTACAGACTGGATCTAGTACAGACGTGGAATACTGTACAATCGTGCGCCTCAAACGGCCTTGTTCTTCACGACCCTTGCCCGTTGCCGGCGCCCGTCTCCTGCCAAGCTATCTTGCTGCAGCTGGCGCGCTACGAGCGGTACCTCGACGTGATCGAGGCGGACAAGCTGCTGCGCAGCGTCTTGGGAGGTCTGGCGTGGGGGTTCGCCTGGGGTCTCGGCGTCGGGATCGACTTGAAGGGATACAATCTCTCCGGATTAAACACTAGGTTCAGGTTCTGTCCTTAATTACAGTTCATACTCCACGACGGCTCTCCAATCTGGGCAGCTTCCGTTCCACCAGACCTATCGCCACCTTTACTTTCTTCCGCTTCTTTTTGATCCTTTCTCCTTTTCTGATCAAGCAGAGCCATCCCCCCGATGGCCTAGTACTCCGCCGAGAACATCGCCGTCCAGGGGCGATTCAGAGGCCCGCAGCACCTGCATTGGTCATGTCCAGTCCGTCTGCGATGACGACTCGTGGTTTAACAATCCCCTCAGTCACTGACATCTTCCAACGGCCCCGCGCAAGATCGCTTTCGACTCCTTTCTCAGCACCCTTCGTACCCTCCTCCCCCAGTACGGCAGCCATGAGCTTCCCATCAAACCCTTCCGAATTCTTTACCCGCCTCGCAACTTCGATGAGTTCGCTGCCCTCGAGCAAGCCGGCGTTCGCGAAGAGTCCCGCTGGCTCTTCGTACAAGAGCGTCTTGTGCCTCCAGGCGTGTGCCAGGACCAAAATGGCTATAGCCGTGATGAAAGCCAAGACTCCGACCACAGTGCCTGCCACCCACGGAACAACAAATAAACGCGTCAACTGTGTGACTATCGTTGCCGTCGCAGTCTCGGGACTTCCGCCAGCTGTAGGGACGAGACCGACCGTCGCCATGCCCGTCAAGTAGACCGAAGTGAAGACGTCCGAAATTGACTGGGCCAGAACGTTCCCGGGCAGAACCGTCGCGTTATCGTTGCTTCTCGCCGCGAGACCCTGCCTCTGCAAGGCTCGGTAGAGAATGATGGTGCCAAAGTCGGTCGTTGCCCAGGTCGTGTCGACAGAGAAGGTGGAAGATTGGAACAATTTCCATTCGAAAAGCCTCCAGAACCCGAAGGCGTCATCGCGCGAGTCCTGGGGCTCCTCGGTCGGAGTGAAGCCCAAGATTTTGCGGTTTGGTTCCCGCGACGACGGCACCGTCACACTCAGATTGCCATTGGTCCTCCGGTAGCCGACGGCGCACGACACGGCGCTGGCGTTTGCCAGGAGGGTAGGCTCGGTGGCCGACCAATGCCCGTAGGTGAAGACGAGGCGGCTGAAGAGCGCCGCGGCGCTGCAGGAGATCTGGGATGACGTGACAAAGTATACGGCTTGCAAGTCGGAGACTGTGAACTCCTGCTGGATCGAGCAACCTCGGTCGTTGCCCGTCATGACGAGCTGGGCAGAGGACTGCGCGGAGGGGTCTTGGGGGGGCTGTGTGGACGAATTCTCCGATTTAACGGTGATCTCGTAGTCAGAACCCGGCTTCAGCACCGTACAGTTGAGATATCCTGCGTGTGCAACCGTTGGCGCCGTGAGGGATGTCACGTTTGTAGGAGGAGGCTCCCCTGCGAGTTGGAATCGTGTATAAAACGGGCGGAACGCGTGCACGTGGTCGGTCCACGGATGGTCGGCAGCGCCATATATCAGCGTGGCCGTGACTGTGTCCAGGAGGGCGCGTAAGTCCATGGACGAGTTCATGGCTGCCTGGTTAAAGGTACCGTTGAAGACGACAGGAATCTGCTGGTTGAAGGCGGCCGATGTAGCGACGAACAAACTGGAAGCCAGCGGAGACAGGACGCTGAAGACCAAAGCCACTAACTGTGCGAACCCCACGACCCAGTGCTTATTCCGAAACGCTTCGTACCACCGGAGGTACGAGATAGCTGCTCTATAGTCGAGCAACACCGTCTCCCTGGCCGGACCGCCATCCGGGCGGTTGAGGGCGATGAACGGCTGGCGATCAGACGCCGCGCTGGCAATCGCCGCCCAATGGAGCCCGAGAAGGGTGAAAACCAAGGAAGGGAACGCTGTCCAAAGCAGGCTAAGCCTCCAAGTTGTGCTGTATGCGGCCAGCGCGTGCCCGACCGTGGCGAATCCGTGATTTCGTAGCGATATGACGAGAAGCACGATGATGGCGATGATCAATGAGATGGCGATGCTGATGAAGAGACCGATAGACCATGGCTGGAGCGGTAGAGAAATCCATTCTTTTGGCCCATTCTGAGACGGGTGTGGTGTGGCTTTGTGAGCATCGTCATGATACTCCTCGTCGGGGTGAGGGGGGGTGGTGGCCGGGCTCAGTGGCAGGCTAGTGAACTGTCCGACCGGCACTCCAGGGTTTCTCAGGGCATTTGCCATATTATCGTTTATTGTTAGGATGCTCTGAAAGGCTACCTAGGTAAGTCCCTACGAAGCATTTTCCGCGAAGCATTGGGAACAAAGTCAATTGCAATGGCCGTTATGAGGCACGCTGTCTCTCGCCTCAGTCCATGGGAAATTGAACCTGCCAAGACCAGGACCCCTTGAAAGCACTGAGGGGTCTGGACTCACTCCAGAACATGGGATAACGCAGGGGCCGAGTCATAATTTCCTAAGTAGCTGCTGTTGCGTCGGTAAAGACCGAAGGCGAATGGACACCGGCGATAATCGAGAGTGATGACGTCTTGGATCGGGGCTGAGGACTCCTGATACGGCGGGGTTTGGGGTTGGCTTGGCTTGGCTCAACTTTGATGATGCCAAGTGGACGTAGCTGTGAGACTTAGAGTTGCTCATCTAGGTATTGGGTAGCAGAGGCTCGGGTTACCAGGAGCATAGGTACTGAGGAATGCAGACGGCGAGGAGTGAGGAGTGCATGCAATGAGTGTAGGGGGCGAGGAGTGCCAAGGGGGAGGACTGCAGGGCCGAGGGAAAGGGAGGGGGTGCTCTTTCGTTCGGCTGGTTTCGTTCCCTCGGGTATATATATAGAATGGAATAGAATGGAATCTCTCGCGCAGCCTTCTACGAATCGTCTTTGATCCCCTTCCAAGGGTATATACACTCTTGGACATCCTTGACTATACCGTCTGGTGCCTTTTCCTGGCATATTAGATATGGCTAGTCCCTTTGTTCCATCGTCTTTTGGCAGTCTTCCCAAACTCCCTCATCTCCGGACTATCTTCCAGACCCTTGAGAACAAAACCATTGACTGTGTTCCTAGCGATACCCCTACCAACTTTGAAAATTGCAACAAACTAGGCGACGTACTGGATCGATGTAAGGCCCTTATCAATCAAAATAGGCCCAAGCAAGAGTACATCGACTGTTTCTGTACCCAGGAGGTTCTATCTGCTTATGTCGGGTTGGTAACCGTTCCGTCGTATACTCCTATCCCCAGTGTCAGGTACCAGGCTTGCTTATAGAACAGATGCAAAAACGACTTGCGCCTCTGTACTCTCTCCTACACCTTCGACTCCGATTTCGACACGGATATCAAGAACTGGAGCGATACCTGCAAGCCGCATCTTACCGCCACGATCACTACACCAGCCGGCGTTACTCTCACGCAGACGTATGACGAACAAGCCTGCCAGACGCTTGCCGTCAGCTGCAACAAATTGGACGCGACATTTTCGTCCTGCTCTAGCTCTTTCACCCAGGCCACGGACTTGTTCAGCTGTCGGTGCGGGGGAGACGTCCTGTCGCTGGCGTCGGCGTGTGAGATCGACGGCGCGCTCAAATGCGAACACACTACGCCTGATCCGCGCACGCTCTGGGGTGTCCGCTTTTGCTCAACGACGCCTACTATCCCAGGCAACAACAGTCCGGGAACTATAACCCCGGTGACTACAATTCCAGGGACCCCAACCATGCCGCTACCCACTACTAGTACTCGCCCGCTTCCTCCCGTGAGCTGCTAGCATTCCCAATGCTCTCTAAGATTCCGCGCTGATTAATGACAGATCACGACCGCGCCCTCGACCACGACCGCGCCCTCGACCACGACCGCGCCCTCGATCACGACCGCGCCCTCGATCACGACCGTGCCCTCGATATCGTTCGGACCTGGGTCGACCACCACTTCATCTATGCCTTCATCAGTAAATGCGAGTTTACAGGCTCCAGGGCTGTTTGTTGTCTTGGCCTGGGGCATCTTCATTACTTGGCTTGCGAGATGAGAGGCGAGGCGAGGCGAGGATCGGTGGACTTCCTTTCAGGGGTTGGACCCGGGCTTGCATGTATCAAAACAACAACTAACTAGGTTTATTAAATCGTGCTCATCTCTCTAATGCATCACAGAGTTCGTCTCGGTGCCCTCCGAGGTCGATTCCAGAGTGGATTGTACAGCGAGCGGGGGAACGAGAACGGGAGGGCAGCGGGGAGGACAACGGGCGGTATAAAAGTCTACCGAAGGAGTGGGTATAGTAGTCAGTAAGTCGGCATAGCAGTGAGTTGCCAGGCTATATGGTGCAAGGCAAGCTGAAGTGTATTTCTAGCTGCAGGTATAAAGCCAGTTGCCAACGCTGTCAAACGGTTTTTGTGATGGCCCTGTCGCCTACCACGGGAGCGGTACATACCTCCCCATGTCCCTTTGGCCCTCATGGGCCTTTCTCCTTCCGTCTGAGTTCCTTCTCGCCGTCACACATAGCAAAAATCGAACGGCCATAGTCCCTTCAAACACCATTCTTGGCCTAACCAAACGCCACCCTAACCCCCTGAATTATTTAGTTTTTAACATGTCTATAAGCCCAGTCTTCATCCTCGTCCCCCGCCCCCCTCACCTCCGAGGAGTGTCCAGCTCGCTCACCCAATATGATAACCCCGTCTCCTTCAACTCTTAAGCCAACATCTCCCTAACCC
>FTEL01002951.1_pt1 | contig 19638 bp, 25 predicted proteins | sample 1658911 | NCBI WGS metagenome assembly FTEL01 (sample SAMEA3914869, study PRJEB12502) | metagenome | biome: forest; material: soil | place: USA | collected 2012-03-12 | depth 0.1 m
GGGAAGGGAGGGGGAGGGGGGAAAGCGGGGAGCGGGCGGGTTTCACAAGTGGCCCAGGCACTAGCGTCGCTGTTGATCTGATGCTCAAGGCCGACCTCCAGACATGTCGCAGGGGTGGAGGATGCCCTTTTCCCCCAAGTTGGTCTGGTCGTTTACCGTTTTCGGCATCTGCTCCTGGGGTACGGATTCGCAGTTGGTGGGACGCGCGGTATTCCTCGGGATACTACCATGTCAGCCAAGGGAGGGCCGTGCGCGCGACGGCGCCCACCGGGCTTCCACGTGCTGTAGCATTGGGGTGGCCCCTGTTCGCTTGGTTCGGGGACGGGTTGGTTCCTTGGCTGCTCCATGCATCTCCCGGTCCCACGGACGGTGGCCCAACCACCCGGATGGCGGTTTGTCAATGCGTGCTGATGCCGCAGAGCATGGCTTTTGACAAAACTCCACAGGGACTGCAGGTATATGGGTGTGGTCAGAGCGGGCATATACAAAAGGGGACAGGACATGGAGGCTTCCAAATCAGTCCGCTATTAACGAGCCAGGAAAAAGAGCAGACCTAGCCAGACTTGACTTCATTGTGTTTTTGAATGGTTTTACTATTACTAATGCTAGGTAGCTGTTAAGGAAACGGGGGCGAGGGGGTCGCAGAGGGTTAGGGCTATGTATGAGGTTTTAGGCGACGGTCTGGGGAGGCCAGAGCCTACGGTCCGAAAAGTCTCTCTGAAAAATAAATAGATCTGTGAATAGGTCATGACCAGATTCTTTGACCAATACTGGCGCTTCAGCAGCAGCACACCCCCTCTCCCTCTCATGAACACGGCATCCTTTTCACCTCTACACTTTGAGCCTGGGCACAACCCATGGTATATGATTAGACTTAGCCTCGAACGGGACGGGTAATATCCACACCCCACCAGATCCCTGTTAAGGTCACCATGCAGTGGGTGTCTGGGGGGGGGGAGGTCATGGTTGTGAATTCAAGGCAGGTGGAAGCTGTTGGTTGATGGCAAGAAAAGCGCCACTTGTCTATTTCGGGTTCAAACCAGGTCGTCTTCTCTTCTGTGGATGTCTGAGCTGAAACCGGGCCGTCAAGACAGAAAAGAGAGCCATGGCTTCTCTGTCATTGCCCCGCTCCTTTCTCGCTCATGGGAGTTGTGGTTTGCGATGGCGGTTGCGTCTGGAGTTCCACGTCGAGAAGGCCTTTCTTGAGTAAGCTAAACTGAGCCCTCCGCCTGAGTCGGGGATGTGTAGGTGATCCAGGGTCCTCACCCATACCTTGTTCATTAGGAGGAATCTCAACCGCAGGTTCCGCGGCGGTGCCTGGGGCATTCCCGGGCGGCTCAGAACCCTCCGTGACCTCGGGGTTCGCGGCAGCAAGCCGAGACGCAGCAGCAGCCTTCCTCTTGCGTACGGTGAGCCACAACATGCAGCCCATGCAGACGATGAGGAGAACGACGGTGCTGACGGCCATGATGGCCGTGCCCGGATTAGATGAGGGGTATTTATCGTCGATGTGTTCGATGGCCCAGGGATAGCACTCCGACTTGACGATGATGTAGATGCCCAGCCCTACGTAGAGAAGGGGGACGATATAGCGCGCGTACTTCTCGGCCACGGCCATGATATGCCGCTGCTTCATGATCAGGAAGGCCACGAGGCACCACAGGCCGAGCAGGATGTAGTAGACGACCACGTAGACGGCTATCTCGGCGCCCTGCGCCTGGGAGAACAGCGGCACGTAGGTCCCGATGTTGTCCCCCCCGTTCATGACGGTGACGGTGGCGACTTTGAGCACGCTCTTCATGCCGGGGATCCTGGACTGGCCCCCTTCTTCGTCGTCGTCGTCATCCGGGAGGAAGAGCTCGGCGACTTTCCAGACGCCCAGCAGGATGGGCAGCAAGCCGAGGAAGCCAATGGGCTCGGACGGGAGCGCGAGCGAGGCGCCAAAGCCGATCATGCTGACGACGATGATTACCGTGAACCCGAGGAACTGGCCAATGGTGATCTTGAGAGGCGTCAGGCTGTGGCTGGACGAGGCCTCGGCGAAGAAGGTCACCAGGACGAACAAATCGTCGATGTTGGTGATGGCGAACGACGCGCATGCTGTCCCGACTGCCGACCCGAATTGCATGATGCCGGATGGGTGGATGGGCCTTGAGCCCTGGGGATTGCGCGCGCCGCCAGGATAGCGTTGCGTTGAGCGCGTCGAGTTTTGGTGTTCGGTTGGACTTGGATTTAGGAGCGGCAGGAAGGGGCAGGCGTCGAGACAGTGGCGGAGCAGTGGCGGCGCCGCACTGGTCATGTGATTCCTGAGGGTGTCATCGGAGCTCGATGCTCTCAGCAAGAAAATTGAGAGTTACATGTCTCAGTCATTCGGCAAGTTCCGATGCGTAATCTCCAGGGGGGCAAACGGGGTCTCAGGAGGCTCACGCCTAGCGGACAGGCTTGGCGGAGGTGAACTGAAGACTCGAGAAACGCGCCGATGGCCTTGCTCGCTTCTGCGGGCCGAGATGCGGCCGTCTTCGAATTTCAATGGTCCGTGTGGGGAGTGGGCGTCGGGCAGCCAGGCGCTCTCTCGCACTGGACCAAACATTGGGGTGTGCCCCAGTGCCACACAACGGCTAAATACAGCGGCGACATCGCTTAGTCGTCTCCCAGCACCAAGTGAAATCCTCCAGCCGCCGCCCCATTTCTTTTACCTCTCCTTTCCTTCCCCTGGCGCGGGCGACCATTCTGCAACTCCCGATGAACAACCCTAACCTCCCATCCTGACGGCCACGACCGAGTCGCTAGCTCCTCCACAAAGGCAACACTCCGGTGATGACCGCGGGCACAAAATGCCGCCACGGACAAAACTGCTTCACCCGAGTTGACAACATTAAGTCTCGTGCCAGCCACGGCGGCCCGGATGTCGGTCTCGGCTCGGTCCAGCAGATCCGGAAAGTCCTGATGGCTTCGGAGGTGCTCGCGTAGCCTCTTGGAGACACCGGTGTGAGAGTCTCGCAATGGCTTGGGCGGGTTCTCGATCGATCGCAAGTCGTACTTGAGTTGCGCTGGGGGCTGCAGGGGCGGCGAGTGGGCGTGTGATGTGAGAAGCAGGACTACCAGGGGTTCGGCGACAGCAGTGGCGTTCAAGTCTTCCGAATCGGGCTCTGCAAGGCTCTCGGAACGTGGTTCATCGTCCATCGTGACCGGGTAGTCCGTGCTCTCAGGAGAAGCCAAACAAAATAGTGTCGTGTGGCAGGCCACTGTTTTGGACTGAAGAAACCAAGAGGGAGAGGACAGACACCGGGCGGAAGAAGGGCATTGGCTGCTGCCTAATCCATCCCTACCTGAGTAAGCCAGGCCGCTATTGCGTTCAATTCCCTGAGCCCCTTAATCGCCACGGAGTATCCTCGCAACATCTCTCCATCTCAGCGCGCCCGCACGGGGTCCTCGGAGAAATCTTGGGGGAAAAACCCACTCGGCGGCCTTCATGACGAACTCGCGATTTGTTTGGCCCCGAGACGCTGCACACGGGCTCTTTTGCATCGAAGCTCCGCTTCAAATCTTCCGGCCAGAACAGGGCGGCGCCTGTGCCTGTCACATGCAGTCACATTGATATCGCGCGCTTGGACCCTCGACCGGGCTCGTCAAACCCCGCCCGCTGACGGGGGATGCGCCAAATCAAGCCTGGTTCCCGACACTCGGGGACCAGGTCCCGCAGTATGTAGGGTGTCAGTGTCAATGGCGAGTTCATAGCCGACCGGGAATAACTGCCGACAGCCGACAGCCGTGACATGTCGCAGGGGACGCCCCCCGCCCAATCATCGCAATTGCTCCCTCTAGAGGAACAATGGGAATGAGGTTGCAGACAATCTGACCTGCTGGTGTTGGTCAACTCCTGGAGAGCGGCGACATTTGCAGAGTCAGTGGTTGTGACCCCTTGAGAGAAGCGGCATCCCAGCGGAGGTCATGGTTTGAGAGTCCTCGAAAACAGTGACACCTCTTCGTGGAGCCGACGGTCGGTCGCCACCAGCTCTCCGTTCAACGCAATGAGCTCTTCGTTCTGCGCCCCCCCGAGAGGGGGGGTGCCTTTCTGGTCAACAGCGACCGTGCCCTTTTGCAAACGCCTGGCGCATCTAAAACAGTTGCCATGTCCGTCATCCATCACTGAACGAAAGGTGGCCCCGGCAAGTACATAATTCCGCATCAAACTGCTTCTGTATCCAAACCATCCCGTTTCCCGTCTTGCATCCTTTCCACCATCACAGAACCGAACAAGATTTGCCAAATCATCCGGATCGAAGAGTGAATCCTCGTACTCATTTCCCACTGCCACGGCATAGATCTTGACGGCCTGGGTCGTGTGTTCGGCCTCCGGCATGCCAGGCTCGACTAAGTCCTTCTCATTCCTCCTTCCCTTCTCTCTCGAGTCCCTGGGACCGGGCAGTCGGTCGAAACTCTCCCTGCGCAAGGCTGGCAATGTGGGCGCGGATCAGGTCTCTGGCGGCGAGAGCGTCCTCGAGACTGTCGTGGCCCTTGTTGCCCAACTGAATGGCCCGTCCTAGCCGTTTCATGGCAAGCGCCTTGAGCGACATGCCATCGGGGTGATGTTTGCCACGTTTCTGACGGTTGCCTGGCCGCCCTTCCTTGGGTTTGTCTTCTTCCTTGGGCTGGTCCCCCTCCTCGGGCTGGCCCCCCTCCTCGGTCTTGCCCCGCTCCGTCTCCTTCTTTTCTTGTTTCTCCTTGAGCCTGGCCTTTTCCCGCGCGGCTGCCTCAACCATGTGAGAATCGACGATGCGATGGTGAATCCACCGGAGAGACGACAGATCGTTCTGGGCGCCGTGCCCCACGACGATGGTCGAGGACCCCACATATCGAAAGACTCTTGCACGCGCAGCATTCCGGGACATGATGCAACGGCGTTGCCGGCGCGACTTCTCCATCTCGCTTCGGGTGATGCCCGACCATCTCGTGTTGAAGTGCAGCATCTCGACATCCGGGTAGACGAGGCTGTCGATGAGTGTCTCGCCGGAGAAGTAGTCGATCAGGGTCAGACGGATAAGCTCGCTATCGCCGTCGAAAGCGGTCCCCATCTCGCAGTCGATGGCAACGGCAAGGCGATGGCTGGAGCGCGTTGCCGGAGGGGTACGATGGAACTGCCAGCGCTGCTCGATTGTTCGGTCCTGCTCTTCGGGCGGGTCATGGTCCTCCTTGCTCATGCAAGGCGCCTCTACAACATGCTTGCCGCAGCATGTCCAAGCCTAGAAAAGCGCAATTTAAGTTTCACATGTTGGCGGTTATTCCTGCGCGAGCGGCTGGCTGACCTTGAATTGCACCCTTCCCGGGTGAAAGTGGCAGCGCATGACCGACTTGCGTCGCGCATTATTATCGCCGTTGGGGTGGGTCGCGTTCCCCGACGCGGAAGCGCTGCTGTCCTTGCTTCTTGGTGGCAGGGCGTTGGCAAGTTGAGGCTGTTGTTGCGGGGCGCGGTTCTGGCGATCTCGCGTGCGGCGGACCTTGGCGACTGCATAGGTCGCGTGTCAGGACTCAGCAGGACCACAGCACTGGACCGGTGGGACCAGAATTGCGAGAGACTCACTTCGGACACCGCACGTGGCGCATCGTTTCTTCTGCTCGAGTTCGTTCTGAGTGAGCTTTGTGACGACGTAACCGGCCTGCTTCAGTTCCTCGGTCGGATGGACCAGGCTGTCCAACTGCTGGAGAGTGCCTGAGTCCAGCATGATCGCCGCGATGCCTGCCTTGAGCATTGAGACCTCGTCTGGAGCCATGGCGTCGTTGTTGGTGGGGGATCTGTTCTTTGGAGGACGATGGGAGAACGCTAAATGCGAGGGGCCGTGCTGAGCGATCCTCGAAGGCCTGAAGAACACAGATCCAGTGGCTGCCCAATATTGCAGGTGTGTTGCCTGCGAGCCCAACCATTACACAACAGCTGCACGGGATCCTGCAGGCCCGGGGGGGATACGAAACGATTGGGCTCTTTGGGGGGCTGAAAGAATACCTACCTAGGGTTAGGTACCTAGGTCAGGAAAATGGAAACCACGTGGGTGTACACCGGGCTTGAAGAATCCCCCAGAGAGCGGGAACTCAACTTGCCCACGAAAGTGCCTACACTCGTTAAGCGCCTTTGTATCTGCCACGTTCTAGTAAAGCTCCCATGTCTCGTCCCTACTTTCCAGTTCACCAGGAATCCTATCAACGTTAGGTAGTATGACTGGCGGCTTCGCTGACTAGCCTACCGTATATACATACGTCCAGCCCTATAGGCCAAGATCCCTCTCTGGTTCTGCCCGCCGATGACGGAACAGAAGAGACCGTTAGCTACCTCACAACGGAGATAACATCAACGTCTTGTATATCGCAGACCGGCCCATAGGCACTTCCTCCACCCCTGAGCTCCTCTATGTCTTCAGTGTCCCTGAACCACATGTATTGTCGCCACTGCTGTCCCCGAATATGTTCCGCTGTATGATAACCACAGTGTCAGAGTCAAGTCTCGACCAAACAGGCATCATTTGGGTACGAGCTCCCCGGTACTCACCGCGTCGCTCGCTAGACCCCATCTCCTGTTCAGATTCACACCAAAAAGAAGTCTGTCCATCCAACCACCATCAGTTAGGTCACAGAACCCAAGACATCGAAGTCTAGCAGTTGGTCATGAAAGGGAACTGGGAACACGCACGGAGCAGACACTTGCGCAAACAGGCTGTACCCAGCATCTGCCCCATAGCAGTATTCCACGCCTGCTGTTGTTGACCCTGCGCTCGCAGAGCCATACAGCTGGGCCCACGAGTCCAAGGCGAGATCGACCTGGAATTGGAGTCAGCATGTACAGTTCGTCTTGGGAATAGTTAACGATAAACTCACCGCAGAATTGGGAAGTCCAAAACTTGAGTCAAACACGACGCCGAATGTCATGGTTGGGATACTGGAGGGGGAGGACCGGCCTCATTAATACTCCCAGCCCGAGTAAGTGTCAAACAGCACCGGGGGATTGACTCACATATGGGCAGTGGCCTCTCCGTTCACGTCCACTTCCCAGCTGAATGCCACCGGGCCTTCATTTGTACTCGCCTGGGCCTTCTTCTCGTCGCTCTCATCAATGGGCTGGTCTCCCTTGTATGGGAACGTCTGAGCGTAGTCCCAGGAGATAACGTGGAAGTCGATTCGAGCATTTCTGGGAGAGACAGACACGGTTATTAAGATTGGCAACAGTGCATTGGAGTGGGGCAACTTACGCGTGGATGCCCATCTGGCCCTCGAGGGTTCCGATGACCTTGAACTCGGGCCCGACGGTAACAACACCAGGGACTTTGAAGCTCAGCCCGAGAGGGGCAATACCTGTTCTTAGTCAGCCCCAGGTCACATGCGTGGGGGGATAAAAACAGGGGAAGCCACCTACCGAACAGCGTCTTTTCCCAAGCCGGGAACCTCAACTCGGCCCAGGCATTAAACGTCAGCGACGCCTTGATCTCACCCTTATTCCGAAACGTCAGATACGTCTGGATGTCCCCGATATACGCCATGTCGCCCTTTATGGTGAGTAGTACCGACGTCTGTACATCCATGTTCAATATAGCCGAGATGACGGTACGGATGTCGTCCTCGGTCCCCTCGGGCGGCCATTCCAGAGGATACTCGTTTTTGACGTTGATCAGATCGACAATGAACTAGTCGTGGATGCCATGGCTGAGGAGCAATGTCTCGTACGTAATATGCCGCTGCCGGGTGATCCAGTCTTCGAGCTCCTGGGAGAACCATTTCTTGTGCAGGACGTGGAGCTGGTCGTCGGGGGTGTTGCGCCGCTCGGTACGCCATTCGTGGTCCACTGCGGTACCGGGGGGTCAGCCTGTGTCTAGGAGCGTTGGACAGTAAGTGAGAACGTACTGTATCGTTTCCAGTCGCCACCATGATCGCGCTTGACGATAGCCGTAACTTCCTCGTAATCGTCTCGCTTCCAGAGGGGATCACCGGGGGCAGCAACCACTATGTCCTGCCAATATCCCTTATCGTTGCTGTGATCGATCCGGATGAGAACATCCTCGGCACCCGCCCTTCCATGAAGCACGTGGAAGTTGTAATCGAACGTCAGGTTGTAGACAGTAGCCGTCGCGGGCGCCCGTTTTACCAGCCGATGAAGGTGCAGGTAGTCTCTTGCGGTCCCAATCTTCTCAAGAGTGACCGCGATGGCACTGAGGGTTTGTCAGCAGCTCGAACTCCATGGTGGACGATTCATGACTTACTATTTTCCGACACCGCAACCACTTGGCATCATGGCCGAGCATGTTGGGCGAGCATGATGGATGGCGTGGAGACTAACACGCCGCTGCCTGCCCGAGGACGTAAGGAGGGCCGACACGCCCCAGAGACGTCTTGGTGTAAGTCCGCTACATGAATCGGATGTCAAATTCGTGACCCAGGTGTAGTAAGGTGCGCCGCAGTCTTGCAACCTTTCAGCCATCTCTGTCAGCTCCGTCCAGTCACCAACGTCATCAACGACACAATGATCAAGGTCACCAGCGCTCTTCTTGCCTTGCTCGTCGCAGCTTTGCCGCTGTGCTCAACCTATCTTCAACCGCCCCCTACCACTGCCGATCCAAGCACTGTTACTGATTGCAGCTGGTGGGTTGTGGTGGCCGCTGGGGATACATGTCTTTCCATCGCAAATGCCAGGGTTATGAGCGTCGCCGACTTTTCCGCCTATGTGAGTTGAAGCCCACTAAGTGCCAGCTATCCAACATGTTCAGTATTAACTCATGATTCAGAACCCAGTGGTCGGCAACTCTTGTGCCCTGGTGTTGGGCAACTCGTACTGTGTCGAGCGCAACTTTGGCGTGCCAGTCGAGACCACCACCGCCGCCACAGCAACCACTACCAGCGCTCCCGGCAACGGCATCTCCACGCCCCAGCCGGTCCAGACCGGCATGGTGACCAACTGCAACAAGTTTTACTTTGTCAAGCCAGACGATGGCTGCCGCGACATCGCCGCTACACAGGGCATCGTCTTGTCGGACTTTTACGCTTGGAATCCCGCTGTGAAAATCGACTGCTCCGGGCTCTGGGCCAAAGTCAATGTGTGTGTCGGCATCATCGGCGGGCCAACGGCTACCACTACCCCTCTCTCAACGATGACAACCCCAACCAACGGCGTGTCGACGCCCACCCCGACACAGGCAGGCATAGTCTCGAACTGTGCTTCATTCTACCACGCCAAAGAGAACGACGGCTGCCGCGATGTGGCCACAGCTTACGGCATTTCCTCATTCGATACTCCTGGAATCCCGCCGTGAAAAACGACTGCTCTGGTCTGTGGCCCGATGTTTATGTCTGGGTGGGACTGATTGGGCAGACGCCAACCACCCAGACAACAACGACTGCGACAACCACGGGGAACGGCATCTCGACGCCCTAGCCAACCCAGCCGGGCATGGTGTCTGACTGCAACAAGTTCCACAAGGTCGAGACTGGCCAAGTGTGCCAGCAGATTGCCGACCTCTACGGCATCGGTCTGGGCAACTTTGACACTTGGAATCCCCGAGTGAACGTGGACTGCTCTGGACTGTGGGCGAATGCCTACGTCTGCGTGGGCGTGATCGGCCACACGGCTCCTACAAGCACCACACTCAAGACCAGCACGACGGCCCGGGGCAACGGGGTGGCAACGCCGACGCCGACGCAGCCGGGAATGGTAGGAAATTGCAAAACGTTCCATAAGGTTGTCTCTGGCGACACCTGTCGGGATATCATTGACAATGCCAAGATCACCCTTGCTCAGTTCTACTCATGGAATCCTTCGGTGGGCTCCAGCTGCGAGTACTTGCAGCTCGGAGTCTATGCCTGCATCGGCTTGATCTAACTGTATCCAAGTACTGTTCTGGGGCGTATTCCGTGCTGGCTTCATATTGGTCTGGCTGAGGTCAGCCTTGACGCACCTCCTAGTTCCAAAGTTCTCTAGAAAAGCGTCTGAAACCCGAAGCCATCCTCATCGTTGGCCCTCAGCTCCTCGGGATTGAGCTCCACCAGCTCGGGATCCGCACCGAGTATAGCCGAGTTACTGAAACATAGCTCCCAATCGATCAGTCTGTCCTCGCATGCCTCAACCCAGGCCTCACCACTACCATCGTCCCTCTTCGTGTACTGAACAAACGCGGCGGCTTCGTACTCGAGACAGAACTTCTGCCGCTCCTTATCCCACGCCGAACCCACCCACCATTCGTTGCCAGGCTCACCCATATCGTACTTATGTATGGCCAATTCCTGATGCCACTTGAATGTACTCTCAAAGTTGAGATCCACAACTCCCCTATCAAATTGGCTTTGCATCGAGAGGATCTCCGTCGGCGGCCATGGCGTCTCAGCTGAAAGCGTATCCGGTGCCTCCACCCGCCGTAATTTGCACCGCCGTGCTGGAGCCCGAAAGCAACTCCATATCGCCCGGCGCGAGGACGGAAATACGACGGATACCTTTATCAAGTTAGAGACTCCCCCCGACTCAAAGAGAGGAAGAGCCCAATACCTTTTCCAAGTCACGACAAGCGCGGAATATCATCTCCGGCAGCCAGTTCCCCGCGCCGATCCAAAGCGGCCAGTCCACCGCAAGATGGCGTACTCCAGCGAGCGTGCTCAAAGGGATGTCCGGACCCAACTCGAAATAGCGGCACGAGATGGCCCGTTCGTAATTCATCGCGCTCGAGTAGAGGATGTCGGTCGCGGGCCGGAAGGGCCGGTACGGGACCTGGCAGTTGGCCAGGCGCGAGAAGCGGAGCTTGATGGGCGAGGCGGGCCGCTTGAAGGAGGAGAGAACGAAGTCGCGCCACTGCCCGCAGACGTGCATGAGCACGGGAAAGGCCGTGTCGACGAGCAGGGGGGTGGAGATTCTGTTGTAGTGGCTCGACTTGATCGGCCAGGCGATGCAGATTTCCGGATGGTCGACGACGGCTGCGAGCGCGAGCTGCCAGATGGCTTCTTTGATCTCTAGTGGGAGGGCGTTGAAAGACATTGCGGATACTGTGGTGTGGGTATGGATGGATAAGGGGAGAGTAGAGGTCATGGGGAGATAACCATAACCAAGCGTTTAGAGGAGCGGATGCCCCCACGTCGAGCCATAGCTGTTGGTTCTTGGCATGGCAATTAATATATCCTAATATATTAACCCTGTTTGAGGAATATCCCTATTCCGTTGCTGGATCACATCTGCAAAGGCGTATCATGTGGTTGACCACAACCCAACACCCAGAACGAAACCCCGCCCCTCTCGCTTCCTCATCGGTCCCCAACCCGGCTTACCCGGCACTCAACATCAACTATTGTCATCTATCCAGGCGAGCAGTACAACCGCCATGACCCAGCCTAACACGCCAGCACTCCAGTGGTGAACTCAAACCCGTTGGCCGTTGGCCGTACTGTCAAAACAGTTTCTTCCCCACTCCAAGCTGACCCGATCTTGCAGAATATTGGTTCCTCGTAAAGTCCAACGACAGTTTTGTGGACTGGCAGGGTCCACGGACCTGGTTCGCCACGCATGAATGAGCATTCTCGGTTTTATTTTCTACGGTATGAAGACAAGGTGGCTAGGGAGTGGTGAGTGGTTAGAATAGGAAAGACAACGGTAAAGACAGTGGGAATGGTAACAAACGGAAACACAACAAATGACAGCGGAACCCCAGCCGGCCCCAGGGGTAATGATGACATGAAAGTTCCCGCGAGCGTGAGGGGATCAAGAATTGGGGGACAGCAGAAAGATTGTCTGCCAGAGAAGAAGGAAGAGATATCGGAAACATCAGTGGCGCAGCCAGCCAACCCTCCACACCTACTCCATCTCCGCGAGCGTAGGGGGTTCCTCCGCCACGACCGCAGGGGGTCCCGCCGCAGAGGTGTACACGAGGTCATCCTTGTTCGCTTCCCAGTATGCGAGGAGAGCCTGTGAACTGTCAGTTGTTGACACGCACCTACGAAGAGAGTTCCAGAACACGTGTGTTCATATGAAGTGTGAAGGGACCGCGACACTCACCCGGAGAGTCAGTGGGAAGCCGCTGATGGAAACCCTGTGCGTCTCGCCGAAATCGACATCGATGCGGATAGCGTCGTCGATGGCTTGATGGTTGAACTCAACGGGAACATGGAGCCCTGGGTTGTGGAATGCCGCATCATAGGGCATGGGCAACTCCCTCCCCTTGACCCAGAAGCCCTCGGTGCGCTGAAGCAGGATGAGAAGTGCGCCCTCCCCCGGCTGGATCCTGCAGCCAATCCACCCAGTGACAGAGTAGATGTCCTTCTGTTTCCTGATTGAAACAAGCTGGAAGAAGTACATGCTCGCCCAGAGCTGGTCGGCCAGCTGCTCCAGCAATGTATGGCCATGCAAGAAAAGTCCGGATGCCGGCGAGAAAGGGTCGAGCAAGTCAGCCCGCGCTTCGCTGAACTCGAAGCCGTAGGCCATGCGTTCCATGGAGTCGATCTTAGAGGTGTCGTCCAGGGCAGGGGCCTCGTCCCCAGGAAATTTTACGTTCAATCGCGTTGCTCGGTTCCGGATCCGAGGCTCCTGGCCCTGTATGAAGCGCTCCCATGCCGCTTCGCCGTCCATGGTGCTCATCAGAGTATTAAAGAGACCGATGAGCCATTCCGGGAGCAGTTTCCAGGGGGCCGGTTTTTGCAGTTGCTTTCTGGAGCGGCCCGATCCGACGGATAGTATGACATCAAAGGCGACGTCGGGATGCCAGATGTCCTTGCACTCGTTTACTCCGAGTTGAACCGGGTTGTTGTGCTTGAGTCCCCCGTCGCGGCATTCCTCCCCGTGGCATGTTTCCGGCTCGAAATACAACGGAGCCGCCGACGTACATCTCGCCCTATTGCAAAGGATCACATACATGTCAGCTGCCGATTTGCCAAACAAGGCAGGGAGGGGAGTGGAAAATGAGCCAGGAGGATCGTACGCTTGCCAAGGGCGCATGCGAGCCGAGTGGAGATACCTCTCCGAGCCCCCATGATTGTAGTTGGCGATGAGACGGCAATCATCTCCCACAGTCGTTGTGATTGCCACTCGGGTGTGATTGGACATGCCAAAGACAGAAATCTCGTCGGTTCTTGCTGTGCTTCCAAAGGTCTGATCCAACACAGTTGCCATCGCATCCGACTTGTAGATGGAGCCGCGGAACCAGCGGGCTAGCCAGCTCAGCCCAGGAGCTTTGGTAAACGTCTTTGGCTTGAAGCCCTCTCGGCATATCGCGCGGTACAAGGAGACGCAGCTGGCAGCGCTTAGGCCTTGGGCACCAATTCCAAGCGCAATGATACCACCTTGGTGACACGACATTATGTGTTAGCCGCCCGAGCGGGTCGTTTCTGCCTCCATGTATCGTTGATGCCGGCCGGACAGAAGACAGGCGATGAAACGGGGACCACACTTACCAGCACTCGTGCCAATGATGAAATCAAAGAAGCGTCCGATGGGAAGGTCGAGTCCGATGTCGCGCTCGAGCCGGGCGAGAACGGCGAGTTGGACAATGCCGCGAACGCCGCCGCCGTCCAACGCGAGGACTCGCAACCCCGCTAGATCTGGACGAACATGAGTTTTGTGCGGCCATACCTGATGTATGTCCCACTTTGGCGCGGCGCAGATGACGCATCTCTTGTGAACGAACACCCCCGGGTATCGTTCCTCGGGATCCGTCTGGTCGAAATCCTCCAGGCATGCAGCACACAGGACGTGCTGGCATGGAAATGCGTACTCGGGCCGACCAAACAAGCAGCCGTAGCACGTGCTCGAAAACCCCAAGTCGGCTTTGCCATAAAGTCCACTGGAAGCAGCAAATGGATATCCGCCAATCGCCCTCAACAGGGTGATTTCCGCCTGATGCCGCTCAGCTGACAAGCGCCGCCACTCCCGTCTGCTAGCTGGGCCCTCGGCCTCGATGATCCGCAAGACGAGCTGGATATGCCGCTTCACTTTCGCTACAAAGCGAGCCGCATCAATGTCCGTGTTGACGAATAGTCCCGCCCTGAGGAGCTCCCCTGTAGCGCTTTGGTGGCCGGCTGCATGCCCGATCTTGGTGTTGACGCACCTTTCGCGCGAGTGAGGGTCGGTGAAGTCGCACAGCAGGTTGTTGTCGAGGAAATCTGTGATGGCCCTGGTACAGATCGCCTCCATGTCGGCATCGAAGATGCTTTCTGGAGTGAGGAGCACACTCTTGTCAGTGGTACGCAAACTCCGTCGCAGGATGCTTGAGCCTAGAACTGCCGCTGTGGGCTTGAATAGCATCACATCATGCCTGAAATACCTCAGACAGTAGCTGAGGAAGGCGGATATGTTTTCCTCTGCCGTCTGAGGGATGAGCAGGTGCTGCCGGCACTTGCTGAAGTCGAAGGGCTCCGCTGTGCCGCTTGCAATGTGCTTGAAGGCGTACTCGACCACGAACAGGAGTTGCCGGGTGTCGAAACGAGTCCAGGCCTCGGCCCGCAGGGCTTGGACACGTGCAGAGTCTTGCCGGATGCGGTAGGCTAGACGCAGCGTCTGCTGCATGATGATGTTGCTGGTTCCCAAATCACCAAAGCTGTGGAGCGGGATGTAATGGACGTGGACAGAAGAAAAGCTTCGGGCGAAGAGCTCCTGCATGGACCTGTCCCCGTGCTATCAACGAGTCAGTGTCAAGTATCAAGGCGGGCAGCAAAGGTCACCTGGGCCATGAACCTACCTTCTCAGCAAGCTCCCGGATCCTAACGTTGGCCTCGATTTCCTGAGCAATCGCCGAAAAGAAATCCCTCGTGGTGGCCCCCAAATCTTCCGAAACCCAGGCTTCGTCCTCCACAGCCGGGCCGTTCAGGATGATGATGAGCGCAGGGAGGGAGCGTTGGTTGATGCTTCCCTGAGCGCCAACGAGGGACCACTCAAGCAAGCGGATGGCCGAGTCAGCCCATGCCCTGTGATTGCGCGTGACATAGCAGACGACGTCGCTGAAGATGTACAAGAACCGTGGGTAGAGTGTCGTGACGGCCGTGCTTCGGTCCATCGGCTTCCCATCCTTGGTTTCGATCAAGTACCGCTTGTCGCTGTGCATCCACTCCTTCTGATGTTGTGACGCCAGAGGTTCGGTGCCCAGCATTCCTTCGCAGTCTGCATAAAACGCGGGGCTGTCGCTGCCAAAAGACGTTGGGTCCATGTACAGGTTGACCTCGCCAGTAGTGGAACGGATGGCTGACGAGCCCTCGTCTGCACCCACCACTGGAGCCTCGAGGGGGTCAAACTCGTGCCGCTTTTTGGAATGGAAGATCAGCGAGCGGACTGCGATCGAATATTAGCGGGACTGCGCGCCAGCCAGACGGCGAACGGACCAAGGCGTACTCAGTGTCGACTTTCCTGCCCCTGTGTCGCCCACAAAGGAGGTGATATTGGGGAATTGGCGTCTGGGGCTCGTTGGCTTGAAGCGGAGGGAGACCTGCATGAGCTCCCCGAGCCTACCCGTCTCCACGATGGACGTCACTCCGTTTCCACTTCCATCCTTGGCTGTTTCGGTATGCACACCAAACCATTTTGCTGCCTCGTCGTCTTTGAAGTGCTTGATCGAGTTGGTCAAGTCGCTGACCTTGCCTGACGCCCATTTCCAGAACTCTTGCGACTTCTTGTTTGCACCCTGGCGATGCCCAGGGTTCCTCTCCAAGTGCTTTGGGAAGCAAGGCTCGCAGAACTTGTTGCTGCAGGAGCAAGTGATCGACCACTTGCGCTCCTCGCACTTCTCGCATTCGGTAAACGACATGTTGGGGAGTGATCTGACGAGGTAGTTGGCCCGTGGGAGAAGATGACCATGCCAGTCAAGCTGTAAGAGAAGATGCCGAAGTTGAGTTGGGCATGAGCGGAAGAGTGCTCGACATCAGGCTCTCATCCCCTCTTTTGACCTTCAGCCTCACCTAGCTATCATTGGCCAACAAGCGTATCGCTGGACATTGTTGCGGCACTCCTGGCCAATTGTCCCCGATTCAAGCCGAACGCCATGCAGTCAGCCCCAGGAGGGGCATATGTGGAAGTTGCAGGGAGCCAGTCCCAGCAAAGTGCGGCGGTTGTGCTCCCAATGAACCCTGGCGACCAAAGATGCTCGCAGCATGTCGGTCGCTCCCCACAGGGGTGTCCCCGCAGGCTTGGAGAACAGGGGAGAGGATGAGGACGAAGGACAACGAGGATTGCGCCACGGACAAGGCCAGCCGGAACCCGTCCTTCCTGTGAGCCTGGAGCTATCGGTTTGCTGTCATGAATTATCGGGCTTACCCCCATCATGCAAACCGTGTTTTTGAGGTTGGGTAGTATCTCACGGGCGGCTAAGGTCAGGTCAGTCCGCCTGAGCCAAGAGATGGGGTGTTGGGGCAGGGGGGGGGTTCAGGGGTTCAGGGATTCAGGGGTGCAGGGTTAGGGTCAATCTCAGAACATCGCCGCCAAACTGGCCAGACGCGTGTGAAATAAGTGGAGGGCTCTCCCAGCTGTTCTTTTGGCAGGCATGAAAACAGGGAGGGGGTCCGGGTACGGGAATGGAACGTGCGTGTGTGCGGGAGGTGTGTTATAAAATTGTGGTGACAGGCGCAAATACATCCCGCGGAGAGAACGAGAGCACTAGGTATATCGGTACAGCACTCACAGGGTGCTCGGGGAACAAAGATCGATATTGTGCTTTCACACGGCTTGGTTTCGTGTCTTGTTGCCATTCAACAGCCGCGGGTAGCTTCTCTGTTCATATCCTCACTTTAATCCCAGTGAACAACAGCTGTGTACCCCTTTCCCATTGTCGACCCATCCCTCTTGACCAGGGCCAGGCTCGAGTTCGCAGGCATATGCACACAATCCGTCTCGACATCGCCCCCACAAACCCTCAACACCTCCCGCGTCGCCATATCACAAAACAACCCCTCAACAGTCGAGATAAAGTCCGGCCCGCGAGAAGTCTCGCTTTGGCAGAGATTCACAGCCGAGTGCGACGGGTCGGAGCTAACCACCAGGCGAGAGTCCGCAGCCCTCTTCGTCTCCCGCTTCCCCAAGAGGGCGCCGCTGCCATCATTCTCCCGATACGCGCGGAATGCTTTCGGTCCGCAGTACGATGAAGGGGTGCGCGAGTAGGTTCCCCGAGTGGAGAAGGAAGGGAAGTGGATGGCGATGGCGCTGACTTTGAGGCCGTTGGTGTGGTCGGAGTCGAGCCAAGTGCAGAGAGGTTTTCTGTCGGGGTCAGCATGCTGCGCTGCTGCAAGGTTAGGAGGTCACCAAGATGGGGTTACAAACTTGTCGCTGCTGTCGACGTAGACATTGCTGTAGTACCAATCCAGCCCACATACCCTGCCCCAATCACCAACCCACCCAAACTGCTGCCCGTCTGTCCACGTGGTCGTGACGTACGGGACGCAGATGGCATCCGTGCTAGCGTAGAGGATGGCAAAGGCGGCCTGCTGCCCGTTGGCCTGGCCGATCTTGTAGTCCTGGAACTCACCCGAGCGGATGTAGCTGCCGTAAGTGCTGCCAAGGACCTGCTCATTGTCGTTGTAGACGCGAATCATCTGAAGGCTGCCGTCGCCGCCGCTGGGCCCCGAGCCGCCGTTGAGGGCGGCTGCGACGCGGACATTGCAGGTGTTGGCAGTCTGGCGGGTGAACAGGCTGGCGAGGAAGCTGTAGATGCTGACTGTGTCGGCCACAATGCCGAGGACGGAAACCGCTGCGCTCATGGTGTGGATCGTGAAGTGTTGTCCGGTGGGTTAGCTTCACCGAGCCATATCCGTAGGACGGATGCCAGTAGGGCCGTTTTATACCTCAAAGGTCGAGTCGATTCATCGAAAGTCTCCCAGCGGTCTCACAGTCCCGGCTGCGTGCCTCCCACGAGAGTGTCTAACTATAGACTGCCCTCTCATCCCGGAACTCAACATCAGGCAAAATCCCCCAAACCCAAAAAAGAGGCACAACTGCCACGCCAAGGTGAGGATAAGCAGTGATACCCTCACGATGGTAAACGGCCATGCACCCCTTCGGCCTTGGCGACAGGAGACACCCGCGTTAGGAATCCCGTCCGCGCTTGGATGAAATCGTCTAATATCACTTCCGTCGTTCGGCCCGTTAGGCGTCTCCCAAGATATGCCCCTCAACTTGCACGTGGCCCTCGACGATGGAACCAACCGCCTAGTTGACGCCGTCAGCACGGGTTGTTATTATCGTGCATTCCTTGGCATACTCTCTCATCCCCCGATCGAGGGATGGCTGCATGGTTGAAACCGCGGGACGCTAGTTAGGGTTCGGAGATGTGACACTGAGCGGGAGAGCAACCTCGACGGCTAAAGTAAGTTGGGTTCAAGAACACGGCCCACGAGGCGCAGCAAACCCAAATATAACCTCATAAGGGCCATTCAGTACATTCCTGCTCAAGGCCAGCATCCTCACAAATACAAGGTAGGTTGCTGCTGAGGACGTCCATGCCTCGTTACCCCAGGCTGTTGAAAAGTCCCGAACATCCGCCAATCCTTCCAATCTTGGTGTACCTGCACGACTGCAACATCCCGAAAACAATGCATCTCCGGATACTCTTCACCGCCGGCCTGGCCGCCACCGCCTTCCCAGCCGTTGTCCGGGCCGCAGCCGGGGTAAGTCTACCTCTCATCCCCGGGTTCTCCAGCGCTAGCTGACACCCCCACTGCAGATCTGCTCCATACAAGAGAACTCGTGCATCCTCAACGGCGGGGGCGTTTTCGCCTGCGGGAGCAAACAGGTACGCGTCATTCCCCCCCCCAGCTATATGGTTCATTAAATTCCCCCCAGTGTCTGTTTGGACGATTCCAGGCATAATAGATGGACCCCCTTGCTAACAACCCCTGACCCCTCAACAGTGCCAGAGAGACGGCAACCCATGCACTGTGCAAGCCATCTTCTCGCCCTGGCCGAACCAGCCCGCCTGGTATCAAGTTGACTGTTGAGTTGCTGCAGCGGGTGTCGGACGGCTGGGCACAGGTTCTCCTAAGATGGAGGTCTTCCAGGTCTCGCGGTTGCATTCCCCCGTATAATTAGTACTAGATGGCGCGATCAATGTCATCCATAGACCGCCAGCATTATACCCCTAGTCAAGCTTCACCGACGGAGCACAGGAACACTGCCCCTAGACTCGAGGAAACAAGAAGCAATGTTGACAACAACCATGACCCGGGTGTGAAACCTGGTATCGTCCCATTCTCCAACTAACAACAACACTAAATCCGAACGAACAAAACCCACAACTCCCCCAAGTACCCCAGGTAGGTGTCCGGTATATCCAACCCAACCCAACCATTGAACCCAACCAATCGACGCCGCCCGTTTGCACCGGCCGTCCATTCATCGATCCACCCATCCATCCATCTAAACCCAGGTATCCCGATCCAACCCAACCTTGTATGTGCCGTGTTCCAGTCTCCTGTTCCCACTCCCGTGTTTCTGGCAGCAGCGCGTATGTACAGCAAGCAGATCAACGCATCCCTACCCCTGAACCCAGCCCTTGGCAAGTCAAACAAAAGTCACCCAGACGGGATGTCTGTATAAAACACCAGTTGCGCCGCATCATGCATGCATCCATATCTCCCCACATCCCATTGCCCCACATCCCATTGCCCCCATCCCAAGGTTCTCACATCCCCCCATCCAGCCCCGGCCTAACCACC
>FTEL01010269.1_pt1 | contig 19636 bp, 25 predicted proteins | sample 1658911 | NCBI WGS metagenome assembly FTEL01 (sample SAMEA3914869, study PRJEB12502) | metagenome | biome: forest; material: soil | place: USA | collected 2012-03-12 | depth 0.1 m
GGTGTGGTAAAGCCCGAACCAATGGCCAACCTCGTGAGTCACGGTGTGACCCAGGTTGTAGTTGGTTAGACTGCCGCCGGGGACGGTGCTGTAGAGAATGGTGCAGCCGTCACGAATGTAGGTTGTGGACCCGGCCGTGGCCGACTCGGGGAAGTAGCAGTACCCCAGGTTGTCGCCCATGTCTTTGAGAAAGTAGACGTTGAGGCTGCCGTAGGTGCCCTGGCGCAGGGAGCGCTTCATGGTCATTTCGTGTCCATTGCCATCTACGGCCCACTGGGCATTGACCGTGCGGGTGGTACCCTTGAGGTTGAATTGGATGGAGTAGGGGGCGTACGCCGTGTTGATGGCCTTGAGTTGGGCGGTTATCATGGCATCCTGAGTTGATGTGTCAGCTAGTGTGAGAAGCATCATAATTCATGATGTGCCCACAGTCAAGTAGCCATCGCTCAGCGACGTCGAGGATGCCACGACATGAAAGTACGTATCCACGGTAGTAACGGCCTGAGTGGAAAAGCTACCCTTGGCAGCGGCTGCCGCCTCTTGGGCCGCAAACTTCTCTGAAATCTTGATGTGCTCGGCGTGAGGCTCAGGGGCACCGCAGTTGAAGCCACGCCCGGAGGGTCTCGAGGGGATAGAAAGAGCACCGTGGACCGCGGTGGCGGCAAGGGCAAAGGGTGTGAAGCGCATAATGAACAAGCTTGGCAACTGAGAAGGCGTGAAGGGCCAATCTATTCAAATTGCTGTAAATAAAGCGGCTGTTGTTGGAGGCTTTACCACGATGGGAATCATGAGAGGAAGAATCACGACTGATATAACTAGGGCAAGGACATTGCCCCCATTCCACTTCTGTTGATCCTCCAGAGCCAAGAATCGATCTTCCTCAATCACTCGGTCTTCAAGTCGGATTCTGGAAGGTCGGTCGACAAGAGACCTTTCAAATAGGTCACGTTTGCCGTAGACTGCAATGCGACATCGACCACCGTCACAGCTAGGCAAACTATCACCGCTTCCTTCCTGATCGGATGCGTGCTGTCTCGGAGTCTGTGGGCGGGATGGGGTGGGGGCTAACCTTCAAGCATTTTTACCTACCCCATAAGAGCGAACCCCAATCTTTGGCCCGGTACTTGGTTCGTGATCATCGCCCGCGGCGCCGCTGACCGGCGAGCTCGGGGAATCGAGGAGCGGGATTCGATGGCCCGCGGGTCCCAGCCCGTCCCCTGGCCTGGCACAAGGGTCAATGACCAGCCCAGCCAACTAATGCAGGGCATCTGCATGAAATACCGAGATAGTCGACCACGGTCGATACTCGAACGGTTGTTGTGTGCCCGCTCGCCCCGGTTCTTGGAGCCGCCCGGTGTCGGAAAGGATGGGACGCCAAGGCTGTTCCCCACGAAGACAACAAGGAGTGTCGGCAATCGAATGTGACCTCCCCGATCGGGCAGCTGCTGAGACACAAGTCCATCCAGAAGATAACACACTAGATGCCGTTTGCCAAGCATGGCCCAGCTTTGGTAGGAAGGAGTTGGACGCTGTTGCGACGCTGAGATGGGGGATTGGAATTTGAACCCTAGAAAAGGGGTTGCCATTGGGGGATTCGAGCGCTTCACGAGCGCTCCAACTCCCAAATAGGTCACTGCCTGACCTTCTGCTCAAAAGATTACTCTCATCGCAAGAACACGCTTGAAAACTGTTTGCATGGTCGAGCCGAAGCGAACAGGGGCGATGAACTTCTAGACCAAGACGACTCAGATCATGCCGGCTTAGCCCCGCTCCCAAAGGGAAGAAAGCCGCGGGACTGCTGGAAAGAGGATAATAGACTACCTATTTTAAGACGCATGGTAGGTTCGCATCTTAGGTGCTCACGCGGTACTCGCTAGGCGCCCACCATAGCCACTTAACCACCTGTGTCATTCCAACGCGTCGAAGGCGGCATCAAGCGCAGCCACTTATTTCGATGGGACATTCAACTCTAGTTTAGTCCAGTCTCATAGCCGCATTCGTTGTTCCGTCAGCTCAAGTCAGCGCCATTGGTATTTTCGATCTCCTAGCAAAGTAGTCATTACCGTGATTGAAACATTGACTTGGACCCTCGAGCCAAATAGACCTACATCGTACTAATGTGCCTGTGTCCTCGGGTTAACGTTGCTTGGATGGAGCACGAGTGATTTGAGGCTGTGCCAGAAGGACGACTTCATTGGCCCCAGGTGCCGCATCAGACCTGTCAGGACGGCCAAGAGAAGCTAATTCGGGCAACATCGCATTCGATCCTGTTAGTTCAGGACGAAACATCGCTGTGACCTGTGCCTTTGCCAAGACCCCACAAGCCCACGAGCACTTACCCAAGGCCTACACCAGAGTGAGGACAAAGGGGGGCGTCTAGGATCCTAAAATGTTCATTTTTCTTTTTTTTCTTCTTTTCGCTTGGACCCATTATCAACAACAGACCCGGAAAATTTTGAGCACACCGCAGTGTCCACAACAACAGCCTGCCTCCCTGGCTCACCTGGACTGAACAATACAGCAATTACCCGCAACATGGCCCCTCGCTCACTCCCGCCCGTGCCACAACCCTTGGCCAGGTTCGAGCAGATGGTGGTGCGCCAGTCTCAGACTCTGGTTATCAAGGAATTGGTGGACAGTTTCACAGTTGAAACTCTCGATGAGAAGAAATCGTGGATGCAGGTTGGCGCCACGCATTTAAGTTTACGCGACCGCAAGACAGCCTATCGACCGGGCCAAAAGAACCACCCCTTGTTTGATATTGTGAGGGAGCGCCAGTACCTGCGAGGACCCCCCGTTTTCTCCATCCAAGACCCCCAAAGCAAGAAGGAGTACATGAAGGTGCGGGGCAGGTTCTCAGGCAAGTGGCTTCTCCCAACCTAAGGGCTCCTAGATAATTGGACACACTGACAATCGAGAAGCCTTCAGTTCCAAGTCCAGCGCAGCTTTCACCACGGTTCAGGGCAAGTCCGTGACGCTCCTCATGAAAGGCAACTGGCGGAACACAAAGGCCAAGATATTCGACGAAGCCACCAAAGCCGTTGTCGCTCGCATTGACCGCAAGAGGTTCAATGTGAGAGAACTCATTTTCAAGCAGCAGACGTACCATTTGACCGTGGCTCCGAACGTCGACACGTCCCTCATGGTGGCCATGTGCATCTGCTGGGACGAGATGCGGAACGACGGTAAAAAATAAGAGGTAAAGACATCAGCCATGCGGTGCGAAGGTACCTACTTAGGAATACTCCCGTCAGACTGGGTGCTTGGAGTGGAGTTCAGGAACGTGAGATTTCTACTTTGTGCTCTCATCTTATCGACGTCTATGGAACAATAGGTACACTTTACCTTTCGTGTCGAACTTTAGGTCTCACCCTTGGTCTTGGTGACTCGGATTAGAGCTCCTGGGATTGGTACATGCAACCAAACCCAGGTATAAACCAGCATTCTGACCAAAATCCCAAACGAGAATCCCTCATGCCACACCTTTTAGTGTTTGCCCTTGAGGCTGGCTGCACTTGCTGCCGCCCCCAACGCATTTGGAGTAACAGGGTGGCCTGGGTCTGATGGGCCGCCGCCTGTCAGGCAAGTCGACCGCGTGGACACACCCGAGCTGATTGCTCCGTAGAAATCATTAGAGACCATCTGGCCAGGCAAACGCCAGCTACATCTGCCTGCACCTTCAGCTTAAATCAAACACTGCTTCCATTACCATCGATCATCATGGTCTTTAGAAAGCCCGTAAATGAATTCAATGCAGTCGACTTCCTCGCTCATGAGCGGAAGCTGCCTGCAGCCTCTAGCCTAGTTAAACCAGACAAAATTGCTCGAAATCTTCCAAAGACCCTGTTTCAAAACACTTCCAATCGTTTGATGTGACGTAGGCCGCTACAGCCCGACCAACGAGCCGGAATCCATCGCCGACAGGGCGAAGAATCACTTCCAGGGGGGCGCCGTCGAGAAGCACAACAACGTCCCCGATTTGGCAGTTACCTGTAGCAAGCGCCGGGAAATCCCCAGCGAGGATGAAATTGCGCCACCTACGCACCCTCTGGCATATCCACTCGTCCTCGTCAGTATCTCCAGATTCCCCCGACTTGATAAGCCGCGTGATATTTCCGGCATGCGTGAAACGCTCCAGGAGAGTGGCGAAGGTTTCAAGGCCGCCAATCGCCGCCCATGCCTTGGATAAAGCGAGCCATGTCTCTCTGTCTGACTCACCTCGGTCGGGAGTAGGGACGATAGTGGACACCTCGCCGAGCCGTTTTCCAACGACCCAAAGCTTCCCTACATCGGCCGCCGTCGTTGTACTCGTGGGCGGCAGCAAACGACATTCGCGGAAGATCGGCTCATAGTCGGGGGAGCTGCCATAATCCTCATCCACCCAGGTGTTATGTTCCGCCGGCAGCGCCATATCGATTTGGCTGGCTCGGATTTCCGTGAAAGGTGGTACCCACGAAGGGCACTGTGTTGTTGAAACTGGCGCTGTCTCAACATTTGGGTTGAAAATGCACCAGATAACTACAAGACCTTGGTAAGTCCTGATACACGAGATACATAAGCGAGCGTGTGGCAACGAGGCGGTGACGGCAAAACCCCTCCCACGGCACTAGAAAATCTTGGTCGTAGTCTAGTGGCGGAGGGGTGTATCCGAGGGCGTGTAGCAATCCATACGTAGCAAAGAGCTTGTCGTGCGGTCGAAGGCAGCGCCGCCCCGCCATTGTCTCCGTGATGATAGCGTAGAAACGCCCAATTTCCTTCCAGCTTGGACTCGGACCGCCTATCCGGCCGGCGAAGCTGAGAAATAGGTGACGGAAAACGACCGTGTACTCGCCTGCCTCGTCAAACAAGTAGATTCCTAGGTCCTTGTGCCAAGGCAGAACCGCGTGTCGGCAGACAAATTCTGCCTTCGCCGCAAGAATCATTTCTTGCAAAGTCCAGGCCCGAGTAAAGTACGGGGAGCCTAAGCACGACAAGAACACTCCAGCTGGGTGGAGGTAGAAGTTCCTGGCCCTTGTCGATTTGCTTACTATAGTTTCGTCAGACATATGATGCCATCCCGGAGGAAAATTACAACAGACACTGTGGTACATACCGCGGTCGAAATACCAAGGCAGTGGGCCGAGCCACCACGACCGGCGATCGCATAGCCGCATCAGCCACCAAAGCCGGTCCTTCTTATCTCCCAGCCAGATCAAAACCTTGCTTGCTCCGGTGTAGACCTCGCTCATCAGCGCAACTTGGTGGTTCTTCTCCTCGATGGGCCCGGCTTGGTTGTTGCAGATGGCGTCGACCCAGAGCGTCCTGACTTTGCGCCTTCGACGCAAATACGTGAGTGCCGTGAGACAGTTGGCCGTGATCCCGATGACTTTTCCGCCGCAGTAAACGAGCCCCGCGGCCCCTCCGGTGCCCCAGACGTACGACAATGCTTCGTAGGTATCTTCGCTCGCCATGGGACGCTGGACGGGAACGGCGCGCAGCTCGAGTTGGATGGGCGATTCCATGTGTTCGGCCGGCAGCAGATCCAAGACTCTGATGTAGTTACTTGCCCTTTGGCAGGGGCTCGTAGGTGTATGGCTCGGAAGAATCCATGCTGCGCTTGACCGATAGGGGGGCCGTTGCGGGAGGGAACAAAACCTAAACAGAGAGAGGAATTCAGCGCGACGATGCTTCACAGGCAATTGTGTGGCGGTGCAATGCTGCCCTGCCGGGTCGCGGGCTGCCTGACCAGATAACGGAACCTGTGACCGTGCTTGTTGGGCCAACCAACCACTCACATCCGCCCGTCGCTGCCTGCCAAGAGGTGCCTGAGTTGACAGACCACGCATGAGAAACATGTGGTTTTCTGCTCTCGTTGGTGACAAACTTGGAAGCTGCACCGATTGTCTAGGTACCTACCTAGGTACCTTACCAGGTACCTGGGTCATTATCAAGGGACGCAATCAGCACTATGTGGTGCCGCGCAAACCCCCGATTACGCCTCGCCGGAACCTCGCTTCTTCCTTCGCGACTTCAGAATCAAATACAGGTCGGCTTCCGAGCCCTGACGGAAACAAGAGTTGCCCGCGCCAGCCATGTGGTATTCCATTCCTGGTCTGAGCGCAATCTAGGGCTCCCGCCTGACTTCCCTCTTGATTCGGCCGTACCCGGAGAAGCCAGTAAAATGTACGTCCGGACGAGCGCCCACCGTAGCACCGTCGACCCTCCGCCGCCAGAGAAGAAGAATCAACCCCCAGCCAATGCTGCCCTGGGGCTCGAAACACCGACATGGCTCGCGATAGCGTCCGGGTACGAACCCCACCGCCAAACGCAGAGTCCCTTCATCGACATGACCAAAGTGGCTGAGGTGGGCGGGCTGCAATACGTCCTTGCCCAAGTTGATTCCAAGGCTGAGATCTTGCATCTTGTGGGAGCTGTGCCGAGCAACGGCCAGTGGGAAGCCCTGGGACGCCATTTCACCAGCGTTCGCTTTCTTAACATCGGCGCCGGCTGGGACGAGGACTGGAATGACGGCAAGTTCCCTCTCCACTGGCCGCTGGAGCTGCTGTTCATCTCTGACTCCGGTGGTGAGCGCATCACGACGCCCGCTATTATGGACGGGAGGATAACGCATCTCATTTTGTTCTATGCTTGCGAAATGCGATCTGAAGGGCCCGTTACCAAAGAGCTCATGAGGGATGCGGAGCAGCTCCATTTCATCCCACACAAGCGGATGGCCCCTGATTCCGAGGCCGAAACAGCTAAATCAGAGGGAGAGAGGCCTACCGGCGTCCATGTCTTCTCCGTTCCCCATGAACTCCACCGTTGGGTTTACGACAAGTACGCAGGACGAAAGATCGTCTTGTCAACCGACGGCAAAAGCGATCCTCCATCCGCCATGAAATCCCTCCAAATTCTCGGCAACGACGCTCTCCAGATGCTCACCTTCATGGCCCTCGCCAAATTCCACCTCGTCGGCTCCCTCGAGAGTCTCACCCTCGATTCCCAAAGCAAAACTGACCTGCTACACGTGCCACCCGGTCTCTTCCTCGCCGTCCTGCCTGGGCTGCTTGGCCTTCAACACCTCAAACTCACACTCGGGAGCCATGTGTATGCCGCCTTACTCAACGCAGCCGAGGGGCAGCCGTTTCTTCATACAGCCGTTCCCGCCAACATCGAGACCCTGCACTTCCGCGGCCCAGTGTCCATGGCAGCGCACCTTGACGAGTTTGCCGCTGCCGTTGGCTCGGACGACTTTCTTCCTAAGCTCAAGCGCATCAGCTTTGTCTTGGACCAGTCGGATAACGTTAGGGCTTCAAACAGTCCGACGGAGCCATCCCTAGAGCAGCTCAGGACGGCCCACATAGCTTGCAAAAAGGTATGGGATGCTGCGGCCGAGAGAGGCATCGCGGTGGAAGAGCTCTGGGAGCCGTGGGTGGAAGAGCACGCGGGGCTCTTTAAAGCGGTTGACAATCGGTGGGCTGTGTTGGATGCGATTTCGCATCGATGATGGCCAGCGAGGATCAAACCATGATGTAGGGAGTGCTCTGTGAAACTGGGCTTAGTAGATGGAGGTTATTTGCCCTTCTCAGTCTTAGTATGTTTATTCCTCGCTTCTCCCAGAATCTTTCTGTTAATGACAACTCGGTCATCGTGAGGTGTCCGTCAATATGCTTTAACATTGTGCCGAGAATCCCCAGATGCTCGGGAGAATTAATAAGAAAGCCTTCCACAAAACATCGTGAGCTGATCATAACTGCCGATGATGGTTTGACTGATATCCCTCTTCCGCACAGTCAAAACTTGGAGTTCTCGCTTGGCATCCCATTTCGAGTCGTCTTTGGGCAGGACAGGCATCGACTGACGAGACTATAGACGTGGATCGCAACACGGCATGGTTTGTGTTTATACCCGCAGGTACCAACCACGGTAGTCCGGCGGGGTTAATGAGATGCATGGCACGATTCCTCGTCTTCATCCACGCCGATATTGCTCTCGCAGTTTCCAACCTGGTTCAAACCAGGCACTCCCCCGCTGCATGACACCGGCATACGGATCTGATTCCTGAGACAACCTGTGAAGAATATCATGTGCATTCCATAACCCCCTAGGGCGGATTAAGTCCCCGAATGTGCCCTCTCAACCTGCCCGTCAGACAGCCGGTTCCACCGCCTCCAAGATCTGCCAGCCGAAGCTCGTTCACCCGTATTGATTGTGCTAGCACCTGTTAACTACCACACAGGTAACGCAGCAGAGTACCAACAGCATGGGAGCCGGTAGCACAGAACCCAACTCAAGTCTCGGCATCAGCTTCGCCCGGGTTATTTATCACACGAGCACTCCCCACCCAAGATGTCACCAAGGTCCTTCGTTCCACTCTCCCCCATCCACAGCCGCAACACCGTTTCTGGTCCCTTCACGGATTCCTTTGTGCAACATTTCCCCGGAGCCCTTCACTTCTCTTTACCTGGTTCAACTGCGCCCGGTAATCCTGTCGCCAACGGGAGCACCGACAGAATGAAGGTCCTCTACCTCGCTAGCCTATCGCTTGTGGCCTCCCTCGGAGCTGGACTGCCCGCACCAATCACTAGCACCCTCAAGTTCCCCAAGGATCTGCGAGGCGTCGATTCCAACGCCCTGGCCAGCTGCGGGGGCGGCACTGGTTTCTGCTCCCGCGGCCGCTGTCTGTGCTCGAGCATATGCGAGGGGGTTTGTAATTGGTATGAGTGTGGCGGGTGTTGAATAGGTAGACAGGGCGGGCATCAAGAAGTGGTAAGTACCACATAAACTCAGTTTGACAGATTTCTACGAAGTCCAGAAGGGAATGATCCGATTCTCACGGTTTTTACCCCCTTTGTCATTTTGGTGCTGATACCATCGATTTGAAGACACCACCGACAGGCCTGATGAGTGACCGAGGTGTCTCGGTTGCTCCTAGACTCGCTAGCCAAAAGATGTCTCGATTTGAACTTTTGGAACAAAGAAAGTTGCTGTTGTGAGGGAGGCATCATGGTGGGCTGGGAACCCCTGGGGTTGGTGCCGCGGGCATACCTGACTTGGGACTTGGCGCTTTTCGGGAGCCATTCATGACATGCCTAGAGAATGCTACTGCCGGCCATTCTCTCGGCGATCGAGATGGGTTTTCTTTCCGTTCGTATTTCCTTGGCAGTGGTATGCCATGTCGTTGGCCGTCTCGGCCAAAGGGGCAGGCAGGGGTAGTGACCGCCCCCAAATGTATCGTGAGCCAAGGGTTCATCATGTCCAACAACAACAGCCGGCAGTGAGTGGTGGACCTCATGACCTGCCCCAATCCGTCCCCGGCATTAGTTTTGGTTTCCGCAGCGTGTTGGGGTTTGCCTCGCGCCTCATTTAAGGAGATGTTACCTCATGAGGTGTCCGTCGCCTGTGTCGGAAGAGTTCAGATGGACGAGTCGTTTTTGGCACGATTAGTGTTGGATTATACCTCCCCGTTGTTAGTTCGTAGCAGAAGTAGCACTTTTCAGATCTCCACGTCGTCCAAGCACTTGGCGCGGCTCTTGCTGTCTTGGGGGCAAGGCTTAGCCCGGAGACCCAACATGACCAAGCCAATCCACAACTTCTCCGAGCGTCTGATGGGGGTGGCCAAGAACAAATGCCGACTTGGCCGAACAGTAATTAAGCCGAAAGACGCAATTACGGGCTGGCTGGGCTGATTCGATGGGTTGGTTTATACCCGTCCGCCCCACCACGGCAACCGGTGCATGCAACGTCAGGGGGCTTGAAGGATTAGCCTGCGGACAGATGGCTTCGAGGCCTTTTTACCTCTTGCTCATTTCGGGGCTCCGAGAACTCCTTCAACGGGAAGGATTTGAGAAACTGAAGAAACTGCATGCCTGTTGCTAGTTCTCGAGTTGCGCGAGAGGGCTGTGGCCGCCGTGAGGAGGTGAGAAACGAGCCGCATGGAGAGTCAACGAAGGTTTGAGGCGGAGTCCAACCCTCTACCGGCAGCAGCCGGCTGGGCAATCTCTGCTGGAGAGGAACGATCTCTTGTCTCGACGCCACCGGGCACGCCCAGAGATTCCCGTGGAGGTTTGGGGTGGGGGGTCCGTCCGGCTAAACCTCCCGCCCTTGCCGTTCCCCTGCCGGCCACCCTGGATACAAACGGCCAGGAAAGGCAGGCCCACGAACTCCGATGTGGCACAGAAAAGCGAACGGCGCAGAATCACCGCGAGGCACCATGTAAGTGGTCGATATTGCCGAATGTCCCAGGTGTGCCGCCGTGCCGGGTTGTTGGTTCCTGTCGGACCGACACCCTCTATGCCTGTGCTGTTTCAATATCCCCCATATGAGGAGCCTCGTGGGATTGGCGTCGATCCAATATCGAGGGAGTGTCTGGATGGGTAAACCGGCCAAACTGACTGAATTCATGCGGCGAGGTCTTTTCACGCCTCTGCTTGGCAGCTTCGGTGTTCATGCCAAGTGATGGACGCGCCAACAGCACTTTCCGGTGCCGCCTTGCTGGCCTGTGTCGGGGGGGACTTGCAGATGTCTTATATGCTTCCCCAGACCCACGGCTTCTCGCTTGGTGAAGGGCTTTTCTCGTGCAGGGCCTTTGCTGTCTGTGCAACTCTCACCTCTCTTAACGGCCAGGGGTTGTGGGTTTACCCCTGACTTCGACAACTCGAGAAGCATCGGGCGTTTGCGCCAGTGTCAAGCAGAAACCTCAGCCAAAATGGTCGGCGGCGGCGATGACTCGGGGAGGATCCATCGCATGGCGATGGAGGATCCGATCCCCTGGTACAAGAAGCCGAATCTACGTACCATGTACTTTTTGCTCTTCCCCTGTGTCATTGGCATCGAGATGACTTCGGGGTTCGACTCCCAGATCATCAACTCTGCCCAACTCCTTCCGGCCTGGAAAGACTGTAAGTCGGCTTTTCTACTCTTATCACTCCCTTGACCCTAACCTTCATCGCCTCAGACTTTGGACATCCCACCGGGGCGTACAATGGCATCCTCGCTTCGGCCCTCCCGCTCGGCTCCGTCATCGGCCTGCCACTGATCCCGCTCGTCAACGATACATTTGGTCGCAGATGGTGCATCATGTTTGGCTCATGTGTCATGATCATCGGCACCTTCATTCAGGGCTTTGCGGTTAGCGGTAAGCGTCTTATCCTTCACGGGTATGTACCCGCAGCAAGGCCCCTTCTGACAAGATCAATTAGGCGCCATGTACATCGTTGCTCGCGCTATTATCGGCTTCGGTCTTCCCTACGCCATCGTCGCTGGCTCATGCTTGATTGGTGAGCTGGGTTACCCGAAGGAACGCCCGATTTTGACGTCGCTCTTCAACGCGTGCTACTTCATCGGCGCCATCGTGGCGGCCGGCGCAACCTTTGGCACGCAGCAGATCCCGAACGACTGGTCTTGGCGCATCCCCTCGCTGCTCCAGATGGCGCCCTCGCTTTTACAAGTCGCCTTTGTCTTCTTCCTGCCGGAATCGCCGCGCTACCTCATGAGCAAGGACCGGTTCGAAGAGGCGGAGCAGGTGCTGATCAAGTACCACGCCGAGGGTAACCCCAACTCCGAGTTCGTCAAAGCCGAGATCATCGAGATCAAGACGACGCTCCAGATCGAGCTGGAGCACTCGAAGCAGTCGTGGATGGACATGGTGCGCACTGCGGGCATGCGGCGGCGCGTCGTCATCGGCTCGCTGTTGGGTCTCTTCACGCAGCTGTCTGGCAATGTGGTCATCTCGTACTTCTTGGGCGACGTCCTCAAGCTGATTGGATACACGGACCCGACGTTCCAGGCGCAGTACAACCTCGGGAACCAGTGCTGGTCGCTCGTGTGCGGCGTGTCGGCGGCCTTGGTGGTGATGCGTTTCCGCCGGCGGACCATGTATCTGACGGGCATCCTGTCGATTCTGGCGGTGTACATCGGGTGGACGACCTGCACCGCCCTGTTCATCGTCGACAAGTCGGACGTTGCAGCCAAGATGTCACTGTTCTGGATCTACGCATACAGCCCGGCGTACAACCTGTGCTTCAATGCGCTGACGTACAGTGAGTACAATCAGGCAGTCCTCTGCCTCCTCCGCATGGCCGGGCCCAGACCCGTGACACTAACAACGGTTGGCAGCCTATCTCATTGAGATCTTCCCGTACGCTCAGCGCGCCCGCGGCATCGCCATCTTCCAGTTCTGGGGCAAGGCGGCGCAGTTCTTCGGCACCAACGTCAACCCGATCGGTATGTCCAAATATGCCATGCTGTTGGTGGCTGTTGCTAACCGCACCGTCCAACTGCAGGCACGCAGGCCATCGGCTGGAAGTACCTGCTCGTCTACTGCTGCTGGATCTGTGCCGAAGCAATCCTGATCTGGTTCCTGTGGCCCGAGACTTCTGGGCGCTCTCTCGAAGAGCTGGCTTTCCGTAAGTGCCCCGTTGTCCCTTGCTGCCGGGCGTTCAAGTTGGCTGACCCGAACCTCCAGTCTTCGAGGCCGACGAGTATGCGCGTCGCCACGACAAAATCGGGGCCAATGCGCTGCACGGCGACGAGTCCGACGAAAAGACGAGTCATGCTGTTGAGACCCAGGAGAGAGTGTAACGCTGACGTGAAGGAATGGAAAACGCAACAGGGTTGGGGGTAGTGGAGCAGGGGAGGGGGGTTCGGGCTGTCGGCTGGGCCTGTCGTGTGTGTTGTGCGTCGGCCATGGCTTGGCAGATTTGAATGCAATTGCTTGCCAGACGTGTGTGTGCAATGGAAGCGTTGTGATGCATGTTTTTGTCGTTGAAGCTTGACCTTGACGGAATGTGGAGGGGGCAGAGGGGTGGCTTGAGGGGTCCAGGGAGCTGCCCCGGACTGGGCCCACTTCCCGTCGTCCCTCACGAGCCCGACAGCCTTGCGCCCCACCAAAGGTCCAGGCCCGGGGGCAAATAATTGCTGGGGTGCTGCTCACACCGCTGACATCCCTCCCGTCAAGCTATCACGCCCATCGTTGACTTCCATTGTTGGGGCGGCGACCAACCCAGTTCACTCACCCACGCAGCGAGCAAACAAACCCAACCGTCGCCGCTGCTGCGTGCTTCTACCTCAACCAACCAGCCACCCCATCGCCAACAACATCACGACATGTGACGGCCCAACCCATCAGGCAATACGGCGCTGCCCGCCCGGCTGCTGGGACGGGCTGTTTCTCTTCACTCCCCACCAACAACCAACCAACGCTACACCGAGTTGATCCAGTTGGCCCAGTGGCACCTGCTCCCTCTCTGCCACGCCTGCCACGCTGCACGCTGAAGCCTGGTCTCACTTTGCGACCACCTGTCGTCGCGAGATCACCGCCCCGCGTGAGATTTTCGAAGACGAGGGGAAACAGGGGAGCACGAGTCCGAAATCCAAGCAAAGATGGCTTCCTCCAAACCCCTGACGATCGACGAGCTCCCTCCCGAGTTACTGCGCCAGATTTTTGACGCATTCAATGGCCCAGCGCCGTCCGACTGGCGGCTGCACGACCAGCCCGAGGGCGACATGCTTCGAGATCCGGAATGCCCACTCAAGAACATTTCCCTCGTCAGCAGGAGGTGGCGCGCCATCGCCTTGCCCGTTCTCTTCCGCAACGTCGTGTGGACGCTCGAGCACTGCGACCAGCTTCTCGCCAAGCCCACCACCGACACAGATCTCGTTGGCGGCCAGGTCCCCATCCTTGCCTTCCTGCGTGACAACCACCTCGCCCGCCGCGTGCAGTCGTTTACAGTCATTGTCTACCGCGGGGTTGCCGCGGCGATCCCGCCCATCATGCCTCCGATAATCCCGTCGCCGACCATGGTGTACCGCGAAGACAACGATTGGCTGTGGAACATGCTCTTCACCCTGATGGATCCTCTGTCATTTACCATCATTGCATCTCCGCAGAACCTCGCGAGACTGCTAGGGTGCGATATATTTGTTGGCGATGCCGACTTTTTCTCCCACGGGGAGCGTCTCCACGTCCTGTCCCTGGCACGAGACTCAAGATGCGCGAGCACGCCAGCCCAACCGCATCATCCGCTTCCGTCCGTCGCCTCCTCCTCCCAGTCCACTGAGCGAAAGCGCGCTGCCAATGCTTTGGTCACGATCCGGCCTTGGACTCGGCTCCTCCTCAACGAGAACTCCTCCATCTGCGTGTATAGCAGTTATCATTATTTCGACCGGCAGTCGCCTTCCATCCTCGGACATCTGTTACACGGCTGGGACGAAGCCTCGGACCACGTTTTCATGGTCCCTCCCTCCCTCACCTCCCTCTCCTACGTTGCCATATTCCCACTCATGTCACAGTTCCGGCAGCTGGTGGAGCACCTGCCGCGAATAGAGCACCTCTATCTCCAGATCGTCCCCCGCAACAACATCATGCTGGATAAGCAGGAGATGGGCCACGTTCAGCCGTCGGATCTGTGGCTAGAGCGCAACGGATGCTACGAGCTTGTCATGCGTAAATTGTTGTCCGTGCGCGGCTCTCCGATCGCCGCCTTGGCCAACTTGGACGACAGCGACGATGATAACGACGATGGAGATGACGACGGTCAAGATGATGACGGCGGCTTGGGCCATGTCCTGCTTCAGCATTCCCCGAGAAAGAACTGGCGATACTTGCGCAAGTTTGAGACGGGCGACTCAGCCGACGAGGAGGCGTGGCGCAGCGCAGTGCGCGTCGTCAAGATGAGCAGAACCGGATGGCAGGTTGAGCAAAAGGGAACTTTCGTCAAGGGACCCGTTCCTCTTGGTGACGACGACGGCTTTGATGATGACTCGATTGACTGGGATGATGCCGCTTTCTTCAGTTACTAGGCCTTCGCCCTTGACTTAGGGGAATACCTTTCGGCCGGTGGAGGGGCGTCCTTGAAGAATGGAGACGGTGGACAGCGCTTCCCACATTCATCACGGCACCTGGCTGTTTTCATGACCGTGTATTGTTAGGCGACTCTACTATGCTTAGATCTTGAAATCGATGCGATCGTGACAACATGCCATGCCCTGGGGCTGGGTATCAAAAGACTCCATCTAACGCCATCGTCTTCCAACAACATGACCGAGCCCTCGCCCTTCATTCCGTCTCCCCACCGCCGCCAATGCAATCTACCGGTTCCGGGACACTGTTGGTCAAAGTAAGCCAGGGAGCAAGCGCCCCTAGGAAAGCTCTCGTATCCTAGAAAGCGTCTTGCTTGTTCGTAATGACCACACACGGGCCCTTGCGACCATCCTGGCCTCCAAGTGTGCTGGCTTAGGTTATCAGCGAGCCTGGTCCCCCACCGAGCTTGGGGGCCGGCAATGATAGCAGCGTCGCTGCTGATGGTCTGGTGCTTTCGTCGTATCCTCTCGTGCTTTACGCTATGAGCGACGAGGGATCTTGCGAGCATCACCTCAGATCAGCCAGCAAGGCACCGAACCTGCTCTCCCAACCAAACGGCACACCGGGTGCCCGAGTCGTCTGAGCCTAACCCAGAGTCGGACCAACAGGCCGGGAGAAGCGGGTGAGTTCATCCGGAAACCCTGCCTAGTCATCCTCATCACCGCTCAGGTCAACCTGTTTTCTGCGCTCCTCCTCGTTCATCTCGCGCCACGTACTCCAGCTCAGCACGCCAAACGCGCCAATGATCAGGATCCCGCCAAAGACAGCGGCAGCGCTCAGCGGTGTGCCATTAAAAAGCCAGTCGACGATGGCGACGATGAAGATGGTCAGCAGCGCTGCCACCGAGCTGAGGACCGGGCTCGTCAGCGAGATGAGCACGAGGAATGAGCCCGAGAACATCATGTTCATGACAATGCTGATGAACAGCAGCCAGGCCGTCTGGCCGGTGGGTATCTCGAACGTCTCCCATCCCAGAACGTGCAAGACCGGCAAAGGGATCCACAACACGAGCAGGGTAAATGCCCCAATCAGGCTGCCAAAGGTGTTGGCAAAGATGACGCCCTTGGCGGCGTCAGTGCCGTCCGGCGGACACGCAAACCGCTTATACAAGACCTCATATAAGCCATACAACACCGACCCGGCGCCGATAATCAGATTCCCGGCCAACCTCGTTGCCGGGTCCAGTGTGTCCCCATTATCCTCCGTCGCCGATGAGGAAGATGACGAGGACTCACCACCATCCCCGTACGCCACCACCAGCACGCCAACAATCGCCACGGCGACAGCCAGCATCTTATCGGCCCTCAACCTTTCCTTCAACAAGGGTACCGAGAACGCATACGCAAAGAAAGCGCTGCAGTTGTAGATAGCCGTCAGATCGCTCGGCGTGGTCATGCTCACGGCCAGATACCAACTCAACCCGGCAACGGTCAGCGCCATCGTGACAAACACCGTCGTCCTCGCCAGGTACGGCCACGGCGAATGCCCATACTCCAGCAACCCCGCGCCGCCACCCCCGCAACCCGTGCTCAGCCGGCTCGCAGCCCTCGCATCTCTCGTCTCCACCACCAACGCCAAGCCCCTCACACTCTTGACGTGCGACTCCCAGAACCGCGCCCACGACTGCTCCCGGCGGCGCAGGCGCAGCACGAGCAGTTGCAGCGGCCACAGGAAGATCCACGACCCATGCGTCAGGTACAGCATGCAGTAGGCCTTGTCCCAGCCCAGGTCGTGCTGTATATACGAAGCCAGCTCAGTCTGCATGGTGAAGGAGACGAGGCTGACGACCAGGAAGAAGGCCGCGTAGGTGTACTTGCGGCGGGCTTCGAGGTGGGCAGCCGCAGACGAGAGCACCGTAGGGCTGCGCGAGCGGAGGCCGCTCGTGGTGGCACGACGGGGCGGCGGCATCGGGCGGTCGCGGTGGTGGTGATTGAGGGTAAAGGGGGTTGTAGTCGTCGTTGTTGTGCGTGTGTGGGGCGAAACTGTGGATGTGGATGGGAGCGGGCTGGAATGTCGGCTCGAGCTCCGGTAGGAGAGACGGCCACGTTCGTTGTCGTTGTCGTCGTCGTTGTTGTCGTCGTCGTGGGAAGGCGACTTGTTGAGAAGAGGGTCGACGGAGCGAGCGTCGCCGGAACGGAGCATGGTGGAAGGGCCCAAAGCGGCGATCAACCCCGTGGGTTCCGTCTGAAGTTCCCGTGGCGAGACGGTGATATCGGATCCGCGTTGGGGTGCTTCGTCGCGGGAGGGACCCGTGTGGTTTTTAGAGCCCCGATGTGACGTCAATCACAAACCGAGCCGATGTGAGGTGCTGCAAGCCAGCAGAGTTTGTGATTACCAGCTCGAGGACAACAGCTGAATGCAAACCCGAAGAGAGTCAGGACGGTAGCGCGTAGTTAGCAGAGAAATAAATACGCAATTAGAGAGAACGAATGTCGCAATCCACACGGAAGAGAAGGACACAGAATGCAGTCCTTGGGTCCGTTGACGCAGGGGAACACGTGTGTGGAACACACCCGGATCTGTGACAATGGCATCAGCTGCGGTTTCCGATCTGTGGGGGATCTACCAATCGGGGCAGCGCTGCATGGCCGGGGCGGGCAGTGGTGGAGATCCTGTCTGCTTTCGGCAAGTCACAAGGAAGCTCCACATGCTGCCAAGCGCAGTGGAAAAAGCCGAGCTTCCTTCCATCCTCACCAAAGAGCTCCCCGTCAGCCTCATGTTCGTTGAAATGCACTTCCTGCTGCCAGCCATGACATTGGCTTCCTTGACAGGTGGCCCCAACCACGGTGTGGTCAGCGCAGCTTTCAGATTGGTGCGGCATCAGAAAGTTTAATTGTGAAAACATGTCACTGGAAGCCACCAACAGCGCATCCTTGACTTCCAGGTTGGTTGGACATGATGTGTTAGGTTGCCTCTTCCATGAGCCACAATGTTCCCCGCCGCAATGCCGCTGAACAGCGCATCCGTGCTTTCTGCGATGGCATGCGTCGGGTTCAGATCATAAACCCTACATTTCATTCCTCTCCCGCATAGTTACAGCCTCATCCCACGCAGCTTCAAGCACTGTCAAGCTGCTCATCAAACCCTAACCCGAGCACCAAGTCGGAACATGGCTCGTGCGCCTCATCCGCGTCACGTATCACGTGGCAGGGAAGGCCACTTTAACGGATGCGCGTCAGTCGCGTCTTTCCACCTCCCTGCTCTTCCCCACGTCTCAGGACCAGCACCGCGTCTTTTTCGCGACTCTGAACCCACTCCAGCTTCTTTCCACCCCTATCTGCCACAGTTCATTGGACGCCAGCCCGACCTCGCTGACTTCAACCTTGTATGGCATTTCGTGAATCCATCGGTGCAGCCCAGCGTCAACCCCGAATGCAGGCGCGGTAGCTGTTCGTACTCGACGAATCCGAGTCCCCGACCATCCGAGTTCATCGCCATCGCCGGCTGCCGTCGAGCCTACAACCGGCCAATTCGCTTCTCTTGCTTCGATCGACCTCGCCGCTTGCTGGCCCCATCTCGATTCTCACTCTCTCAGCCCTCAGTCGTCGGCCGCCCACGCATCCTCGGTGCCTTGAGCCCCCGCCGACAAAATGGCAGCCGACCACCCCAAGACGGGGATATACAGCGCTACGTACAGCGGCGTACGCATCCTCGCCTAGGACGCCGAATTCTTCCTCGCTAACCCTTCCCTTCTCTAGATCCCCGTCTACGAATACCAGTTCGGTGCCGACCTTAAAGAGCATGTCATGCGCCGCCGCGAGGACAACTGGATCAATGCCACCCACATCTTGAAGGCCGCTGGCTTCGACAAGCCAGCCCGTACACGGATTCTCGAGCGGGATGTACAAAAGGATGTCCACGAGAAGATTCAGGGCGGATACGGAAAATACCAGGGTGCGTCTTGCCGACCTCTCTTTGCGCGCCGTGTCCTGACTTATTGGCTTTGCAGGAACATGGATTCCCCTTGAACACGGCGAGGCACTCGCCCATCGCAACAATGTCTACGACCGGTTACAGCCCATCTTTGAATTTCAGCCCGGAAACGAGAGTCCCCCGCCTGCCCCAAGACACGCCAGCAAGCCCAAGGCGCCGAAAGCCCGCCCAGCCGTCCCCAAATGGGGCAGCAAGTCGCAAGACCGAAAGGCCAGCCAGCCACAAGCTCCCGTCTTCCCACACCCGCATCACCAAGCGGCTGCCATGCAAGAAGACTATGACAACGCGAGCCAGATGAACGAAGACGATACCCCCGACAATGTGACTGTCGCCTCGGTCTCCTACATGGCCGAAGACGACCGCTACGACATGTCGCACTTCTCGACGGGCCACAGGAAGCGAAAGCGGGAAGAGATGCTGCAGGACATGACGGAGCAGCAGCACGCTGTGTACGGAGACGAATTGTTGGATTATTTCCTGCTCTCTAGGAATGAGCAACCCGCAATCCGCCCAGACCCACCAACCAACTTCCAACCCGACTGGCCAATCGACACGGAACGCCATACTGCACTACACTGGGCATCGGCCATGGGCGACGTGGAAGTCATCAAGCAGCTGAAACGCTTCGGCGCCAGCCTCGCGTCCCAGAACATTCGGGCTGAGACCCCCTTTATGCGATCTGTCAACTTTACCAACTGCTACGAAAAACAAACCTTTCCAGTCATCTTGAAGGAGCTATTCAGTACCGTGGATGCGCGAGATGCCTCGGGGTGCACCGTCATTCACCATGCAGCCGTCATGAAGAGTGGCCGTGTCACAAGTCACTCGTGCTCGCGGTATTATCTTGAGAACATACTGAAC
>FTEL01009110.1_pt1 | contig 19618 bp, 15 predicted proteins | sample 1658911 | NCBI WGS metagenome assembly FTEL01 (sample SAMEA3914869, study PRJEB12502) | metagenome | biome: forest; material: soil | place: USA | collected 2012-03-12 | depth 0.1 m
GGGGGGGGGGGGGAGCGAGCTCGGCAAGGGAGACACACCTCAACGCCGACTTCGGTGTACATAGCTTCGCAGGGAGACGAGAGACAAGGCCAATGCGGCAGTCAATAATACTAGTGAACCAAAATTATGACCGGCGGGTAAGGAAAATGCGCCGGTCTTGATGCTGATCCATATTTGGCAAGTTTTTGGTGAGCGGTGAGGGCTGAGTGACATGGTGTGTGAAAGCTGCAGCTCTGGGCTCGATGCCCTACTGCCCAACCGTTCTCCGCGCACATACCTCATGCAGAACACAACACAGTATCCGTTCGCTACAACTCCATGGACTTCCACCAGTATCCAGAACCAAGTATTGGCGGGAGCACGCATCAGAAAGAAACCCAATAACAAACGGGAAGATAAGGACACAGCTCTCGGACTGCCACCCCAAACAGCCCATGGGTATCGCACCGAGAGGCCGACTGCGCGCCCCCCCATGCGCCACGTCGGCCTCAAGTCCCATTATTATGTACACAACACGTCTGCTGATGCATCTCAACCTCCAATACGAGCCCTCCCACTCCCTCACATCCACAAACGTGCTGTTCCATCAGCGCCGCCCGACACACACCAAGCTTCCCTGGGGTGCCAATCAATGTCCAACACGCCCAACTTGCTGACGACTTTATGCCCTTTCAAGACCTTTACTGGCACGATCGTCGGGTTCTCAAGCTGGTCGTTCGGGACACGGCCGTGGAAGATCTGCAGGCTGCCATCGTCGCTAGCGTCCGCAAAGAGCGGCAGACCACCCTTGTGGAACCGGACTTGCCGGATGGCTTCGCCGTGGAACCTCATTGTCTTGTAGGGCCTGTTAGACAAGTCGAGGTCATGCCAGAGTAGGCGCTTATCGTAGCTGCCCACGATCAGGTTGTCGCCGCCGGGGTGGATGTCGAAGGAGGATATCCTGCATCGCGTCAGTCAGGAACATCTGTATGTTCACTCGGATGCCTGTGGCCAACATACCATTTAGCACCGGGCTGGACAACCTTGACCAGCTCAAGCTTCTGGAGATCATAGCAGCGGATCGTCCGCTGGGTAGCCACAAAGAACAGCGGCCGGAGGGGGTGGAAGGCGGCCGTCTGTGCGAGCCCCGAAAGCTTGCGGAACGGGATTTGCGTCAGGTGCTTCGACAGCGTGTGGATGGCGACTGAGCTGCGCTGGCCGGTGGGTGACACCGTCGCAAAGTGGTCGCCTCTCCTGTGCCAGTTGATGACCTTGACTGTGGACCGGACAGTGATCCGGACCAAGACACCCTCGTCCTCCAGCTTGGTGCCCGGCCGAGCCCACTTGGCTGGCGCCTCCTTGCCGGCCGGGAGAGCTTGCTGCTGCCCATTTGTCGCGTACCCGAAACCGGTAGCCAGGATGTCTCTGCTAGCTTGGTCGAGGGCGGGAGTGACGCTGGCGTGCGTTGGGACCATTAAAAAGACGTCCTCGCCTGCAGCCGCAGCCAGGATGAACGAATCCTTGGCGGGCCTCCATCGGACAGCATTAACAGGTTCTTCACTGTTGAGCTTGACAGACCAGACCTGGCGGCCCGTCATGAGCTCCCAGACCCTTACGGTGCCGTCGTCGCCGCCAGTCGCAAGGGCAACACCAGTCTACGGCCAATTAGCACCAATGGCCAAGTGTAACACGGCCAGTCACTTACCGGATCAATGGCAACGCTCCGTACCCTGCCCTCGTGGCCCCTGAAAACTGTCTGGACGACAGTGGGGAAGGGCTTGAGCTCGGAAGGCGAGGGCAGCTTAGGCAGTAGCGAATTGGGGTCGATGTTGAGCCTGTTTTTCCGCACACGAGGCGCCAGATATAGGTCCTGTTGTTTGGGTCAGCATTGTGATAGGTAAAAGTGGCGTCGGCCCACATACCATGCATCGCTCAAACCGCTCGTTGACCAAAGTACCCCAAGCCGGCACCTTCCTCAGAGAATTGTACTTTTGCGGGAGGTACTGCTTTTCCCGGTCTTCGGGGTCGGCGTTCTCCCACTCCTCTCGCTCCTCCTTGGATCTAGCCGGGGGTTAGTGACACGCGAAGGGCTCGAGGCGACCATAGAATACATACGGCAAGTACTCCTCAGGGGGGTTGTAACTCAGGTCGTAGCCGGGAGGCGGGAGCTTGGGGGCCGGAATATGCAACGGGTTCGGCTCTTGGGGCTCCTCGTTCTGCCAGAGATCAAAGTGTACCTCCTCCTGCTCCTCCTCTTCCCGCTCGCGCTCCGCAGGCGGCTTATACGGCAGGATCCTGCCCTCGCGAATGGCGCGGACCAGCTTCATGACCCGTTTCGCCTCGTTCTTGGACGGGAGGAAGCGGCGCTTCGGTTCGGGGGCACTACTCAGGGCTGTTTACGGTCAACGGACTGCACCCAGACACTGGAGTGGTGCGGCTACTTACGCATCTTCTCCTCGATGGAGGTGAAGTACTCGATGGTATCGGGGTAGGGGTTCTCGATTTCGTTGGGGAGGAGACCCATCTGGACGCGGCGAACGAGCTCCAGCTCTTCCTGACTAGGGGTGGGTCAGTATCACCCTGCTCGCGATTGGAGTTTGGGATGCATACGTTAAGTTGAGGGGGTTGCCGGTGTTCACGTCGGTCAACCCTGTCCACCCCTTGGGCACTTCAATGCTGTCGAGGAGGCTCTGAAGGGCGTCGCCTGTGGCTGGGCGCATGATCTTTTTGCCATTGATGTCGTAGCCGATGTGAGGGTAGCTGGGGAGGAATAGGGGTCAGCATGCGATTGAAGCAGGCGCACATGTACGGCAAACACCAACCTATCGTAGAAACTAAGGGGGATGTTCCCTATCGTGTTGACCGGGCCCTGTGCGTCCGAGTCGTCCGAGTCGTAGACGGGGTCGATTTCACTGCGCCAAGCGCGTCAGCATCAGGCCAGGACACCGGCAACAACAGCGCTGGAGAGCATACTCGTAGACGTAGCGTTCCCCCCCATTGGCGTCCCTCTCAACCCGATAGTTCTTCTCCTCGCCATCGTCCTCCCTCGGCTTGGGGTCAACGCCGGGCTCGGTGATCTCGAGTTGTCCCTGTTTCCTGACGAGCTTGCTGATTTCCTCCTCGCCGCCGACATCAGATGGAATGTCGTCGCTCAGGAGGCCATCGTCGTCTTCCTCCTCGTCCTCCTCGTCCTCGCTGCCATCAGACCCCTCGCTCTCGTCGACATCGTCGTCGTCGGAGGGCACAAAGTCCTCCTCGTCTTCGCTCTGGGACAGGACGCCGTCGAACAGGCCATTGGCGAGCTCGTCGTCGGACTCGGGCTCGGGCTCCCGCGCCTTGCGCTTCTTGTCTGTGAGTTTCGGCGCCATTGCTTGTTGGGGGCGGCGATGGTGGTGATGGTGGTGATGGCGGTGCGTTTGGTGCTTCAGTGGGTGCTGCAGGAACCACCGCCAAAAAAGTTGCGGGCCCAAGCGCGTGGGACTTTTTTTCTTATCAGCCCATCTTATCGGCGCTTGGTGGGGAGCTTCCGTTCATGAAGCAGGGGATCTCAACGGCGATAGGCTAGGCCGCTCTGGGCACATTAGCCGATTCGAGCCCCGCCTGTTGTCTTGGCTTTTCTTGGCATATCTTGATTGGGATGAAGGAGGGTGAGGGGATGGGTTTGTGCCGATGATGTCAACCACTGCTGGCTGCTGATGACGGAGGGAAAGGACGAGGCGGGATGGGGTAATGGAGGGAAGGATCAGATGGCGAGATGATGACCACGATTGACTCCATGGTTGGTCTGCTACTCTTTCCCTGAATAAGGAAATGAGCATCTGTATGGGCTCAGTCACGCACCCTGATGGCCCAGAACATCGAGTCGGTGGTGGTGCCAATGCCCAGCCAGAAAAGTCTCCGAGCCCTTGGGGTTGGGGATTTGGAGAGGGGTGGGATGTTTCCTGCGCAAGCTGAGGCAGCAACCAGGCCAAGGAAACCCGTGGAAAGATGGATCCGCAGCGCTGATGCTTGATCGAGATCGAACAGACCAACAATCCAGACACTTTTGACGAGGATGGATGGATGCCCCACTGCAGATTGCCTATCGTGAACCTGGCCCTCTCTTGTTCTGGATGAAAGCAAAGAGCAGAGCAGTCTTTCACAGTCCACGCGGCCCCCACCAAGCCCCAGCCAACCGGTTCCAGCTCCGCTCTTGGCCTTCTTACTAATGCATAAATTGGCGGCCAGGCAGCGAGTGCCTTACATGCCCACCCCCGGACTCGACACATATTCGTTGCCGAGCCTCCCAGAAGAACCCCAGAGAATCCCACCCAGCCCCGCCGCCCTCTGAACTCCATGCTCACTTGCCTCAGCAAAGTCAGCAACACAACAGGGCATCTGTCGCGCCTAGCGAGGGCAGCGTGAACCACCCGTTGCCACCCCCACCCACCCACACACACACTGCAGACACAAGCACCACCCAAACACCCAAGCAACAACTCGTCAAGCACCCCGCGATCATGGACGCGAGCGGGAGGAGGGCCCCGGCCCAGCCGGACCAGCCCAAGCGCCGCGCGTGCGACGAGTGCCGTAGGCTAACCACCATTCCGCTCGACCGTGCCCCTCTCTGACCGCCCTGCAGGAGGCAGAAAGCTCGCGTGTTCCAAAGAGGTCGACGGCTGCGTCCGTTGCCGCCGCGAGGGCATCAAATGCGTCTACTCGCCCCAGAAGCGCATGGGCCGCCCGCGCAAGCACCGCGCCGTCGAGATCCCTTGCGACGCCGCCGACCCCGTCGAGCCCGTCCCGGCTGCGACCGCCGTGCCCTGCGAAGAGGAGACCACCCAGCTCATGGTCCCCGAGTTCGACTTTGACCCAACCCTCGCCATGGACCTGGACCTTTCCTTCCTCGACATGAACAACATGGACATGAACTTCCTGGAGCTCGTCGACCCCAACACCCAGTTCCCGCCCGCGCCGGCCCCCCAACCTGCTGCCGTCCTCGACCCCGCGCTCACCGAGCCCGAGAAGCCACCCCATCCCGGCGCGTTCTGGCCCATGGGCAGCAACCTGGCTGACATCAACTTTGACGAGCCCCACCCCTCGGCCTTCCCCGAGCCGGCCCCCGAGATGACGCCCGAGGAGGTCGCCCAGATCCTGTCGCCCGACATGACCGAGACCCTCCCCAGCCTCTCCCCGCCCTCGACGAGCTCCCCCAGCACGTACGCGTCGCCCCCGGAGACGGACAGCACCAGGACGTGCGGCTGCCTGACTGCGCTCTTCCTCGCCCTGGACTCGCTCCAAACCCTCCCCAACGACGTCGGCGGCGCCATGAAGGTCGCGCGCACGGCGACCAAGACCGCCCACGACACCATCCTCTGCCCGGTGTGCGGCGACCCGCCCATGGAGCCGAGCTGCAAGCCTCCGATCCAGTCGCTGCAGAGCGTCATGATGCTCGGCGCGCTGCTACCGTCCGTCTCCAATGCCTACATGCGCATCCTGACCATGGTCGACGCCGAGGCTGCCGCCGCCGACGCCGAGCGCCGCCAGATCAAGTTCACCCTCGAGGGCTACGGCGGGTTGTGGGGCTGGATGGCCAAGATGGACCCCGTCCGCTGCGGCGCCAAGGACCGCCTCGACAACACCCTGCTCGAGCCCATCCTGTGGCGCCTGACGGTCCGCGCATTGCTGAAGATGGATGTGTATGGCATCAATGAGATGACGCCGGGCGTGGATGCCAACGAGGTCGTGCAGCAGCCAGGGCTGAAGGATATCATCAACATGATGGAGGAGCGGTCGCGCCGGCGGCACAAGCAACTCGATGACATGGTCGCCGCGGGGTTGGTGATGAAGTCGTCGTGCGAGTACGTGCCGCTGTCGTCGACGAGCGACAAGCCGACGTGCATGCGGATCATCGACATTGCGAAGAAGTCGATGGACGATCTCGTCATTCCGTGAGATGAAGTCGGGTTACGGTTTCTCAGTGTACAACACCACTCGTTCGGCGTCGGCAGTCTGGGAGGAAAGCGGCTCTCCCCGCCGAGCCGCGGGGCTACTTTTTGGGCATGTCATGGCAAGATGCTTAGAAGGGAGGGAAAGACTTGGCCTCATCCACACGAGCACCACCACTGGCCCACACCCAGCCACCGGCCGAGAAGGCAGAACAGACCCGGCGCTGCGGAACGCCCACACAACCGGGACATGACCGCAGCGCCGAATTCGACCACTCTCTCCGGAGTCGAGTGACACCAACCGGCATACGGCATCGGCCGCGGGACGATACTCAGTACCGTCCCCCAACGTCGCCCAAGTGGGCGGCAAGGCTGGCCGCGGCGTGAGATGAACGCGGCATGGCATGGAAGGGCAGGACAGCATGTTTTCGGTCACTCGCCACTCAAACACACTCTGTACGATATGCGCAACCCAGCCATTTTCCCGTCTGGGTTTTTGCGGATGGTTGGGGCGAGGGAGGGAGGGATATGAGACGAGGAATCAATCCAATGTAACACCAAAACCAATGGCTCGATAGGTATGCTATAAATCCAGACGAACCCAAAATAAAACAAAAAAACACTCCCAACAAAAACTCCCATGACTCCCACTGAGAAAATCCCCGCTGCTTATTTGCGCTGTTCGACTTTTTTTACACGAAAAGAAGAAAAGTTGGGATCCATGCTGGTGCAAATGATGAGCCTCAACACATCACCCCCACCACCACAACAACCACTTCTCTGACCTGTCTCACCTCCCTACTCACTCACCCCCTCGCTCTTTGCATCTCACACCGGCAAAGAAGCCCAAGCTCATTCCCCAAAAATGCTGCGCCTCACTTCTGTGTGTGTTTGTGTCTGATTTTCCTCGCCCCTCTCTTCCCCAAAAATGATCCAGTTCATTCCACCCTCCCCAACCCAACCCCTAAACCGCCAACACCAACCACAGCCACCAACCCCCACGCATCGTCGTTGCCCATAAAGCATATGGTTTTCCGTAAAAAGAGAGACGAAGAAGACCAAAGGATGATTCCACTAGCACTGCTCGCGCAATAACAGCAACAGCAGCTGCAGCTGCCGCCGCTGCTCTAGTAGACCTTCTTCTTCTCGTCGATGCTGAACTGGCCCGGGCCGCTGTTGACCAGCAGCAGGAGGCCGCCGACGATGGAGAGGATCTGGAAGAAGTCGTACTTGGCAAAGTCCTTGTGGGGGTGGTGCTCGTGGAGCTAGAAACTTAAGTCAGTATCTCCATCCTGTCCAACCCCAAAAAGAGGGGGGAAACTTACAGTCCAGAAGTTATTCACCAGCACATTGAAAACACTCAGAATCACCACCAACAGCGTCGCGCTAAACTTAGCCTTGAACCCCACCACCACCATCACGCACGACACCAGCCCAATCAAGCTAACCACCACCCTCCAGGCCGACCACTGGCCGCTGAAAACGAACCCCACAAACAGGAAAATCAACAACACCCGCCCCGCCAGCTGGAAGTACATCTTCCGATCCTTCTCCTCCAGCTGCGGCAAGCCCGCAAAGGCCTTGGTCTTGCGCACCCACGAGTCCGAGAGCACCATGAGCAGGCCGCCCATGACGGACAGGTTGCGCAGGAAGAAGTTGAGGTCGAAGATCAGCCCGTACCCGAGCGCTTGCGTGATGACGACGGCGATCAGCCCGCCCACGGCTTGCTCCGAGTGCTTGCGGATGATGACCATCGTGGAGCAGACCGCCATGGCGATCACGTTGGCGATGAGGAAGAGGTGGGTGAGGCCGGAGGGGACTAAATGGGAGAGGGGGTTAGAAAGATGGCGGTGAGGGGGGTTAAGGGGACGGGGGGGACTTGCTGTGGCGGTAGTCGTGCAGGTAGAGGAGTTGGTCGTTCCATTGTGTTATTATTCTGAGCGCGTCCTCGATGAAGGTCACGACGATCAGGAAGCGGCCGATGGCGGGGAGGTAGCTGGTGGCGCGCGGGAGGGGTTAGTCCTTGTGCTTGTGGATATCTGTGAGGGAGGGCGGGGAGAAACGCACGGCTTGATGGGCTCGCTGAGGGTATCCAGCATGTCCTCGATCTTGCTCGTCTGCTGCCGGATGGCGTCCAGCGGGCTCTGCTCGGCCGCGTCCTCGGACGAGCCGCCAAAGGGGTTCGGCGCGGCCATGCCGTAGCTACCCGGACCTCGCATCTGCGCCATTGCTGCTGCTCTCGTCTGGTGTCGTCGGCTTGTGTGTGTGTGTGTGTGTGTGGCGGGCTAAGCTGGCTAGCTGTGTGTGGATTCGGGGCGGGGATTTCTCGACGAAAGTTGTAGAATCGAAGAGGGTGGGCAGGCAGTCCGGCTGGCGCAATTGGCTTGGTTTGCTTGTTGGTGTGGTGCAGAATTGGGATGAAAAGGGAGGGAAAAAAAGAGAAGGCCGAAGGAGGGCAAGCAACGGGGACGACGACCCGAGGGCGAGTTTGGTTGATCTGGGCCCAGGGGCTGTTGCGAAACGGCGATGGCTGCAAGACCGGAAGCCCGAGCTTACCTAGTGGCCAACTTGGGCTAGCAGCTAGGTGCCGATGGAAGCTTGGATCGGGACGGACAGACTCTTGGACAAGAGACGAGCGAGAGTGCCTCCCCGTCAACAGTTGAGATCGCCGGCGAGTGGGAGTGGGAGTGGTGGCAGCGGGTGGATGCGCAGTTCACCGTGGCTCGCACTTGGGGATTTTGAGGTTTGCTGAGCTCAGACGGGGCCAGCGGGTGGTGGTGCTATCTACAACTGTGTCCTTAACCAACCGCAGTGTCAAACCCGCTGCTGCCGCAACCCACAAGCAGGTGATCGTCGCGGGCTGGGTGGGGCGGTACCTCTGGTTGCGGGTACCTGCGCCAGCGTGATGCGATTGGCTGAACAGAGGTCGCCCGCTGACAGGAATACTCGGCCACACGATTGAGCTTTGGCTGAGACCCACTCGGATGACAGGCGAGAGCTGCTCCATCGCTCCAAGGGACTCTCTCGATCCATCCATTCATTCATCCCTCCGTTCCCAAGTCCCCATTCCCCCATTCCCCCTCCATCTATCCCCGCGCTTGTTTCCTGGCTCGGGGCTGGGCTCAGTCCCTGGTCAACTCTAAATCGGCTGCGGACGTTCCGAGATCCGTTTCAACTGCATCTCCTCCCCGTCGTTGCATCGCCCTTTTGGCCGAGCTTCTCTCTGGTCGTTCGACCATTGCCCAGGTACGCGCTCTCTTCAGGACACGGATCCCCCTCGCCCACCAATTTATTCCTGCCCACAATAGGGCGACTCGCCCGGACGCAAACAAAAAGAAACAAACGCACACACAAAGCATCCTGCCGCCCTTGGCTGCCCAGGGACTCCGTCGACAACGTGCGAACCGAAGTACGCATCCCAATTCCCACCGTGTTCTCGAAGCCCCGGTTAGGTAATAGGTGGCTATTCTTCCCACCCGCACATCGCCAAACCCAAACGGATCCGTGGGCCGAGGTTTAGTTGACTACCCAAAAAAGACGAATGAATATATCTTGACGACTGCGTGTACGAGTCTACTACTAGGTAATGTAACGCTAACCCACCCTTCCCCAGCCCCCCGGCCTGCCCTTTCCAGTCCCGACGGAAACAAAACGCTCTACGGCTGATGCCCGCCCTGCCCGGGCACCCAGGAATTCCTCCCTTGGTACCCCGGCGGCGGCGATTGTGTCGGCGGGGGCACGTCTCCAGACGGCAGCTCGACCGGCGCCGGCTGCGGTGGCGCCACATACGGCGCATATGCCTCTTGTATTGGCGTTGGCTGCGGCGACCTGTTCATCTCATTGTCAGCACGACCCCTCAAAACACACACCCATCCAAATCAAGAAGTCTTGTACTCACACCCCCATGTACAACTCATGCCCATGATATCCATACCCGCCCTGCGGTCCCGGCGACGGCGTCGACAAGTGCGGCGAATGGCCCGGGTAGTACCCGCCGACGACGGACCCGCGCAGCGTGGAGTTGTCGTGCCCGCCAAACGACAGCAGGGTCGACTGCCCAGGGCTCTTGAGTCCGTTCGGCACCCCCAGCCCAGCCCCGGCCCCGTTGCTGTTGGCGTACTGCGCCTCGACCATCATGGGCGAAGCCGCCGGGTCGGGCACGGCAGCGGCGGCCGCTGGCGGAGGCACAGACTTGCGGTACGCCTTGTCGAAGCCGCCGCGCCGGCCGCACAGGTACACCAGCGTCGCGCCGATGATCAGCACCGCTGCCGCGCCGATGACGATGCCCGCGATGGCGCCGGCGCCGAGATGGCTGCCGCCTCCGTTGTTGTTGTTGCTGTCGCCCGAGGAGCCGGACGAGCCTGAGCTGCCGTCAGGCTTAGGAACCTCGGACGGCCAAGGGTCGCCCGGGGCTAGCTGTACGGTCGAGTTCTTGGCGAATGCTTCCTGCACGCCGATTGTCTGGGTCTTGTTCGGGTTGATGACACCGACCATCCCGTAATCCTTGCAGGAACCGGGGGCTGCGCAGTAGTAGAAGATGGGTTCCGTATCGTTGACCCGAACCTCGAAGAATGGTGGCTGCAGGAAGATGGTCAGCAACTCGAGGATGAGAGAACGCTGGGAGGCGGTCGGCTTACCTCGCTCGTCGCCACTTCCACTGTGTGTAAACCGGAAAAGAAGCCTGCTTTGTCCGACCTAGACGACTCGAATGGCACGCACGCATACTTGTACACAGCGCGGGCGACGCCGTGAGTGGTGGGCTGGAAATTGAATCCTGATACAAGTCAGCAAGGGAGTCGGCGAGCATGACCAAGAGGTCGGGTCGAGACTCACTGATAATGTCCCCAACTTTGGCGGTGGTCTCCTTTGGATCAAACGCGTGTCCAGCCTGCCAAGTCATCAGCCATCGGTATGTACGAAGACCCCCAACATCTCTCGCTCAGGCTTACAGGTCCTCCAACTGTGATCATTATCGTCGCCGGGCCCGACGGGGTAGGCTTCGGCGTCGAACTGGGCTTGTTCGGCGTGCTCACAGTCAGGCTGGGCTCGTCGTCGGCCCATGCCGTGCCCGCCAGGGCGGCGAGCACGCCGAGTGCGTGGAGGAAGCGCATGGCTGGGGCGCTGCACACCACGGCGAGGTCGTTTCCGGTCGTCTGGTTGTCGTTCCGGGTGTCGTCGATGTCGTCTCGTCCCAAAAACAATAACCAACTCACAGACCAACAACTAAGTCGGATGGATCTGTCGTCGAGTCGAGGGATCGGCCAGCCAACAATATCAACCACCACCAGTTAAGGAAGCGGCAGGACAGGACAGGACTGGACAGGGCGGGCAGCAAGCAAAGCAAGCAAGCAAACCAGCAGAGCAGCACCCGAGAACAGAAAAGGGAAACAGAGGGGGGGCGGTGGAAGGTGTGGGCGTGGGTGGCGCGCGCGCGTGGGCGGCCGGCGGGCCGTCCGTCTTTTAATAGCCAGGGCAGCAACAGAACCAATTTTCGTTTTTTTGCTCCCCTCGGCATGCACTGCCCTGCAGGCGCCACGAAAAGAGCAGGAAGACGAGGGGGGGGAAGCTGTGTGTTGTGTGTGGTCCTGCTGTGCTGCGGTGCTGCTGCGGTGCTGTGCTGTTGGTTGTATGTTGGACAGGGGGGCGGGGGGGGATGTGGATATGTTTGCTGCTGCTGCGGTGCTGGGATGGATGCAGGTCGGGGGCAGAGCTGACCGGGGGGCAGGGCAGGGCAGGGAAGGCTCGTTCGATTTGATGGATTGAGAGGTGAGGTGAAGGCAAGGCAAGGCCAGCCGGGCTGGAGGAGAGAATGGGGGATTTATTTCGGTATTGCGAGGGAGAAGGGGAGGGTGCCTGATGTTTCAACAACGAGATCTGGCGAGGGGTGGCCTCGTATTATTTGCCTGTATTATCTAGATCCGGCAGCCGGTGCGCGCGGAGGGTTGAGGGCAAACTCTGGGGCTGGAGAGGGATAACTACGGATAGCTAGAACAAAGACGCCATGCATTCTTGGTGAAACGCGCGTGGACGCGGGAATGCCATGCGAGTCGAGCTAAAGGGAATGGACAAAGAAGATGCATGGCGGCGATGTCCGTGGCGCTATTCCCGTGCCTTTCCTCGACACCACACTAACTACAAGTAGGTCCTTTGCCAGCCAGCTGAGGGAGTGCGCACGGCAGGGCAGGCAGGGCAGGGCAAGGAAGGCTGGGAAGCAGAGCAGAGCAAAGAACGAGACAGGGACCTGGCTCCTCCTCCTTTCTTTCTCATCCCAATCCCAATCCCATCCCATCATCTCCCCAGTCGGCGGGAAGCGCTGGCTGCGCTGGCTGCGCTGCCCGGGTACCAAGAGCAGGGTCAGTGGTTGGTTGGTTGGCTCAACTAACAACCAACACACTTCGCTCTCTGCCACTAACACATGTTATGCGCACTGTGGTGTTGGCGGCCTGTTCCCGCAGCCTGGTCGGCACTGGCCAACCCCAGCGCGCGTCACGCGGAATCGGCCCGCCGATCAGGCCTGTCTGGGCTGGGCGATTTGAGGAGGGGAGAAGGGCGTTGTTGTTGCTGGTTCGTGTGTTGTTGTGCTGGCTGCTGGCTGGGGGCAAGGTTTCGTCCCGACGCCGCGGGAGTTGGAGGGGGGGTTGTGCAACGGCCACCAACATCAGCGACACCACCAAAATCCATCCTGCTTCCCGAGGCACGCACGACGACGAGACCGACACCCCACGCCGCCGCGCGCGCGCGAGCGCAGTGGGGAGTGTCTTTGAGCCACCTCCGCGAGATGCATGGCATCATTGCAGAGTCCCGCGTATGGATGGAGTGATGTATGTAGTTATGTATGTCAGCAAAAACGGCCGCAGGGCTGAGTGAGACTTGGCTCTCGCACCAGAGAACCAAGCTTCCGCCAGCTAGCAACCTACCCAAGAAGGAAGCCGAGTCCGCAACCACCAGCCCAACGGCTCCCCCAATATATCAACCGCCCCATCCCCACTGGCTGTCCACCCCTCACCCGCTCCAAACCCGACCTGTCCTGTTGGGGGCCTGTGTGTGTGCCCCAGGGCTGAGGCTCCGCCAAGACACGGGCAGCATCCCAACCCCCACCCAGTGCGAGAGAGGCTCGCGGCGGGAAATAACATGTGATTGGCCGTCGCGGACTCGGATAGAGACAACGCATCATCCTCGCTCACATCCTGGACTGGCAGTTGGGGGCTGTTTTTTTCTTCTCCCCCATACTCAAAAAACCCACCCGAACCCAACCCGAGATCGTCCCTGCTGCCAAGAAACAGTCGTGATTTCTGCATGGGGTGGGGAGAGGATGCCGATGGATGGATGGATGCCTTCTTGAGGCGGTGGGGGGCTTGTTGCTTGGTGAGTGAGGCATTGGGGAGAACGCCGCGGGAGCTAGCTGGCTGGGTGGTGGCACTGCTTGATGCCGTCGGTCACGCACCAGGGGATTGTGGCACCGTGGTGCAGGAAAGTGCAGCTTGCTTGTCCGTGTTTGAGAGAACGCGGTCCCGGTACCCGATTGTTCCGTGGCCGGGCCGAGGGAACGATGCCGACGGTGAGTTTCGTTTTCGTTTCTCGTCCATTGAGCACGCACCTGGGGTTAGGTTGTTGGGTGGCCGTGGTTCGAGAATCCTGTCAGCGTTGGCTGGGCCGCACTTTGTTGTCGTATGATCTCCCGCTCAGCATAATCCAAAAACTTTTCGAAATAAATGTATAATTGAGGGTATAAAACTGAAAGTCCGAGCCCGCCCCGCCTTTTTATCCCGCCCTGAATCGAATTGGAATTCTTTGGAAATTATTGCGTCTTGCTCTTTTCCTTCTTTCCGACCCATGACCTGGGCAGGATCTCGCTCTGCGCCACCAATCTCGCCAGGCACCAGACATAGCAGATGCAGAACCCAGCGGCGCCGACACCGACGTTGGCCACAACCCACAGGTCCGGCTTGTCTGGCGGCGGCCGGAGGAACTTGACCAACACATGCCAGAAGCCCATCAGCAGGTAAAACGACCCGTGAATGAACAGCGTAGCCCACTGCGTCCATGTATTCCCACCCTCATGGAAGTAGGCCGCCAGCGACGTCGGCGGTAGGCCCAGCAGATACGCCCAGAGCAGCGTCAGGACAGTGTACGGCACGGCCAGATCCACACGTTGCAGCAGCGGGAACATGGTCCAGCACCCGAGGATGTTGGCGAACCCGACCCAGGCGCGCGTGGTCTTGCTTAACCCGTGGCTCCCCGCCAGCAGCAGGGTCATCGGCGCCAGGGGCAGCAGCACGCTCTTCTCGTGCACCTGGTAGCTGAAGAGAAAGAACCCCCACGCGGTCGAGGCAAACGCCAGGGGCAGGAGATCCTTCCTAGGGCGGAAGAAGAGCACAAGGTTGGGGGGGATGATGGACGCCAGGGTCGCGACCAGGGCGCCCTGCTGCAGCAGCTCGGTCGGGTACTTCTTGATCTTGATGACCACATTCAGGGCACACCAGAAGTTGGCGACCTTGTCCTCGAACAGGCCACGGGCAAAGGGGAAGACGCGATGGACCATCTGGACCAGCTGCTCGACCACGGGGTAGTAGAAGGCTTCGGTATCCAAGTAGTCCGTAAGCCCCTGGAAGAGCGGCAGCGGCGGCCGAGGGCCGTCAAGGTCCGGACGCGAGTCGATGCCGCGGCGCACGTCGGAGAGCGTGCCGAGCACAATCGGCAGGAGGAGGATGGCAAACGACACGAGAGTAACCGATGCGATCCCGATAAAGCGCGGCAGGTTAATCCGCGGGAACACGCAGCTGCCGAGGAGGTAGGCAAAGACGGAGAAGGCGTAGTACAGCGCCATCTGCTTGAAGCCCAGGGCGCCGACGAAGAAGACGGCCGCCCAGAGATTGCGGCCGGCCAGCATGCTGGACATGCTCGCGATGACCAGGCCGAGCATGACGGTGTTGTACTGGAAGTGAACGTGGTCGATCAGGATGGTCGCGGGCTGCATCAAGATAGCGACGAGAGCCACCGCGGCAGACCACGTCGCGACCCCGTTGAGCCGGCTGTAGCGGCGCACGAAGATGACGACGGCGGGGACGTAGACCAAGTACTCCGACACGACGACGGTGGCGCGCATGAATATCTTGAGAGTCGGATCGTGCGAGCCGCGCGAGGCAAAGAGCGCGAACCAGGCGGGGTCGATGAGCGAGCCGATCTTGCCGCACAGCCAGCTGTGGTAGGCCGTCAGCGGCGGGTAGTCGAGCCCCCACCATTGGAGGTCGTGGAAGTACCACTGCGAAATGGGGAGGTGCGTCGTGATCTCCATCCAGTGGCGCTGGGCCTCGTAGTCGCCGAACATGGGGGGTTTCTCGAAGCCTGCGCCGGGGAAAGGGGTTAGTACGAGATGAAGCATTGGAGCCGCCCCCTTAACCATCGCAGATTCGTCGTACCAGAGTAGCCCCAGAGCCCGGCAGCCCAGCGGAAGAGGCCGACGGCCATCAAGATCAGCGGCAGCAGCTCCCACTGCGACACGGTGCCCCTGGCGGGCCAGAGGAAGGCGGCGAGCGGGAAGGCCGGGACGCGGGCCATGGCCTCGGCGGCGCTGACATTTCTGCTGCTGCTACTGCCCGTCGCGTGGGCGCCGCCGCCGGCCTGCTTGGCCTTTCGCCTGGGTTTGTGGGGGGAAGGTAACGGCCGGGCCATGGTCACCGAGGATGCAGGTGACGTCGTCGGGGAGGTGGCCGCATTTAGAGCGCGGGAGGGTTGATGGTGGTGGTTCCAACGTTTTGGACGACGAGAGCAGCGATGTGGCCCAAGCAAAGGGATCGCGCTGCAGCATGTTGTCCACTCGGTGTCCACCCAGCGTGCTTGGCAAGGTGGGGCCGCAATGACACCCAAGCCAAGGAAATCCGCGTGGTCTTGGCAACGGCAGAACTCCCGACTGCTCACCAGAAGCCCCCCACGCAGCTGCAACTACCACACTTCTGGTTGACTGGTTGGCTGCTGGTGCAAGAAGTGAAGGAAGCCCGATGGCGAGCCATCTCACACACGAGGCTTCGGAGCTTGGGCGTTCAATGTTGCTGCCAAAGAACGGCAAATCCCAATCCCATTCCACCTCATCCCAGCCCAGCCCAGCTCCCCCTGAGCCATCGTCAAGCTTCCAAGCCAGCAGACGATGGAGGCACCCAGCTCATTCAGCCCTCAAAACATCCCCCTTGCCCTCGCCGCTTTCGCTCCCGACGCCCAAGTCCCCCTCCTAAACGAGAAATATTTCGACGGCGGACAATGCCGCATCTACAAAGTAGACTTCAACGACCAAGAGAGCTGGGCAGTCCGCATCCCTCTCCATGTTCAGAACGCGTCTCATGAACTCATCATCGGCATTCTCCAGAGCGAAATCCTCGTGCTCCAACATCTCGAGGAGAAAGGTTTTCGATGGGCTCCCAGGCTGCAAGCATCCAGCCTGACATTCGAGAACTCGGTCAGGTATCCGTTCTTGGCTCTGAGCTGGGTGGCGGGCGAGAGTCTTTCTTGGTCGCTGGAGCAGCCAGCGCGGCCGACTCGGGACAAGATACTTGTCCAGATGGCTGGGGTCGTGAAAGAGCTGCTTGAGTGTACCAGTCAAGTGGGTAGGATCTGCTACGCTCTACCCATTTACGGTCATCTGTTGACTGACATATGCAGGCGAGGGAGCCACCCAGTACTGTGAACGGATCATTGATCGGAAAGTTGACCGCATCCGGCGTGGCTTGCTCCCAGAGATAACAGTCGAAGACTGCGTCGCTCAGAAACAGCTGCTTGGGACAGTTCTCCGGCCCGAGTTGGAAAATGCACCTCATGCCACAGAACATGGCGACTTATCGTGCCGAAATATCGTCGTTGACTCGAAATACAACATCACGGGGTAAGTTGATCTCGAGAGGGCATGCCGAAGCCAGTTGCTTACCTGGAAAGTATCATTCACTGGGGGGTCGCGGCGACACGTCTGTTCCAAGTCGCGTGCAGCCTTCCTCGCATTCTCACCATGGAGCCACCGATTCTCCCCCCACCACCTGTGCTTCGGGAGGATCGGAAGGTGTTTATCGCCTCGCTCGTGTCTGGGTCGTCGGAGTTGGCAACATTCATGTCGCTCAGCCTTTGCTCGGATGACATTGACTTCCAGCAGTGCTTCCTCGAGTCCCTCACGAGCAAGGGCATGCATCGTTGGCTGGCTGCTCACGGATGTAAATTACCTACCAGAGTTCCAGCAGTGCTTCCTTGAGTTCACCTCGAGCTGGAAAAAAACGACAGGGCGAGTGGGGGAAAAAAGTCAAAAAGCTCACCAGCTAACTCGACTTGCGTCCAAACCGAGGTAGCTAGCTACGAAAACCCCCTTGAGAGTGGGGGGTTTTACTTCGACCGGGGGTGCCCATTTGCGGGTAGTCATGGGGGTTAAACTCATGACCGGGCTGCCTGTCACCCCTTGAGAGGGGAGGTGAGGGAGGCATCCGCGGGGAGGGGAAAGCTCGCTGGCCTCCTACTAGCACCACCCATTGAGTTGGGTGGCGGGCGCCAGCTACGAAACCCCCTCCCGGGTTGTGATGCGTTTTTCTTTGGGCTCGAGCGGCGAGTCGAACTCGTGGCCTCTCGGCAGAAGCCAGACCTATCGTGGAGGTCACCGCGGAGCCCGCCCCCGTACCGCTGAGCCATTTCTGATTCATTTGGTGTACGGCGGGGGGCGGGTGAAAGTTGTGCTGCAGGAACTTGTATATATACCTTGGGTGTTTGGGAAGGGACGTGGGTGGGGCAGGAGTGGCCGCTGGATTTGGGGGAAGGTACGTGGTTGGGAGGGGGGGTTGGGCAGGGGCTGAGTTGGTCAACGGTATGCGTGGTGGTGGCCTCTCAAGGATCAGAGTTGCGCACTAGAGGATGTTGATCAGTCTTCCTCATCGGCGCAGGAGGATGCTTGTCACCATTCCGATCGCAGGTGCCTCGGGACCCTCGATCCCGGGAGTGTTGGACTGAAGAACCAAGCGGTATCGAACCCTTCGGCCACTGCGGTTGAGGCATGCCAGCAACCACCACATGGGGAAACTCGGGCAACAAAGAAGCGGAAGGTAAGACGAAGACAGCGCACATCAGCCAGTTCGAGGTTGATGTTGGCCCTCCCTTGGGTGATCTCGTACAAACTATCAAAAGCAGCCAAGTGTTTGGCCTTTCCCTTTGGCTTGTGGGGGAAACACGGTCGCCTGGCCATGGTCACCGAGGATGTAGCTACCGTCGAGGATGCGGAGAAGAAAGTGGGAGGGTAGTCGTGATACTGGATCGACGATGGCCCCTGACAGGGATCACCAATTGCCGTGCCGACAGGCGGGGAGCTGTCAACACTGAGGAGCAGCAGCGACAGGGGTCCGCGTACCTGCTGTGGGGGCTTTCCTTCAGGCTTGGCTAGCGCAGGAACAAGGCCGCAGCGGACCGGCATCAGCTGCCGCGGGGTGATGTCACGGCCTGGGATTGGGCAGGGTTCACCTGCTGTTGTTTCATGCCCCTCCTCGGCCAAGGTCTTGGAAGCTGTGACAACTCAACCTCCAAGTTACTAGGTGTCTGTTGATCCCAAAAACAGGTCTGGACATTCACCGTCTTTAAACCTCGAGTAACCAGACCTGAGACCCCATCCCACTATCAACCGGAATCATGCCATACCCCTTCGTCCTCCCGACGACGTCGTCCTTCTCCTTCTCCTCGAGCTTCACCAGCGAGTCCCACCCCTCCCTCCCCCTCCAAGCCAGCACCCACCGCGGCGTCGTCCGCGACACCCTCAAAAAACACAAACGCCTCCCACCCGCCGCCCAAGCCCCCTCCCTCTCCACTGTAGCCGCCACCCTCCAAACCTACCTCCCCTACCTCTTCGCCCTGGACGCGGGCCTCTCCTCCAAACCCCTCCAAGCAGACGACATCACCGTCATCCTCACCACCGCCCCGCAAATCCAATGGCGCCCCTCCCTCTCCGCCAACCCGCTCCCCGGCCGTGAACCCCCGCGCACGAAAATCACCTCCCTCGAGTACGAGCTCTTCTTCGCCCTCTCCACCCTCGCAAACACCCACACCCTGCTCTCCCGCGTCGCCCTCCACCCCCTCTACCAAACCACCACCGCCCCGGTCGGCACCGCCGCCCGCCAAACCGCCATCACAACCGCCACCCGCCACCTCCTCGACGCGGCCTCCATCTACGCCCACCTCTGCGCCCGCGCCGAAAACCTGCCCCCTACCATCCCGCCCCCGCCCTGCGCAGACCTCGACCCCGCTACCCTCCGCGCCCAGCGCGCGCTGGCATTGGCAGAGGCAACCCTCCTGGCGGTGTTGAAAGACGACCCCTACCCCGCGGCCGTCGCCCAGGCGCGCAACCCGCACGATACAGAGTGGATGTACAAAGCCCCCGACCTGCCGCGCGTGCGCGCGCACCTGTTCGCGCGGCTGTGTCTGGCTGCAGCGGAGCACGCGGCGCAAGCAGCCGCCTCGGCCGGGGCCGCAAGGGCTGACGGGGCGTATGTGAAGTACGCGGAGGATCTGCGGCGGGCGAGCAGGGCGAGGGCGTGTCGTTTTTTTGGGATTGACGCGGAGCTGGCGGGGGAGACGGGGACGGGGATCGCGTGGCTACGGGCGGGGCTGGGAGAGTTGGGGGTGGAGAGGAAAGGGGAAGGTGGTGGTGGTGGGGGGAAGTTGAAGGGGTTACGGAAGGAGTGGAGTGAGAGGAGGGAGGATAA
>FTEL01002433.1_pt1 | contig 19603 bp, 14 predicted proteins | sample 1658911 | NCBI WGS metagenome assembly FTEL01 (sample SAMEA3914869, study PRJEB12502) | metagenome | biome: forest; material: soil | place: USA | collected 2012-03-12 | depth 0.1 m
CCCCCACACAGTGCGCAAGCATCTCTTCAACTTACTGTGGCTCACCACGCCTTGTAACGCAACAAACAAACAATCTTTGCCCATGACCCCAGCCCCTGAATCGAGGGTTTCTCCCAACAAGTTCCGAAAGAGCCCACGGGGCGCTCCTTACACCCCCTGCACCTCAAGCATACACGTAGCACAAATAGCCGCCCTGCGTGTCCATGATATCGGCCACCGTGGCGTTGGGAATGATGCCCAGAGACGAGAGCGAGTGATTCAGCGTCATGTTGGGGCCGCCATCGCCCAGCTGCGGGTTCGGCGTGATGGCCAACTGGGCCGCGGTCGGCTTCCCCCACATGGACGACTGTGACTCTTGTGTGCCGCTGAACTCCCAGAATCCCCTGGCCGGGTCCTGCGTGTTCAGCCCACCGATCTCGGTCAACCGCGAACTGTTGGCCTTCTGCCAGTCGAACCAGAGACGATCAACAAAGCCGTGATGCATGAAAAAAAGCGGATCTCCGGCCGACGTGATCGAGTCACCGTTCTGGCCACGTTAGCTGGGTTCATGCCCCTCGGTGCCGTCAAGAAAACGCACCATCATGGACAAGGCCATGTGGCCCGACAGGTGCGGGCCCATGTAGATAGCCTTGGCAGCGTCATTGTAGTTGTTAGGGGCGATCGCTGACTTGACGTACGACGCGCCGCACTGGGCGCTGAGGAAGTCGGTGATCTTGCGGTTTATGCAACGAGGCTCGTCTTTGAAGCCCGGCCCGATGTTGACGGAGCTCGAGACGACGTCAGTTCGGGAGAACAGGAAAAGCTGGCGAGCACCGCGAGACCACCCAAATCCCACGAGCCAAAGAAGCATGGATCAAACGTACAAGTTGGCATAGGGCCCGTCGGGGACGCAATTCTGAGAGCCCGTGCCGCTTCCTCCAAACCCGTACGTCTTGTCGAAGAGCGGACTTTTGGAGAAGCTCCCGGCGTCTCGAGTCTCGTCCCAGTACCTCATGATCGGTGAGTGTGATTCGCATACTTGATCGGGCAAGAGGTTGTTGCTTACGGGAGGGTGTCGTTGTATCCACATTCGTTGAGCAGGTGTTTGAGGATATTGAGGAAATAACGGTGGTACGGGAGGAAATTACCGCTGCTGTGTATTTGCAACTGCCAGACGTAGGGTTAGCCCAGGGATCAGATGGTGTGTCGGTAGACTAAGAGAAAGTCTGCGGGAGTGGGAGCGGGCGGGAAGAGTGGGGAACATACAGCGAGCAGCTGGTGTAGTCCAGCAAACTCATCCCACCGCGTCTTGGCCCAGGGGATTTTGCCCTCCTTGGCCGGCGAGCTGAGGATGCATTGCTGAGCCTTGATGTACGCCGTTTTCTGGGAGTTGGGAATGTCGTGCCTCGTGACAAGTCAATTCCCGATGATCGACAGAGGAGAGGTCTGGGAAGCATCGTACCAGGACTTGCGAACCTCAGGACTGGTACAGCTACCAGCAGCGGCCGCGGCTGTACCCAAGATAGCCGCTGAGATAAGAAGGTGTACCAACTTGGCCATGATGGTTTGCGAGCTCAGCACCCGCAGCGGAGATGACGGTGAAACCAAGACTCTCCTTGGTCGCCCTGCCGTCGCCAGTTCCGCCCGAACTTGGATTGCTTTATAGCTGGAGGCATGTTCCCCCCGGGTCTCGGCACCACCTGTCTGTGTCTTAGTCCATCGCGAGCCGGGTAAACATGTTTTGCAATTTGCGTCCAGATCCCAACTGGGACATTCGGGACCCTCCGAGCGATGGTCACATTCTCCCCTTGTCTGAGGCGTTGACTCCAGGAGCGGTCACATTCACATATCGGACGTGACACCGAGATTAAGCAGCCAACAAGCGGCGAGCGGGAAGGGGGACAGTCTACCGGGTTGTGGAGGTCCCGGGCCGGACAACGGGACCTACAATGCATTCTCAACCCTCCCAAGAAACCGGGGCCGCGTTTGGTAGGGTAGTTCGTTTGTCCTGATACATGGATCGTAGATCTTTCTATCCGTACTGCCATGCTGACGCAAACTTACAGAGGTATCTGTGGGGGCAGCCCAAAACCCGCACCCGGCCTAAGCGCTCCAATTAGAGCGCCAAGAAACCACGGAGGATGGATAGGTAAGGTACCTCGAAGGATGAGGTGGACAAAGGACGCGGGCGAATAGCGAATGAGGAAATGGGGGATGAGTGTGGACGGGCACTGAGACATCAGTTTCACGCAGCCCCGTCTGCTGACTAGGCCGCAACCACAACATGAGAGAGCTAGCATTCGGATTGCCCAGCTCGGAGGAGCCTACTTGGGTAGCTATGGAAGTCTGCAATGAACTGAGACAAGTCTGGGGCCAGCCTTGCCAGCCTAGTTGCGAGGGAGAGATTCGTTGTGCCTGGTGACATCCCGTTGTCCAAATCAGAACTTACGGTAGTGTGGCCAAACGGTAAGAACATCCTCCCGTTGAAGCACCCACCCTGCCCCTCCCCCTTCTCCTCCCCCTATTCCGCTCTCACTTCCAAACCCCCAATACCCTATGCAATAAATCCCACCCCCCCATAAAAGCTATCCCCTCCCATTTCCCTACCCCCCCTCCCAGACCTCACTTTCTCCTCACGCCCGCCAACAATCCTTTTCAGCCGCCGCCGTCACCAACATCACGTACACTAACCCGAGTGAAAAAGACTCACTCACTATGACGGACTCCGCACCAGCGCTAGCGACGGCACGACCGGGGCACTCGCCTTCCTCCGCGGCTGACCAGCAGTGTTCAGCCCCGCGTAAACCTGGTTCACGGGAGTGGCTAGCGAGGCCGCTGTCGGGTTCTGCCTCGTGGGGCAAGTTGGGGTTCTCTTTTTCTGTGCGGGACCAGGGGTCCTCAGCGCAGTTTGAGGCTGGCTCGCCAGGGGGTTCTGCGCGCGGCTTGAGGTTGGCACGCCGGCGGGGACTGGCTTCTTTTGTGCAGTTTGATTCTGGCTTACGGTGGGGTTTTGTGAGGATGCCGGGGTCGGGGTCCCCGCAGGTGGGTTTCTCTGGGGCAGGGTGGCAGTTCTTGGAGCAGGTTGGGATTGATGCGGCTGGGGGCTCTGCGAAGAGTCTGAGGCTGGGGTGCCGCCTCTCCTTTGGGTGTTTTGGGGCGGAGAGGTGGCTCTCGGGGCAATTTGGACCTGACTTGCGGAGGGGGTCTGCGATGAAGGAGTGGAGGGGTTCTGCTTCCGGCGCTGTTGGGGGGCCGATTTTGCGCCTGCGGCGGCCGTGCCTGGCGTTGGAGCTCTGGTTCCGTTGACCACCGCGGCAGGCCTGCGAGGATCCGACGGCGCAACGGCCTTGTTGCTGGCAGGAGGAGCGATAGGTCGAACGACGCTCCCCGGAGGCGGCTCGGGGATGATGAGCTTGGAAAGCCTCGGGCGCGATGCATCCTTGCTGGGAGCAGCGGCTAGTTGCTGAGCGCCACGACCATTGCCAGCAAAGGTAGTGCCATGGACCGGTTGTTCCTTTTGCGTGGCGCGACTGACCCCAAGCCGGCTGTCGTTGTTTGGACTCCCCGTGACTCCGTTGTCGGTGGGGGAAGCATCGCTAGTGCCGTCCTGGCAATGTCTTCTCCTCCAGTAAGTCGCCTTCGGCCCACGGCAGTCATAGTCGTCGTAGACATAGCTCGCGCTCGTAGTGCTGTAGCCCCAGCCGTCGACAACATAAGTCGACGTGGTGGGATCATAGGCTAGCCCCCCGGCGTCGTATGTCAGCCCACTATAGTCGTCGTAAGTGGGGCGCCGTTGGCGACGACGAGAACGCGACCGTTTGCGGTGGCGAGACCGTGACCGTTGGCGGTGACAAGACCGTGACCGTTTACCGCGATGAGAGGGTGAACGCGGGCGATGGTGAGAGGGCGACCGCTCGCCGTAACGAAGGGACGGCGGAGAGGGCGACCGCCCACGGCGAGGAGGGGGTGTGGTGGGTTTGGTAACAGGGACGGCACGGCCAGCTACTACATCCTCGAGCCGCCACCTCTCCTCAGCCTCTCGCAGACAAGGCTCGACAAGGAATTCCGCGCATGTTGGATAATAGATTTTTGGTCCAGTCGATAGGGGAAAGTCAATTTCTGTTCCGTGGTGTCAGCCATCGCCGGCGATAGACGTACCTTGAACAATGGGGAAGAGGGAGTGGGCGGGGGAAGAGGGAGTTGGGGGGCGAGATTCGCCAACTTACTTCCCAGTGCCACGTTCTCGATGGTCTCACGACTGACTCGACCCGCCATCTTATCGTTTCCTTTCAGCCATAACGATGGAGCCCTGACACTTGGGGATTTCTTGAACCTCTCCTGGACGTTCTTCATGCTGCGCGTCATCCCTCCGACAGCCCTCAGCTCCCACTCTCTTCCCGATTCCCCCCGGAGGGGGTTTCTGAAGTCCAATGGCCGGATCTCTGTCGGTGTCAATGTATACTTGTTCCCCGCCAAGTAGGTCAAAAACGCGTGCACAGTTTCGTGTGCTGTGGTCAGGGACCACGACGTGATGTATGTCTCATATGCCTCGCGGTACAACGCAATATTACTTGCTGCCGCCTTGAGGTCCACCCCGGATTGGGCCAGCCTCTCGATGGACTAAGATGGATAATTGGTCAGCGCGTTTCGAGGGTTGGAGGATGCCCCGCGTAGTGTGGGCGATGCACAGGAGGACGTCGACTCACGATCAGGTTCAGGTGCATATTTCCTGTCTCGTGGGGGTCCCATCTGAGCATCATGTTTTCCGGCGATGGGCTGACACGATCTGCGTCGCATTGCTTCGCCGCCGCGTTTATCCACGTCTCCTGTTCGAACCATCCGCGTACAAACGCGCCAGGCTCGGAGTCCCTGTTTAGGTTGTCCAGCACAATAAGAAGAAACCGTTTGCGTAGCCGTTCGAGGAAGATCCGCAGGGCCTTCTTTACGTCGCCGAGACTGGTTCCTCTGAAAAGGACTGGGTATCGATCTGTCTTCCTCCAAAGTACAACACATTCGAGCCCAATCTCGGCCAACGTGTCAAACCCTCTCGAACTCTCCAGCATTTTAAGAGCGATGTCAACTATCCAGTGGACGGTTGTCGTGACGTCAATGGGAGGGTCTGGGACCGATTCACCTAGTTGTCGGCGAATTTCGATCGATATCTCTTGTCCCGGGCTAGATGGCGAGGGGTTGGAGTTGCGGGCGGGAGACTCAGCTGGCTTCGACCGCCGCTTGCGGCCTTGATTTCCGGGGTTGTAGGACATTGTGAGTTGGACGTTGGAAACAAGTGCGCGATCGGGAATTAGGTGAGCAGGTTGGGCTATCGAGGCAGTGGCTGTAGTCGGTACCCCAGGCAAGAACTGTGCCAGCAAAGTAGTAGACCAATTGTTTATTGTAAGGCATTCGGAGGAGTGTGTTTTTACAATCAGTCTGGAAGCCGATATTTCGAGTACGTCGGATCTCAACGACTTGTCCGTCATCCTTCTCGGGTTGTCTTGTACCCGTCGCCTAGTAGCTGTTGATCTGCAAAGCACCCGTGTCAACACCTCCCTTCGATGCTTGATAGCCGGGCCCGGCGTCTTCGTCGCGGGCTGACGCGGACCGGGCCGAGAGGCTTCAGACGACAGCGCCGAAGCTGAGACGACGCCATCTTGTGACATGGCGCGACTAGGCCAACCGTCCGGGCATCCAGCACGTCTCTGGTTCTGGGTCAGGACGCTCGGCCTCAAACATGTGGGCGTCATGGCGCGTCTGGCGAGCGTGGTCGGCCAGTCGACCCCTGAGTCTCGAGTCCTGGCCCCGACAACTCCAAGCCCACGTCTCCGACCACCCGACCCACGCCACGACCAGGGCGGTTGTTGCTTCTGCGCCGCCCACCAAACATGGGGCGGCCCATATGTTAATTTTGGGTGGTGTGGCGCGGCACCGATGTGCCACCTCACCTGCATGGGTTTCCTGCAGTTGGGCCGTAGCCGACGGTAGCAAACCTCTCCTCGCGGGGCTGTGCTTGTGAGGGCTCCAAGCCCCTGGTTCGACACCTGAACACCCCCGCGCTCCCTCCCTCCCTTCCATCGCCAGCCCCAAACTCAGACCGTCCTCAAACCACTTCTCTCGACCGCCAAATCCCTTTTCACAACAAATCCCAGGCCTTCGTTGCCCTACACAGACCGTCAACCGCCGTCATGACCCGCTTGGGTGTTGTTCTCGACCAACTGCACCGCGACCTCTTGATCTCGGCCATTGGCAACGTCCTCGGCACGAAGCGAGCGCTGGAGACATATGCCCAGATTGTCGACGGCCTGCCGCTCGTCAGCGACGCACTTGATCGACGCAGCAGCCGATGTAGGAACCGCGACCATCCTATTGCCCACCATACGCGTCTGTGCCCCGGCGCGACAGCGATTGCGCAAGTATTCCTGGACGAGTTCAGTCTCAGCACATTGAGTTTTGATTACGAGGTAAGCCACTGCTGCTGGCGGCGAGTGACCAAGACGTTTCGCCTGAGCACCTCGACTAACCTCCCTGCCATTCAAATAGCTCCTCCGAGCATACCAGGCGACACGGCCTCTCTCAGGCCCCAGCTTCGAAAACCGTCTTATCGAACTCGTGGCCCGGGCTGTCCACGAGATCGCCGTGCTCCTCTTCCAGCAGCGCCACTGCATCCACAACAAGGTGTGGGCCACCGAAGACCCGGCCTACACTGTCGATGCGGTGACGACGTGGGAGCCCGAGCGTACGTCCTCGAGCATATCCCTCCGTCCAACCCTGCCTTCAACCCTGTTGAACCACGCCGGGTTTTGCGATGTGGACCAATACCCTGACGGCGTCGGCGACGTCGTCGGCTACTGGGCCGAGAACCGCGTGCTCGGCGGCGTGGTCCTCTTCGACCGCTCCAAGTCGTGGGACGATGTGCGCAGGCCCGAGCCCAACATCTACCTCCAGTCGGACTACGCAGAGAGGACCTACAGGATCTGGCGGGCGCTCGACGAGCAGCAGAAGGCGCTGGTTGACTTCCTCTTGTCCCGGGACTTCCTCTTGTCCCGGTCCCGCGTCTCCCCCCTTCCGCTCGCCGCCTCACACCTGAACCTGGCCCGCGTCGATCCAGAGAACGCCCTCCACCACAAGGTGTACAGGGACATTTGGGAGCGCAGGGCGTCATACCTTCAGGATGGTCCTTGTCGCCGCAGCGACCTCGACTACCCAGAGCTTGCTCTGGAGCGCGCGGAGCGCGGGGAGCCAGCAAAGCCGTCAGAAAGTATTGCGGAGGTACGGGCGCAGTTAGAGAGGCTTAAGATGCTTGAGCGGGCATACAAGCGCTAGTTGCTGGTGCCGTCTGCGTTCTTCGTTCGTCATGCCGACCCGCAGTGGCATTTTCTTGATATGATATAAATTTGAATGAGTATTTGTTGGGGCACGTGAAGGAGACAGGCCGAGATATAACTGGGCACAATCTCATATATCCCCACCCCATCAACGGAACCAAGTGGGCGTGGACAATCTCCAGGTTTTGGTTAGTTGGTTGGTATGTACGTTTTTCGTCCGGGTGGCTGCCACAGAACTGGCAGTTTGCAGGATGGCGTAGTCATGTCGGGACGTCCTGAGCTAGATCTATAGTCTAGGTATACATTATATCAACCAGGGCAATTTTCGACGGCGTAGAAGACGCCTTCGTGCCTCCTCCCCCGACTCCGTTTACGGGGGCTAAGTCCCGTTTCCTCAATCCCTATCCCTAGATATATATCCCCCTCCCAGACTCCTGCTACCCTTGCCTAAGATTTCCCATGCGTACGCTTCGGAGCGGTCTTACGATCGGTAAATTACCTGGCTGCAGGGTTGTGGCGAAAAGTGTTCTGCTCGCCGGTTCTTCGTTCCGTCGATCCTCACCTGACGCCAGAGAGGAGAGATTCCCAAAGTCCAACGTCCCACAGCCCGCTCAACCTCTGTTTTCTCCCCATTTTGGCCATTTCGCAGTGACTTCCATGTCCGCCTCATGGAGAGTCCAGGTGGTGTGGTTCAATTCCCCTCCCTTTTCCCGTGTGCTCTTGTTCTTGGCCACAACATGCCCACCCCACACCCCACACCTTCCCGTCACACTCCCCCCCTCGCCTCAATCTTTGATGTCAACATCCACCACAGCCGCACGCGCACCGGCTTGGACATTGGTTCGTCACTTATTTTTTCTTTTGTTGACCACAGGGAGACAAATGGGATAATATTTGCAACCTGATCTTGTGGTGCTCGTGGACCGCTAAAGGTGCGGGTCGGAGCTTCCCACAACTTTGGCCGTTCCTTCCCAGACATATGGCCAACAAATCTGCAATTTTTTCTTCTCGCAATTTGCCCTCCCACACACACAAGCTCAACCCCATCCCCCGAGAACAAGCATGCGGGCGGTCGGTCGCCAAAACCTGACTGCGAGGTTTCCATCGCGATCATTATTACCCCGCAAGAAGGACAGCACTATCGCCATGCCGTCCGCAACGGGTACCGAAATTCTGGACTCCGAAGCATCCGAATCGGACTCGGGCACCCCCATGGCAGACTTTGACCAGCGTGAGCCTGACTTGAATATCGGCAAGTTTGTCTACCGGCTAATACAATTGGAACGTCTTCCTCTCCAGTGTCCGTCTGTGTCCACTGCCCATCCTCCCCGTCTCGACACGACACCGACAGAACCACTGCCACCCTTTCGAGAACAGACGATTTGGGTCGCAAGCAATACACTACCGTACTACGACAGGACATCAACCATCTATCCTCAATCCAACAACGACAGCCAGTCGACAACAATGGATGCGCAGCCCAGATCTTGCGGGCAGGCCGCAGCAGGGGGGCAAGACGGGTTCCCTGCTAGCACAACACATCAGCCGGACCGTCGACCGCCGTCGCGGGGGCCCGTCTTCGACGTCGCTGCCCCTCGCCGTCGCTGCCCCTCGCTGCGTTGCTACCCTCTCGCCGCGCCGCTACCCCCTCGCCCCGCCGCTGGCGCAAGGACTGCAGGAGCATCGACAAGTTTAATTCCCTTTGCGACGGCCAGCCAATCTCGCCTCTGGAATTTACGCTCCTCATCCGTACGGACTCACAGCTCCTCTACCGAGACCTCATTACACACATCCCACATCGCGTGAAGGCTCTGTTCGGCAGAGAGTCACTGACAGTCCGCGACTTGACGGCGCTCCCTGGGGCAGGCTCGTGCCGGGACGGCGGCTGCTACCTCGAAGTCGCAACGCAGGGCAGCGAGGACCGCAATGCCGGTTCCAGTGCTGCGAAGAAGACAGGCATCTCGGGGCGAGTCCAAGCCCACAGAAACAGTGCATACCGCCTGCGGACCGGCAAAGCCCCACGAAAAGAAGAGCGTACGACGCATTGCGCTTTTACGGGTCGCCCAGGAGTCACCCTGTCTTTCTTCGTCCTCGCCCGGATGGACCAAAAGGACCCGAAGTGCACTCCTGATGTCCGAACCATCGAGGCGCTCTTCCAGGCGTATCTCAACTTGGTCAGGCCGACCAACACGGTCAAGCAGTAGCACCGCCCAGCCGTTTCGGCCCTGATCGAGAAGATGAGATCCGACCAGTCCTCGCCACTCCCGGACTTCTCAGCGCAAGGACTGAACGGCGCATGGTCCCTCCGACAGGGAGCATCCGACTTCCACCCAAGATCCGCGACCAGGGTTGCTCTGGCTGCAGAAAGAAGAATGCGCCGTTTCTGGCCACCCCGGGAGCCGCGTTTGGGACACGTCTCTGCGCCCGACCCCGCATCCACCAAAAAGCAGAAAGATCCAGCTTGGCTCGCTGGTGGGGACTGTGTGCGGTGCCACCGCCCACGGGGGCTGGCCCTCGTCTCGTTCGTGGGGGGTGGCTCTTCGACGTGCTACAGATGCACAGCCGCGGTCATCAAGAGGATCCGGAACAGGGAACCGGCGATTTCGGTCGAGCAAGACGCAAGGGATCACGGCGGAGGCGGCTGGTGTGGAGAGCCCAAATGGGGTGGGCAAGGCCGCCATTGGTTCTGCGGTCGAGGCGAGAACCGCCGGTGTTACCGTTGTTGGCATCACCGTGCGAGCTACGGGACCGAGCGCGACCCCTCCCTCTGGGAACTCTCCTACCACTCAATGCTGCAACTGTGGTCGACAAGACTGCGTGTTCGAGGACCGTTGGGCTGGGAGGTGTCAGCCGTGTGGATACTGGTTCAGGAAGCACGGAGAGGAGCGGCCACAGGAAATGGAAGACCTCCGGAGTGGGGCCGTTAAGAATGGGTGCAAAAACCCAGCTTGTTTACGGACAGAGGAGGAGATGCCTCCCGGGGATGTCAGCTTTTAAAATCCCAGCTTGTTTGCGGACCGAGGAGATGCCTCCCGGGGCTGGCGGCTTTTGGTGATGATGCTGTGGCTCGGGATTCTCTCCCAAGGTGGGGAGACGGCAGGGTGGCGCGACTGGAGAGCCGTTTCGCCCGTCTTGACTACCTAGGTTGAAGCATGATTGGGAAAGGGTTTCCAGCAGCGGCATGGACGGATGGCAGGACGTCATCTAAGGAATTGAGGGGTCTCGCAGAGGCAATCAATGTTTATCAATCCCGGTGTGCTGGTGAAGGGAAGTGCCTTTGGCTGCCCTGATTCGTCGCCACGGGAAGATGTGGTGGGTGGCAGAAATCGTGGCTGCCCCCAGGCGGCTGGCAACTGGAGGCAAGTGGGGAACAGGCTGTGGTGGCTGATGCTGCCTGGCACCGACAGCAAGTAAAGAGCAATGTCAAGACGGGAATGTCAACCGGGAGAGAAACGGGAATGTCAACCGGGAGAGAAACGGGAATGTCAACGGGAAAAGAAATGGTAATGGCAATGTTGAAAGAAACCGCAAAGGCAATGGCAAGGGCAATGTCAGTGTCAACAGCGATGGAAATACTAGTGTCAACGGCGACGGAGTCCGAGATGGGAGTGCCACTGTCAACGGCGATGGAACTCGCGATGGAAATGAAAGTGTCCACCTCAATGGAAATAACAACGACAGCTCCATCCCAGGAGTCTTGGAATCTCCAGAACCGAGTGTGGGCGACTGCGGTGTGGGCGACTGCGGTATGGGTGGGCGTAGCAGGCGTGATGAAAGCCGGCTTTGTACGCAAGGCAATCTGTTGTCCAGCGAGGCGGGCGGCAGCGACAGCCTCCGCGTAGTCCTTGGTCTTCGCGCCCGATATCACAGGACTCTGCTCGATCGCCGCAATAGCGACCTCACCGCTGCGATGGGCCGCAGCTCGCGGATCTCCAATAGGAGTTTTGGACATGGATCCATAACGTCATCACTTACCGATTCGTCTGGGCGAGGAAATTCCGGACGGTTGAAGTCCCGGACGAACTGGGCCACAACCTTGAGGTCATTGATGTTGACCTGCAAGCTGTTAATCGATGCAAGAGCTGTTCTGACCCGAGAGGGATACTTACAGGTGTACAAGTCCTGCTGACGTCAGCGCACTGGTAACAGCGCAAGCCCTCACGCTTCTGGTCGTGGCAGCGGATAGAAGAACCGAGGTTGTCGAACATCTTCTTCAGACACGTACGGCACCTGGAGTAGTATTATTAGCAAAAGTCTCGAGGGCGGATAAGGGGGCGGCAGGTTGTACGGCAACACGCGGCGTGAGCCCGCTATGATCGTGGCAGGTGCGCGCCTCTCCCTGGGATGCGGAGTCTCCTCCAAATCAGAATAGTCCTGTAAGATCGTTAGCAATGACCAAGCAACGCGGAATGGAAGGGAACAAACCGGGAGGTCATGCTTGTCGCCAGTCGGAGACGTAACTGTAGAAGCTCATATGGGTGGGCGTCGTGGGCGTAGCAGTCCCGGCTTGGGATCCGCGGACGCGCGACCCAGACCCGAATGCGCCTCGGCCAGTGCCAGGCAACGGGCCCATTGAACCGAACGCGGTCGGAATCGTGACAGTATGCTGCTGGTTGTTCTTGAAGACGCCGTCCTCTCCAATATACGGTGAGGCAGCTGCCGATGTCGTGGTATGCTTGGAAGACATTCCGACCTCACCCAAGTCAGCCTCTTCGTCATCGATGTCCTGCAACAGTCCGCAATGTGTCAGCAAAGCCGTGTCGCACGAGCCTCTGCATCGCTGTTGAAGAGAAAAAGCGAACCTCGGGGTCAAAGATAGCAATACCGCGCCTGATGCGATCGATTCTGGCAGCCGCCTGAATTTTGGCCACAGCGAGAAACATGTCGTTGTTTTCCATGACGCTAGTAGCGCCGACAGCTTCGATGGTCTTCTCGTTCTCGCGGATGCGCTGGCGAGGTCCAGGTTCGCCTTCGGTAGGCGATGAGTTGTTGATTGTCTGCAGAGCATTAGCACCGGCGACAGTCGCAATGAAGCAGCGAAACGTACCGCTGTGATGTGATGCCAGAAACTGGCAGAGGTATTCTGCTTGTAAAAGAATCGGTCAGAGTGTTTCGAGAGCGATGGAAGCATCGGCGGAGGGAATTGGGGTCGGAGTTGAGCCTACCCGGTGAAGGTTTGTGTGTGGAGCATGCAGGAGGAAAATTAGAAATTGAGAGGGTGGGAAAAGATTCAAGGATTTAAGTAGGGCCCGAGGAGGGAAGGAAGCAGGGTCGCCTGCGAACATGAAGCCCGGTGTTTGGAAGACATTGAAGATGGGGTGCCTGCCCTGCTCATTCAGGCTTATTCTTGGTACCTTTTGTGGAGTTGCTCTCACAACCTGCATGCGACATGACCAACGGGAAAAGCAACGGCAACGACAATGGCAAAGGTAATTTCAGTGTCAACAGCGATGGAAATGTCAATGTCAACGGCGATGGAAATGCCAATGTCAACGGCGATGGAACTCGCGATGGAAATGACAGTGTCCACCTCAATGGAAATGACAACGACAGCAGCTCCATCCCAGGAGTCTGGAATCCCAGGATCCAGGACAACACGAGGCCAGCGGGGTCTTCCAGTTCTGGACCCCAACCGTCCAAACCCGCCCGCCAAAGGTGACACAAAGGTGACAGCGGGTCCCTCTAAATCCGGGGGCGTCATGCGCTGGGGCGGGGGTGTCCCTCCTGTCAATTAACGCACGGGCGCAACTGTAATCCGGGGCCAAGACGCCAAATGGGGATGTGTTGCCGGGGAGGTGCCGGGGAGGTGCTGGGGAGGTGCTGGGGAGGTGCTGGGGAGGTGCTGGTGCTGCCCCGACGGCTGGAATTCGAGCCAGGGCAAGTCGTGCGCTCGATCGTGCGGTGGCGCCCAACGAGGTGTCACGGAGGTGTCGCGGAGGGGTTCCGCTGTGGTGGGTTGGCTCGGAGTGGCAGGCTGGCGCCGGGCTAAGGTCGATGACGGCGACGACTTTGTTGGGGGGGCAGGGTTCGCCAGTTCGGGCGGAGAGGTTGATGAATCATGGGTCTGCGGGTGAGGAGGGGCTGCCAGTGTGCGCATCTGTTGTTCGGCGAAAACGGACGGGGATGTGTGTTATTGAAACCTCGGACATGGGGGCTCGCAAACAGTCGTTTGAAATTGACAGCGAAATTGTTGGTGGTCAATTGCGGCATTGTCGTGGCGACGTGTTGGTGTCTGGGGTTCGTGGCGAGAGAGTTCTGCGCTGGAGGAGTCTGTTGACGGGCCGCTGGGTTGGGAGTTTGGAGCACGGACCACCTGCCAACTCGGGCTCCACTTTCAAGTGGGTCCTCCAACGGTTGCCCCTGAATGGCATCACAGCCTGACAAGTCAAAACACCACGGACTGGCACATCACGAACCACGAGGGAGAACAGACACAACTCGAATTACTCGCACTACTCGTCCCGCTGCTTCATCCACCTCACTGCCTCGACGATGGCGCGTCGTGTATGCGCATGCTCGAGCTGTTGTTGAACATATCGACCTCCTCCCGCGCCCGCTTCTGCGTCATCTCCATGAGCTGGTTCAGGATCCGGAATTCCATCTTGAGCTTCACGCTGTAGACGCATGCCTTGTAGACCGTCTGGAGATCGTACAAGTCCATATATTCAAGTACAAGCACCGGTGCGTCCTTTTTCAAGGTCAGTCATCTACTGTCCAAGTTGGGTCATCAGGAGCCCCGTCTCGGGAGCCACTGGGGCACAACGGCCCCCGAGATAGCGTAAAACCGCAATGAAAGACGGATATTGACATACCAGAAGAATGATGAAGATGTTGACGATGAGGAGGTGGCGGCGCATCTTGCGGACGGCATCACCATAGATCCCGCTCTCCGCATCGAAGTACGAGTAGCAGGTGCGAATGTAGATCGCACTGATGATGAGCTCCTGGATGCAGAACATCGTGACCTGGACCTTCTCGTAGATCTCGTACGGGTGCGTCCACGTGTTGACCGCCGAGGCGTTGGAGCCGTACATCAGGATGATGATGGGGATATGCAGCACGATGGCGTTGGTGATGATCATGGCGAGCACGAGCCGCAAGCCGAGCTGGTTTCGGAAGATGAGGTGAAGACGAGAATAGAGGACCAAAGATTGGCCCGTCACCATCGGCACCCAGCCAACTGAGACGAGGGTGATGTAGAGGATGAAAGTGTGCGAGCCGAGCAGGTTCTTGAGCATGAAACCGATCGAGTGCGGGGCGATGCCGTTGGTGGCCGCCAGGAAGGCCCAGAAGTAGAGGCCCTGGCGCCGCTTGAAGGACGAGAAGATGATGACGTTCAGCTCGATCACGTTGTAGAAGGAGATGGCGAGGAAGGCGATCATGGCCGGGCTGATGGACGCGCTCACGTCCGAGCCGGACCCATCGTTGCCCGAGTAGCCCATGTTGGCCGGCGGTTTGGTGTTGTCGTTGCGGTGGGTGAGGGCTGTCGTTGGATGTGGGGGCGGGGACTCAGGTTGAGACGAATGTGTGGGCGGCGTGTTCCGTGGTTGTCCGAGTGCCGAGATAGCAAGAGGAGCCGGAGACTCCCATCACAAGCCGGGGTTCGGCAGGGTGCGTGCTGCAGGGCGAGAGGGGCAGATGGCTTGGGCGGGCAGAAGCGCTGCGTTGCAGCGAGCTGACAACGAAGCTGTCGTGACACGACGATCGGTCCATCGACCGAGAACCTCTCGATACATGTATGCCTTCGTCGTCCCCAGGTTCCCAGCGACCCACCCCTGCCCGCTACTGCATGGGCCACGCGATGGCGCTCACCCCTTAAGCTAGGCGGCGTGATGCTTCATCGGTCGTCGACGTGTTTGGCAATCGCCACCCCTGTTGGCTTCAGCTTAGCGCAAGCCATTTGCCTGCCCGTTGGCCACCATCAAAACTCGGCGTCCCAGCACTAGACTGCCCGTGAGAATGCCCAGAAGCTAGCTATCGCCGTCCACGCGGCTTGAACCTTGCCTCGACGCCCTCGTGAAAGGGGAAGAAGAGCCTGGGCCTCGACCATGATGTGGGCTGCCCCAGAGGTCGAGGCATTGTGATAATACAGCCTGGGGAGCTCCCTGCTGCCGGAAACGAAGATTGATGAAAGAACTGCCTGCCGGCCCTCAGCGCGCAGAAAAACAGGTGAGCTCGTGAGCTGATGGCCGAGGAACGAACAGGGGCGGCCCTTCCCGGCAATTTCGCAGCCGACCTCGTGGGGAACGAGGTCCGGCCTGTGGCGTTCATGGCAGCAGGGATAGACCACCCTCTCCATCCCAACGCCTCCTTGGGATGCTCTGGGGGGCGAGACTCGCCATGTTGCGCAACAGGCTTAGTCTGCGGGGCTCCAGACTGGGGGCTGGGCCCGACTGCATGGGCAGGGCAGCATTTAGCGAGGTAATAATTACTCTATCCAATAACTAGTCGTCTGGTGTGGTGGTGTTCAACACGCGCCCAAAACACCGTTCCTCTTCACATGTCGCGCTCAGACATTCGTCGGAATGGGATGCCCCTTCTTCTCCCAAACGCTTTCCCCGCACCAGCTGAACACCAGATGGAACTTTGACAATTCCCCTGACTGTCGTTTCGGGCGGCGTGCATCGGCCCAACCGCATTGTCACTGGCGTCCTTCTTGGGGGAGAGGCATAGGATTCAAGGTTGTCCGCCGCCCCGGCATGACCCGTGTCTTGGGCCATGTCTCGGCCGGCCTGCCGACTGCCGGCGCCGTCAAACCGTTGCTCCCAGCAGAACTAAATGGGGGACCCGTCTGTTTACCGAGAAACACCGAGACTGTGCGACCCGCCCGTGTCCCTGCCCATGCGGCCACCAGGCGGCCGCCATAGGGCTGCATGGCCCCCAAGCTGATCGTCGCACGGCAGGATGAAAAGCAAAGACTTCCCGCGTGTTCCCGAAATCATGTCAACAAGCCCCCAGCCCCGAACTTGTGTTTCTTCATCTCCAGGCCCACGCGGCAGCCACACGCAACATTTCACCAGTGGACTGGGCAGCCCCTCGTGGCGATTCCCCGATGGGGACGCCCTAAACGGCCTACTGGAAGTTAGCCCAGCCACATGGAGCGGCCCTTGCTGTTCTCGAACCACGAGGCAGTCCGTTATCTCCTGGTGGCTGACCTGTCAAAGCATCGCTTAAAGTGAAACACCCACATTTGGGTGCAGTTGCAGCAGTGGCAACGACACCTCGCCCTCGACGAGGCATAATCATTGTCAGACTGGCGTTCTTAGTTTGATGATGCCCTCGACGGACAGGCAGGTTCCTGGCGCGTCCGAGCAGACACTGAGGCAAGCCTTCGGGCCGGAATTGGGACGAGAGCCGTCTGGCCAGACAGGTGGCGTTGTCAAGCCCAGGGATGCAAGTCTCACCCCGATGAATGCGGGGACCGAGTTTCCCTCTCGGCCTTGGCTCCGGCCCCCAAGGAAAATGCAGAAGCCCCTCTGCGCAGGAAACATCCATCTGGCTGGCTGCTGGACGGCACATTCCGAGACCTATCCCCGTTGCGGACCAGGCCGCCTGAGACAGTCTGGGGGATGGCGCCGCAGGTCCGACTGGCTGGCACCGGCTCAACCGGTGTGATGGGTCGTAACTTAATCATAGGGGTACGTCAGCTGGAATTCCATAGTGGACGGAGTGACAGGGGATGGAACTTACCAATCATATCAACTACATGGCATCTTTTTCTTGCGGTCTTGGACTGTACAGTCAGGATTTTGACCGCGTTCCCTAACTTAGTGCGGAGGGAAACAATGTGATGCATGGAAGTCAAGCCACCTGGTCTCCGACATGTGCTTGTGCAGTGAGTGTAGCCAAGGAAATGTCTTGACCAAGCAGACGTCGTCAGAGCCAACGGGGACTGAGCAACTCAACCAAGGGAAAACAACCAAGAGGAGCTGCAAACGACCCAATTCATGCCATGCCCGGTGCCCAGTTCAAGAAGAGTTAGTTGGCTGCTCCCGGGCACCCAGCCAAGACCCAAATCGAGACGCCGAGCCGGCAAACGGGCCAAAACCGCCCCCAACCCTCCTGTCCACCTGCGGCCAGCTGCATCTGCACCACCTGCATGCAGCCGGCAATCGCAATGTTCGGTACCACAAGAAAAGTGTGCCGACATCTCGTTTATCAATGCCGGCAGAACTTGGTCACACAATGATCTGACCGTTTGGGCAAAAACCCGGAACCACATCCCCCCTATCTCTGACATTCGGCCTGGGGCATCCCCCTCCGCTCCCCCGATGTTTCAAATCCATGACGCCTCTTATCGTCCCCGCTTCGATGAACGAATGCTCCCAAAACCGCGCTGCACAAGTCATCCATTTCCATTCCACAACACGCAACAAAAGTAGGTCATCATTCGTAGCCAACGGTCATCATCCTCGAAACACCGAGAAACCGAATCGAACGGCACTTTGTCTAAACGAACGTCTATCATGCGCGCCATGTGTTACATTACATTAATATTCGTAAATACCCCCCGGTGTCTCAATCGAGCGCCCCTCAAAGCTGCTGCACCGCGCCGGCGAGCAGTATCGCAGCGAAGCCGGCAAAGCCCATGCCGCCGAGGGTCGCGGCGCCGCTCGAGGCCTTGGAGCCGTTGGTGTTGGTGCCGCTGGTGGAGGGGGGGTCAACGTTGACCATGCCCGAGAGGGTCATGTCGCTCTCGAAGCCGGCGTGGACGGTCGTGCTGTTGGTGCAGCCCGTGCGGAGGGCCGTGTTGACGCCCGCGACGAAGTTGACGGCGGCGCACTGCGGGGCAGAGTTAATAAATGACCACTCCGGTGGAAAAACAAAAGATGGTGGGGCGTGGCCTACCTGGTAGCGCTGCTCCTCGCCCTTCTTCAGCACAATCCCGACGATGCCCATCTTGCCGAGCCACTCCTTGGGGGCGGTGACGCCCTTCTGGCAGTAGGTGCCCTGGCCCTTGACCTGGACGACGGGGTACAGCTGCTGCCAGCCGCCGTTGGCGTGGGCGTCGGTGGTGGCGCCGAAGAGGATGTTGCCCTCGTCCTGTTTGATGTCGAGGGCCACGACGTCGCCGTCAATGTGGAAGTCGACGGCCGGGTTCGCGGGCAGGTTGGGGATGCCGCCGCCGCAGGCGCCGGTGGTCTGCATGTCGAACGAGACCTCGGCGCCCTCCATGGACGGCGGGAAGTTGAGCAGGAACTGGGCCGAGGCGGACGAGAGCATGAGCAGGCCGGCGGCGGCTAGAGAGCGGAGGGGAGCCATGGTGTTTGCTGGTGTGTGTTGGTTGTTTCAAGATTTGGTGTTGGTAAAACGGCTGCAATGATCGAAACGGGGAACCCGAAGCTGGAGTCTTGGACTCGACTGCCGTGTCTGTTGGTTGAGAAGCGAATTTGGTCGTACGTTTAAGCGAGTGACGGGTGGTGTGGGCGACGCGGTATTTGAAAAGCAAGGTGGTGGCGGATAATGTGCCGATCTTTAAACAACCACCATGGGAATCCCATCACTCTGGGTCCCGCAGGTTCTACCCAGCATCAATTTCGGTTGGTTCGGGCGGAGGAGCTTAGTGTGGCGCGCCGCCATCATTAGGGTCCAGGCCATCGGTGGTAGCGAACCCCAAACCCGGTGTCGGGATCCAGCAAGGGGGTCAGTGCGAGCATAACGGCGCGGGTCTGAAGCCCACAGGGCAAGCTCGGGGCAAGGGGAGGCCCAATTCTTGCGCCGCGCTTGACTCGTTCCGAGTAACGAGTTCGCCGTGAGGTGTTCCTGGTTTCAGCTGCAAGCCCAATACGACGATGCGGGACTTGCAGCGCAACTGTTTGTTCAGCTTCCGGCCCTTTCTTGGATCGCCATGGATCGCTGCCGAGTACCGAGCCGGATTGCAGTTTTGGTGCTGCTTGTGTCACCCTCCCACATCGTCGTCGATGGGATTCGCCAGCAGGGGACTCGGGGCGAGCGGAGCGGGCTCCGGGCACTTGGCTCCAGGATCTGTCTGAAGGTGTCACTCAAAGAGACCGATCCTGTATCCGTATTGCCTTTAGTTATCCCCCAGTCTGCGCAGTGACTCCTGCGCACCAAATGCATCCCGGCGACTTGATCTGGTCATCGTCGCCCAAGTTGACCGCCAACCACCTAGCCACCGCCAGCGTCGGGGACCTGCCTTAGTGTCGAGACAGCTTCATGCTCTCAGGGGCTTGTTGTTGCTCTCGACCAGACTTGAAGGCATTGAGGAAGCCGCCAAGGCACCCCCAGTTGCCCCCAGCGCCCCCCCCCGCCCCCCCCCCCCCCCCCCCCCCCCCCCCCCC
>FTEL01005818.1_pt1 | contig 19586 bp, 16 predicted proteins | sample 1658911 | NCBI WGS metagenome assembly FTEL01 (sample SAMEA3914869, study PRJEB12502) | metagenome | biome: forest; material: soil | place: USA | collected 2012-03-12 | depth 0.1 m
CCCCCCCTTCCCCCCGCCGCCGCCCACTCAACCAAGACTAACCCAACATCCAGCCTCCCCCGGAGGTCTCTGCAACGAACCCAACGGCCGCGGTAGCAGCATCGGCATCCCCAACCAGGACTGGCAGCGCTGGCGAATCGTGTGGGACCGCACCCCGGGCGACTGGCGCTCCGAGACCATCACCTGGTTCATGAACGACAGCCAGTTCCAGCAGATTAGCGGCGGCCAGATCGGCGACGCGGGTGTGTGGGCGAGTGTTGCGGCGAGCCCGCTATTTTTTATTTTGAATGTGGCTGTGGGTGGGAATTGGGTGAGTTTTGCCCCTGCTCTTATCATTGTTTTCAGCTTGAGGATATGTGCTGATACAGTTGATGCAGCCTGGATATCCCAATGGGAATACCCTTGATGGGTATGGTGCCATGATGGAGGTAGGCTATGTCGCCCATTACTCTTCGTGAGTGTCGACGGGACCCACTGTCGTTACCGGCTTCAGCGACTTGCTTCGTGTACATGACTTTTTGAGACATACTTCGCTGTACATAGTTTCTCTCGTTTATTGATGAACAACGACATTGCTTGATTTGCTCCATGGGCCGCCTACGTTTGAGTGTGATGGTTGGTGCATGGTCAGGACGCGGAGGGGAGATGTTGCGAGACGTTGCTAAGGAAACAAATCACAGCAGGCGTGTGGTGTGGTATAGGATAGGAGTGGCTCCTCTTTGTGACCCCTGAGTGATGGAGGGGTTTCGAACCAAACTGTTCAGCTAACGTATATTACTATGTAATGGAAAGAAGATGTGTATCAGTGGTACTCCCTGGGTATTCTTTTCGTCGCCGCCCAACTCCGTCTCCAGTCTTTGACGCCAGCTTAAAAGCCAACCACCCTCTCCCACCATCCATCACCCAATCGGCACCTACTCCCTCCCCTCCTGCCCCGCCCAATCCCCCGACCCCCTCTTCCGATCATACGACACAAACACGGTGCTCGTCTTTGTAATCCCATCAGGCTTGTTGCTCTTATCCTGCTGCAAGATACTCTCCTCGGACCCGGTCATGGACGGCGTGCCCGTCTTGACATCGGTCGTGAACTTGCCCTGGTTGTACATCTCAAACTCGGGCTCGTGCTGGCTGCGGGGCGCGGTGGCGGTGCCGGACTTGCCGGTGCGGTTGTTGGAGGGGTCGTCGTTGCGCATGTAGCCCTTGTACTTGGAGGCGCCGTAGCGGGCGGTGGCCGACGTGCTGTCGAAGATGCTCTTGAAGAGCGGCTTGAGGCAGGGGAAGGAGGCGGCGATGATGGCGACGTTGATCTCGACGGTTGTCCTGGTGGTGGGAGGGGTTAGTTTGTGCATAGTGCGATGAGCTTAGGTAGGTCGATGCATACCAGATAGTCAGGTCGGCGCTGTCCCACAGAAAGTCGCCGTGCTTCCCGTAGGAGCCGAGACAGGTGATCTTGACGATGGCGGCCGCGGCGGCAAAGATGCCCAGTGAGAGAATGGCTGCGACGGCGGACTTGACACGCCAGTTCATTTGCACCTTCCAGAGAATCGGGACCGGCAGCAGGGCAAAGACAACATCAGTCAGGACGGCGACGCTCGAGTTGAAGAACGCGGCGAACTTGAGGTGCGTCGCCGGGATGCATGTCCCCTTGACGGACGAGTCCCATGTCAAGGCCAGGGGGCGGCATTGGAAGAAGACGGTCACTGTTGAGTCAGTTGGAGCACTGAGCAGAAACACACTGCAGTGACTTACAAAAGTTGCCAGTCGCGGAGAGAATGGTAAAGATAATTGTGCCGATGACAAAGTAACGGAAGCGGGTGGACGGAGTGAGGCGAAGCAGGAACAGGCCGACGCTGACCTTGGTCAGGCAGAGGGCGATCAGACACAATGGTTGCGTGACAAAGTTGAGGTGTAACCCTTTGACGATGTTCTCGGGTGGTTGGATGTACTGGTAGTGACGGCCGGCGCCGTAGTTGACTTCGGGAATAATAATCATCATCTCGGCGAACATCACTGCCTGTTTGGTGGGCAGATCTCCCAGTCAGCATGGCACAACCTTGACCACAGATCGGATCCGCACAGGGTGGAAAGGATTGTGCTCCTCCTGCGCGGAGCGGGCCGAGAACAGCACAAACAACGTGTCACGGGCGGAGTCTTTGACGATCAAGAGAGACATACCATGGCAGCGATGATGGTCCAGTCATCCGCCCCGACATGCTTGACCATGGTCGCGCGCACGTAGATGCGCATCAGCACGGCCAGCAGTGCCAGGCCCACCAGGGACCCGCAGATGGCGAGAATCTCGGGGCCCCGGTTGACATCGGGGGGCAGGTCTGCGACGTCGGCCATAGTGAGCGGGCAGCAGCAGCAGCAGGGGGATCGCTGCCGGGCGAGAGAGAGGTGGAAAGAGATCGTCCAGAGACTCCAACGTCGATCACCGGGCACAAAACAAGAGGGGAGGCGAGTCTGTTCTTAATCCGCCCAGGGGCCGCTCAGGGAGGGGACCGACAGGCAAGGCTATCTGAAATTCCTGCCTCACCCCCCATTCTCATCTTCCCACCGACTCCATTCCCACGTGGAGGGCATGCTCCCGGAGAACGCTCCGACGGGACCAGCCTCCACAAGTTCCGCGTACTCGTATCTGCCTCGGGGTGACAAAGATTGCAGATTACGTGGTGAATGGTTCGGCAGAGTGCCATCCCCGGTTCAGTGTTGATTGCCGCGAGGGGGAGGCGGCCATGCCATGTGCCGACAGGGGCGGACAGCCAGCCATCGTTCCGCAGAGGTGGCGCCCAGGTTGCATCCAAAGTGGGAGCTCGCGGTGAACCCCTGAGTGCAGGCTGGAGCCCACGTCGGAGTGAACCCACGTTCATGATGCCATGAGAGGAGCTTGGAGGAGCCGTGAGGGCGGGAAAGACGAGCCGGGAGGGGCTCAAATTGAATACTAAATCCACCCTCTCGGCAAAAGGAAAAACACACGGCTCTCATTGTCTTGGACCCATCGCGGGTAGGGTCGACAACACGAGTATCCAGCTCGCGGTGACGTCGAGGATGGCCCTCAGGCCGGCTCCTTCTCGGCTGCTGTTGTTGACGGGCTCCATTCGGCAGCCAGTTCTGGCAGGGGCTGGGATTTTGGGTCGGCACTAAGAAATCCCCTCTTCCGCAACACGGATTTCTGTTACCTAGGACAAATAGCCATTCCCTGTCGTCGGGTCCTCGCTTCGGCATGGCTCTCAAAGGGGTTGGGACGGTGGAGACGAGCAGAGGTTGACAGCGGCCGAGTGGTTGCTGAAAGGGGGCCAAGTGGGGGGAGCCAATATAGCGGGTGGGTGTTCATGATGGGGCGACCGGGTAGTCGTGGGGGTTCAGCCGACGGTTGAAACGTCCCAAAGGCAGCTGAAGAATTGTGAATCCCAGACCGCTGGACTGGAGACCACATCCTGGCTGACGGGATCCAATCATTGGGGCAGTCTTTACCATCTTGCTCCGCCCGGTCTCCCGACGATCGCTGAATGCAGGTGCATCTGCATGGACTCCCGGCCCCAACCCCTGCCCAGACTCCCCTGATGGCCTCGTTTTTTTCTTCCCAGTCCCCGCCCTTAGCAATTTGGGAAGCGGCATCAATCACACGACCCAAGAGCGAGGGCGCGGACTCGAAGCACGCCAGGGACGCAGATGGACTCGCCACCACCCACGACAGCCGCATGCACTCCACACACTAGACACGCATCAGGCACCCAGAGATTTTGTTGGTACCACTCGGACGGCGCCATGAGACCCCGTGGCGCGTGTTGGGGACAGACGGCGCGTTCAACTGCCGGGCCGGAGGCTCCCGGTCCAATATCGAGACCACCATGCTCGACCCGCCTCAACCCCCAGCTAGCTGCTGGAGATAGCGAGCGAGTGGAAATTGATGCCAATGGCAGGATAAGGGTCACCGAGCAGCCCGGGGGGCCACGAGGCAGTGGAGTCCCGTCGTGCTTATTATGCCCGCTGCTGCTGCTCCCTCCCATCTTCTCGTCCTCCCCCACAGCGATCGACACCGACATTGCCTTGTTGGACTGACGAGTCACGATGAAGGCCGCTGCTTTCCTGGGAACCGCCCTCGCGGCCGCCGCTGTTCACGCCGGCGTGCTGCCGCGCGCTGAGAACACCGACGGCCTCACCGAGCCCTCTGCCCTGGTCGACCTCCTCGAGCAGGCCAAGTCCCAGGTCATCAACGATGTGAGCGCCTCCGCCGAGAAGATGCGCAAGCGCGGCGAGACACCCACCTGCACCCTGAGCAACCTCGTCTTCCGTCGCGAGTAGTAAGTGTCCACTGTCTGTCTGGCGGAAGGGTAACACTAATTAACATCCCCTCAGCGGCTCCCTCTCCAAGGCCGAGCGTCTCGCCTACGTCAACGCCGTCAAGTGCCTGCAGAGCCTTCCCCCGCGCACCCCCGCCAGCGTCGCCCCCGGCGCTCGGTCGCGGTTTGATGACTTCATCGTCACGCACATCCAGCAGACGCTCTCGATCCACTACTCGGGCATCTTCCAGCCGTGGCACCGCTGGTTCGTCTACCAGTACGAGCTGGCCCTGCGCAACGAGTGCGGCTACACTGGCTACCAGCCCTACTGGGACTGGCCCAAGTACGCGACCGCGCCCCAGGACTCGCCCATCTTCAACGGCGACCCCTACAGCCTGGGCGGCAACGGCGAGTACATCCCGCACGACGGCCCCGTCATCGTGCCTCCCCCCGGCGTCGGCGGCGACAACATCCCCCTGGCTGCCGGCGTCGGCGGCGGCTTCGTCAAGACGGGCCCCTTCGCCAACATGTCGGTGAACCTCGGCCCCGTCGGCGGCCTGGCCGACACCCCCGCGGGCCCCCTCGGCGGCCTCGGTTATAACCCGCGCGGCCTCAAGCGCGACATCGGCCCGGCTCTCAACATGCGCTACGCCAACTACACCACCGTCCTGCGACTGCTGACCCAGCCCGACGTCGACAAGTACCGCGTCGTCTCCGAGGGCGTGCCCTACACCCCCGAGATCGGCCCGCACGGCGGCATCCACTACACCATCGGCGGCGACCCCGGTGGAGATCTCTTCACCTCGCCCGGTGACCCTGCCTTCTGGGTCCACCACGGCCAGATGGATCGTCTGTGGGCCGTGTGGCAGGCTCTTGGTTTCTCGAGCACCCGGTACACAGACCTCGGCTCCGGCACGTATGCTCACCAGACCTGGACCAACGAGCCGCCGTCGCCCCTGTCGCGGCTGACGGACGTGATCGACATGGGCTATGCTGCCCCGTCGACTACCATCAGCCAGGTCATGTCGACCACTGGCGGTGGCCTGTGCTACTTCTACCTGTGAGCGTAGCACGGGTTGTGGTTATTCGATAGCCTCTTAATGTCAACTACATAATTAGCTGAAGTAATTAATGCCCTCGCGGCCCTCTTCTGAGTATTAACGTCCCCCAAACGCAACTGCCTCTCCTGAACAAAGTCATCCCCCTCAAGCAGCCGCCTTGACAACCTTCAGAATAATCCCCTCCGGCTTCCCCTTCGTCGCCTTGTACTCATCCGTATTATACGCCGGATTCGCCGCATCCGTCTTAACCCCCACCATCCCTCCCCCGGTCCCACACCCCATCAGCGACGCGGCCTTCGCCTCCTCCGTCGCATCCACCCCGCCATCAACCGTATTCGCCATATCGGAAAACAGCACCGACGAGTTGATGCGCGGGTTGATGTGCTTGGCGAGCAGCAGAACGCTGCCGGCGCCGGGGATGTCGACGCTCCACTCAGCGCAGTCGAAGCCAGACGGCATGGTCCAGCGGGCCGAAGGGCCGGGTTCGGCGGAGTCGCTCGTGTAGCGGAGGTAGTCGGCTACGTATTGGAGGTCGTCGAGGACGATGTTTTGAGCTTGGCCGCCGTCGCGGCCGAAGCAGACTTTGGCGGCGGTTTCACCGCTGGGGAGGGGTTAGTGGCTGCAGGGTAAGGGGGTGGCTTGGGGGAGGCTTACCAGGCGCGGGGCATGAGGGCCGAGGCTGAGGCCAGGCTGGTGATGGCCAGGAGGCTGAGGACAGTTTGCTGGGAGAACATTTTGAAGAGTCTTGGAGGAGTGGTGAGAACGATTAGAGGGAGTTGAGTGATCGAGCGTGGAATGTAAAGGCCTGGTTATTCAAACTCAAACCACAACTCTCCAACCACTACTTATACGCGATAAACGCCACAAAAACATCGTGAGCCCATCACAAGGTCCATCTGTGTTGCCTGGCCCCCACAGCGGTGTAGCCCTCAACCTCTCCCACCGCAACGCTCCGCCCCAAGCAATCTCCGTTCACGAACCCAACCTCGTCTGCCTAGCATCACAAGCCCCCTACATAGAAGGCCTCCAATTTCCTCCCAATATCCCCCAACCTCAAAGCGCCATCAGGAACGCTGTGCCCCTGGTCTGGCTTGACCGAGGCCAAGCTGATGTCATGCGCTTCCTTCAGCCGCATCCGGAGTCGTCGGATGGCTAGTGACCTACCGCTTCGGTTAGACGGAGCGAACCCAATTGGATGTTTTCCATGCTGTGCCGCAGGCGAGGATTCCGCTCAACCATCGGGGCAATATACAAACTTTAAAGTTCTGTAAGCCTCATCCACTCCCGCTGCGACAGTCTCCACCGTCCGATGCCGACCACGACGCGGGAGACCCCGCGGGGCCGGGGGGGTGGCGAGGGATCTTGTGCTGTGTAACCGGGCCAGGGGCAGTCATCCCTGTGGGCGTACAAACATCGCCCCCTACGACATGGGATGACAGGTCGGTTATTAACCCGAGCACTCGGCCATTGCAGATATTGGGTCTTCTCGGCCCCGGCCAGGCAGCCTCGTTGTCAGGGACGGGTGATCGGTTGAGAGGGGCAGGGTCTATCGGTTGGACAGAACCCGTAGGGCTTGCTTCGAGGATCTCGGCAGGTCTCATCTGGGTGAATCCTCCCGCCACCGTCCCCTTTGGTACCACAGATAGAGAATAGGAGCAGAAGCCCTTGCAGCTGGCCAATTGAGCATAGCCTTTGAAAACGTTGGGGGGAATGTAGGAAGCCCGTTTGAGGAAGTCGTCGAAATTTCGAAACCACGTCTGGGATGGGTCTGGGGAAAAGTCCCGAATTTCATGCCAGCAACAACCAAAAAGCTTCAAAGACATCCAAGTTACGAATCTAGCACACATAGTACAGGCAGCTATTACCAGTTACACACTCCACCCGGTACAATTCCCCAGCTGACACTTGCCATTCCCACAAAAATCAGCCCCCGTCCCGCAGTGTCCCTCCATGTTACAACAGTCTCCCCACTTGCCGGTGCAGGACGAGTAGTCGTAAGCGTAGCCACAGGTGCCGTCTGTCGTGTACACCTTGTGGCCCGGGCAGAGGCCTTCATAGCAAATCCCGGGTGAGCAATCCGTCCTGGAATGTGTCTATTAGTTGGAGTTCTCGGGCAAAGGGGGTGATGGGGTGCGTACTCCGTGCCGCCACATTTCCAGGTGTCGGCGTTGCAGCACTGGCCAAAGTCGCTGCCGACGCAGGTCGCGTTGTTGTGTTTGGGCCCGCAGAAGCCGTCGGTAGATCGGAGGGGCTCAATGACTGCAGACAGGTCAGTCCCTGACGTGTTGGTTAAATGGGGAGGCGACTTACAGCCAGCGACGCAGTACTGCGTGTACTCCTTGATGCCCTCACAATCCGGCGCGAGCTGCGGGTTCAGCTCCCAGAACTTGTCAATGGTGATACCGTAGTCTTTCGCGAGTTGGTTGCACGACCAGTAGCCGACGCCGTCATATGTCTCGCCCCAGTTGCGGCAGTTGATTTCCCCGGGCTTGACTGGGCTGTCCCGGCCTGGAGCTCTGGTCACCTCGGGCATGCTGCTTGTCGAGCTGGTGCTGGTGACCGTGCCCTTGCTGGAGCTAGAGCTGGAGCTGGACTTCGAAGTGGAGGTAGAGCTGGAGCTAGACGTCAAACTAGAGATGGAGCTGGAACTGGACTTCAAACTGGAAGTGGAACTGGAGCTCGCGGCGGCGGCGAACGCGCCCACCTCTGTAGGATCAGCACGTTTAGCGTTGACATCCCATGTCCAAGTCCATGGGCGGCAGTCGTCGGCGACGGCCGTCAGGGCAAAGAGAAGGGTGAGGAGGGGCGTCAGAGACTTCATCTTAGGCAAGGGGAAGGAAGGCGAGGGCTGGATGGGCGCGTCCTGCCCACAGTTGCAGGAGTGTCGAGACTTGATAAGAGTCAAGAAAACACTACTGTGGCGAGGCAAGGAGACACATTAGCGGTCGCGTTCCATCGACTGGTGAAGTTTCCAGGCTCCAATGCAAGGTAGGTAGCCATGTCACTAAGTGCCGGGGTTCTGTATTAAGCCAGTCAGCTTGCTCGGGTCGACGTTTCGGGCCGGCGTGCGGCGTTAATCAATGCAGAGAGCGCGGCGCAGCCAGGGGAATTTCGTTCTGGCCCCCAATGGAACAGTCTATCGACGTCTCTCAGGTCCCGATGGCAGCCGGCCGACAATCCGGCCCGCCAACACAGCCCTGTCAGCTTTCTAGTCACAAGCCGTCTGTGGCGGTGTGTTGTTATAGTGGCGATACTACCTACGTCTATCGTTGACCGACCATCGTGGGCCGCGCGATGGAGTTGGTGGCTTGTTCCTTCCATGACGGTTGATGCAGGCACGGGTATTACACGAAGATTAACACAAGCCTCAAAGGATCGTTTGATGTTGGGAGGAAATTAAACACTATGGGGCATGGCATACGGGCCATCGTGGGGCGGCAGCTGCCTGGCCTCCTGTTTAGAGTGCCAATGGAGCGAAGCTGCGCCGTGGGAGGCCGTCTCCGCGGATGCCGCCCCCGAGGCGAAGCTGTGGGGTAAGGGGTAAAGGGGGGATACCGGTTCATAGACATCGTGAATGAGCTACACCAACATATTAACCGGCGCATGCAGTCTCACTCACTCAAGACGACATCAGGCACATCAATCTCTCTTCTCTCCAACCTCTGCTGCCTCTGTCGAGTCGGCTGCTGTCCGACTCTGTCTCAGGGGGCGCAACAATGGCCCGCCTACCTTCGTTTCTATCTTTCCTCCTCGCGCTTGGCTCCATCGGTCACCATGAACAACAGCTGGGGGCGCAGGCGCAGTACATCCAGGGCACCGCGCCCGGCATGGCGCAGAACCCCAACACGGGCGTGGGCCAGCCCCTGATGATCTCGGCTCCCATGTGGCGTCCTGTCCAGGGAGAACCGTACCAGCGCGTCATCGACATTGCCCCGTCGCTCGTGGTGCTCGAGTACAACTGCTACTACATGCGCGACATCTGCAAGAACGCCGACAACTGGTTCAACACGCCGCGCGGCCAGTCCCGGACGCCGCGGTACCGCTTCGCCTACGACTTCAACGCCGGCGGAGGGAGCAGCACGCGCAAGGCCAAGCGACGCGTCAAGTCGTGCAGCAACTTCAAGAACACGGTGACGTGCCCGCACACGGATCAAGGAATCGTCATGCGGCACGACGGGCCGTGGCGGTACAAGGCGCTTGAGCCCGGCACGACCATCAACGAGATCAAGGCAGACGTATGGCCCAACGGGAACCGGCGGCCGTCCGAGGTGCGGTACACATGCGACGAGTTCCCGCCAGCGACGTGGATGGAGGGCGGCAACGGGTCGCCGTCGCCCGAGTCGGCGCCCATGGACCCCCAGACGCGGTGCGCCGCCTTCCGGTGCGACAAGACGCGCGGCGTCAAGGCCGAGCAGAACTGGCAGGGAACGTCTCACAACGCGCTTCAGTCGTCCCTCCGGCGCGTCATCCTCAACCGCAACAACAACAACAACCCGCCCCACTTCCCCTGGTACCGCGCCCGCGGCAGCGTCGCCTTCTTTGAGTTCCGCTACAACCGCGTCACCATGTTCGGCAACGGGGTCGCCGCCAAGGTCTACACGTACATGACGGCGGGTCAGAACCCGCCGGCGGTCGAGAAGTCCATCACCCAGGCCAAGCGGGACCTCTTGTTTGAGCGCAACGCCACAGCTGAGGACTTCCACCCGGATGAGCTACACCGAGACGCCTTCTGGCGCTGGGCCGATCAGGTCTCCGTCGACGAGCTCATCGCTCTCGGGCCTGCCCACGTCAGCGAACAGCACATCCTGGCCAACCATACCGAGGCTGCGATGCATATGCCTAAGGGGATGGGCATGCCGTGGATGGACTTCATGGAGGGTGACGACGAGGACTTTGAGTTCGAGGGCACGGAGCTGCCCGCCGTCATTTCGGGGCCTCCACGGGCAGACCCTAACAAGGTCAAGCGGGCCGAGGAGAGACCCTCGACGCCCCTCCTCAAAGACGCAAGCGCCTCGGATATCGACAAAGCTCGCAAGCTTGTCGAAGACGCGCTCGCCAAGTCGGCTGAGCTCAACGCCGCGCGGCTGGCGAACCCGGCACGCAACAGCTACAAGCTGAAGCCGGGCACTATCGTGGGAGGGCCCGCCTCTCAACGCCGCGGCCTTGTGTCGAGGGCGAGCGAGGTCGAGGCACCTCCGCCCCTGCTCGACATCACCGACGAGATCGCTGCCGCCGCCGCGCTAGTCTCTGAGGCAGATGCTGCTGCGAGCACTGGCAACACAACCACCCACACCCGCCGCCAGGCCGCAGGATCTGGCACCTTCTGGATGGAGCACATCACGCGCATGGGAACCGTTCCCTGGGGCGACGACCCGAATTACAAGGTCTTCCGCAACGTCCTCGACTACGGCGCCAAGGGCGATGGTACCACGGTAAGCTCGCTGCGCATCCACTGATGATGAACTGTGCTAAGCTCTCGCAGGACGACACCAAAGCCATCAAGGCAGCTATGACGGATGGCAAGCGGTGCGGCGTCAAGTGTAACGGCTCGACGACCAAGAATGCGATTGTGTACTTTCCTCCGGGCACGTACCGCATTTCGTCGACGATTCCCATGCCGTTTGGGACGCAGGTTATTGGTGATGTACGTCATGGTGGTGGTTGTCGTGTTGCGTGTCTTACTAACAACCTCGGCAGGCCAACAGTCCGCCGACTCTCATGGCGGCCAAAAATTTCATCGGCCTGGGTGTGTTGTCGGCCAACGAATACACGGGTGGGGGCACTGGCACTGATGGGCTGGATCAGCGTACGTCACCAACCCCTATTTTTCAGGGGTAAAGTTTTGGCGCCCGCCGAGGCTGCCGCGAGCACTGACACTGACAAAACAAAAAACAGAATATTATGTCAACACAGCAAACTTCTACCGGCAGATCCGCAACATCAAGATCGACATCACGCAGACGCGCCCCACACAGGGCGTCGCCGGGCTGCACTACCAGGTCGCGCAGGCCACCAGCCTGCAGAATGTCGAGATCATCGCGACGTCCGGCACCACGCAGCAGGGCATCTTTGCCGAGAACGGCAGCGGCGGCACCATCTCGGACGTGACCTTCCGCGGTGGCAAGTATGGCATCTACGGCGGAAACCAGCAGTTCACAGCCCAGCGGCTCACCTTTGTGGGCTGTGACACGGGCGTCCAAGTCATCTGGGACTGGGGTTGGGTCAGTCATCTCCTCCCACCTCTTTCGCACACATCACTGACACTCCCAGGTCTGGAAATCCATCACCATGACCGACGTCGGCGTGGGATTCCGCCTGCTCCAGGAAGCCGCCACCAAAACCAAACGCGCAGACGCAAAGCCCAACGGCAACATCGGCTCAGCCTCCTTCATCGACTCAACCTTCCGCAACGTCAAGACAGCCATCCTCATCGCACCACCCAACGAGAAACCCGGCTCCGGCAGCACGGGCGTCATCGTTGAGAACGTCGCCTACGAGGGCGTTGGTGCCATCGTCGCTGACACCACTGGTGCCACTCTCCTTGCTTCCCCGGCAACCGGCAAGGTCGACCACTGGGCTCTCGGTCCAGTGTACGACGGCACCGCCAGCAAGGGCAGCTTCTCCAAGGGCGGAAAGATCGGCACATTCCGCCGTGTCCCGGACCTGCTCGACTCCAAGGGGGCGTACTTTGAGCGGGCCAAGCCGCAGTACGAGAACCGCCCCGTCGGCGACTTCGTGCACGTCAAGGACTTTGGCGCGAAAGGCGACGGCTCGACGGATGACACGGCTGCGTTCCAGCGCGCGCTGTATGAGAGCCAGGGGAGAATCTTGTTTGTCGACGCAGGGTCGTACATCTTGACGGGCACGATCACGGTGCCGATTGGTTCCAAGATCGTTGGCGAGACGTGGTCACAGCTCGTTGCGTCGGGGTCGTATTTTGAGAATGCGGCGGATCCCAAGGTGTTTATCCAGGTTGGCTCCAGCGATGGTGTCGTGGGTGATGTCGAGATGCAGGATCTCATCTTCACCAACCGCGGCCCGACGGCTGGGCTGATCTTGGTGCAGTGGAACGTCCGCGCGTCGAGCCCTGGATCGGCCGGTCTCTGGGACTGCCATGCCCGTATCGGCGGCGCGACGGGCACCAAACTGACGCCGGCAGAGTGCCCGGCGCTGACGAGCGGTATCGCCAAGGGATGCAACGCGGCGAGCCTGATGATGCACATTACGCCCCACGCGTCGGGGTACTTCGAGAACATGTGGCTCTGGGTGGCGGACCACATGATCGACGACCCGGACCTGGTCGACGCCAACAACACTATGGTACAGAACTCGGTGTACGCGGCGCGCGGCATGCTCATCGAAAGCACCAACCCGACGTGGCTCTACGGCACCGCCTCGGAGCACGCCGTCTTCTACCAGTACAACTTCCACAAGGCGCAGAACATCTTTGCCGGCATGATCCAGACCGAGTCGCCGTACTACCAGCCGACGCCGAACCCGCCGGCCCCGTTTGAGAACGTCGTCGGCAAGCTGCCCGGCGACCCGAGCTACGATGTTTGTAAGAGCGGGAGTGCGGACGCCAAGGAGCTCGGCGGGTGCGACGAGTCATGGGCCGTCATCATGCGCGAGTGCGCCAATGTCTTCGTCGCCGGGGCTGGGCTCTATTCGTGGTTCTCGACCTACTCGCAGGACTGCATCGACCAGCAGGCGTGCCAGAAGGCTCTCATGCTGCTCGAGGACAACCACGCGGGCGTGCGGTTCCAGCACCTCATCACCATCGGCGCCAAGTACATGGCCGTGATGGAGGGCAAGTCGATCAAGGCGCTCGACTACCTCAACGTCGAGACGCACCCGCGCTGGTCGCAGATGTCGGTGCTGGACGTCGCCTCGGACGGCCAGCTGGCCGAGCTGCTGTGGATCGACCCCAAGATCTGGGACATGGAGCAGCCAGCGTTTACCTGCGTGCCGCCGTGCCAAGTCGTCATCCCGCCGTGGACCAAGGCGACACGTATCGTCCCCTACCCACGCGTGACCGTCACCGAAGGCACCTGGTCCACAACCATCACCCGCTCCCCTTTAACCGTCACCCAGCTCAACTTCGACGTGGTCACCCTCGCCGCCAACAACGCCAGCGGCAAGAACAAAAAACGCACCGCCCAACCCTTCGGCGACTTCTGGCCCGTGCCCGCAAAGACCCCCGGCTGGCCGGCCGTCACCTACACCAACCCGGACGGCAACGCCGTCACCGTGACCCCCAAGGATCCCTTCCCCCAACCCCCGGCCACTTTGGGCCCCGACTCCCCGGCCCCCACCGCCGGCGGCAGCTGGCCCAAAGTCGCCATCCGCGCGCAGGCCGGCCTGACCGACCAGCCCGCGGTAAACAACTGTTTCTGGGACGCCTGGACCAGCTCCTACTTCTGCGGTGGCGGCAACGACTACGGCAGCGACGGCGGTGATGGCGGTGGTGATGGCGGCGGCGACGTTGGCGACGACGAGGACGACCTAGAAGCCGACACCGTCTGTCCGGAGAGAGCGTCCACCTCCACCACGACCACAAGCAAAACCAGCACCGCGGTCGAAACCCCCAAACCCACCGAATCCCCCCTGGAGGAAGGTCGCCCAATGGATAACATCCGCAGCTGCTACAACGGCGGGCAAAAGGCCACCAATGCCCAACTCGCCAACACGGCACGGTCCTTCTGCCGCAACCTGGGCGTCGAGGGATCCGTGCTGCGGAATCCGATGCGCAGCAGCGGGAACACCAACCTCGTGAAGTGGACGAATGAGGAATTGCCCGCGAACGGGCAGTGGCCGATTCACGTGTATGTGGAGTTGGCGGTGAAGCCGAATTGCCAGTTTACGGTGGACTATGCAAAGTGTGAGCGGTATTTGCGGGCGCCGATCGATAGTTGTAATTGTGAGGGGGCGGATGGGAAGCAGGGGGGCACGATGGAGAATCGGTGTTTGAAGTGGAGGATTGATCCGCAGACTTTTGGGTAGCGGGGTAGGTAGGTAGATGGTGGAGAGAGGTTGGGGAGGGGGGGATGGGTTTGTTTGTAGTGATCGTCTATCTTGGAGTTCACAGCCACGACCTAACCGGAATTTGGAGTTGTACATAGTCTGTTTTTTGAGATCATGTTCAACTGCAGAAACTCAACATGGCCAATTTTATTAGTTTTTCTCAAAATGGAGATACTGCGGCCCTTTAGTAACTCAAACTGCTTCTATATCTACATTTCCGACTCATCTCAACTTATTCTTTCCAACATCTCCGATTTAAGACGGAGTCCCTCGGTGATCATTCTCAACGGTAACCTGCCTTGATTCGGGGGCATTGTCAGTGAATGCAACATTGCAGTGGTGTTCCGAAAGCGGCAACTCGAGGCAGCCCACGGCGGGATCGATTGGATCGCATTGTGCGGGTGAGATTAATTAACCCAATGCCCGGTCCCATTGGTCTTGAACGCGGCCGCCTTATAAGCGTGAGGCACAGCGACACGCATCCATTTAAACAGCAGCCAGCCGCTCTTCGTTTGCCCATCTCCATCCCATCCCGTCGACACCGCCCCTCTCCACCCACCCATCACCATCAAAACAAGCATCATGGCCTCAAACGACATCAGCCAACTCGGCCAAGGCCCCATCGTCTACCTCACCCCCGAGGAATTCGACCGCATGACCAACCCGCCGCTTCCCCTCCTCTCCAACCCCGGCCGCCGCCTCCTTTGGACACTCCAAGGTCCCCTCAGCTCGTCAATATCAGTCCTAGGCGAGGATCGCAACCCCGACGGCCCGCGTGAGCCCTATCTCACCCAGGACAACGCCCGCCACCCAATCGGCGACGAGCCCATCACGACCCTCCCCGTCGTCACGCTGGCAGTCTCAGAGGAAAACATCGACGGCTGGCGCGACGAGTGGTACAACATCAACTACGAGGGGTTCGACGAGGATATCCGGCCCGCTGCTGGGGACCTGCCGCCGACGTTCGAGCCGGCGGTGGTGACCGCCTCAAATGGCGAGTTTGTGTCAATCCACGACTACGTCACCGTCGTGCACCCCTGGTTGATGGCGCGGCGCGAGCAGATCTTGCGCGCGCGCCATGTTGGTGATGACCACTACACGCCGGGGGAGGTGGAGGAGAAATTGTTGGTGGTGCCGCAGAATACGGAATTGGTTGTGGCGGAGGATGAGGAGGAGTGGGTGGAGTTGATGAGGGAGGCGTTTGTCGAGAATCAGCGGCAAAGGGAGCAGGAGGAGGGGAGGCAGGCGGGAGAGGCGGTCTCGGGATTATGAGATGTCGGGCAGGAGGGAGAGGTTGGTCTGGTTAGGGGAAGGTACCTGCTCTACGGCGGCACATCGTGTGGAAGGCGGCTGGTGAAGCATTCGCTTGTTGGTGAAGTTGAGGGAATTATTTTACCGCCCGACTAGTTTTAAGCCTCCAAGATCAAGACGGCAATTGAATCCTCTTCACCACATCATTGTCCTCAATATCCTCGATATTCTATCTGCCATCGTCTGTTGCTGTCGCCGTTGCTGGGCAACGCGAACTCCTTGGCACGCTCGCGATGACGTCATCCTCATGGACCTCAGACGGGTGTTCGTTGGCGACCTCGGAGGACAAGCCGACGACCCCTCACTTGCGACGCTAACGACCCGAACACACCACCCGAACTCTCGGCTTCGGGCAAGAGGATATAACTAACTCTTGTCCTGATAACTTCATTTCCCCTCTTCTTCCTTTCCAAACCTCCCATCTGCAAACACCCCACGAGCACCCTCTAAACCGCCCACCATGACAGACGCCAACACGACCCGCTTCAACGCCGAAGCCCTCTCCTGGGACTCCAACCCGGACGTCCAGCAGGCCACCGCCCTCGCCCACAAAGCCTACCTCTCCCACCTCCCCGCCGCCGCCACCCTTGCAACCTACTCCGTCCTCGAACTCGGCTGCGGCACCGGTCTTCTCTCCCTGGCCCTCGCCCCCTCCGTCCGCTCCCTCACAGCCGTCGACGCCGCGCCGGGCATGATCGCCGCGCTCGAATCCAAACTCGCCACCAATCCCGATGCGCCCAAAAACGTTCACCCCATCGCTGTCCTGCTCGAATCCCCCGATGATCCGGTTCTCAACGGGCAGCGGTTCGATCTAGCAGTCTCGCATCTCGTGCTGCATCACATCCCAGACCTACCCGCTGTGTTCCGCACGTTGCACGGCTGCCTGGTGCCGGGAGGGAAGGTGATGGTGACGGATTTTGAGAATTTTGGGCCCGAAGCGAGGAGGTTTCACCCCGAGTCGAAGATGGATGGGGTGGAGAGGCATGGGATTGAGAGGGGGGAGATTAGGAAAGTGTTGGAGGAGGCGGGGTTTAAGGAGGTGAAGGTTGAGACGGCGTTTGAGATGGAGAAGAGGGTTGAGACGGAGCCGGGGAATGGGGTGTTTGAGGGGAGGATGGTGTTTCCGTTTTTGATTTGCGAGGGGACGAAGGTGTAGTGGGAGGTTGGTGTTAGTGGGTTGGTGGAGTGCCTCTGGGTATTGGTTTTCTGGCTCTCGCCGTTTTGCTGCTGCTCGGGGCTGCTGTGGAGCCGAACCGCGGGGAGGCGTGCACACAAGGTGCAGTGAGACAGGCAGAAACAAGGCAGAGAGAGCCAGGTAAGGGTCAATGTGTCCAACAGATTTTGTTCCATGTCGCTCTTGCGCTGGCTGTTGCTCTGCAGACTGAAGTCACTTCATCAGACAGGGCTGTTAGCGAGCTGGACCCGAGACATCATGTCGACAGACAGACTGTACCTAGATAGAATTAGACGCTGAGTTTCGACAGTCAGTGAAGCATGCGCCTTGTCCATGGACACGATTGCTAGCAGTGGTGTCTTCTCCTGGGGGGGTGTGTTGTCCGTCAGCCAGGTCAAAGCCCACAACACCGCCGCCGGCATGGGCACCCCGTGATCCCGTCCAGCTCCACAAACAACACCCGTCATCCTGACACGTGGGAAAACAAGAAAATAGAACCCATTGCTGACGACTTCCCCGGGATAAACAAAGCTTGAACCACAACTGTCCACATGCTATGTTGCTTTGGGCGGCGTGGCAAACAGTGCGCACACGGCCCATGTGGACCGGCAACTTATCAGGCATACCAAACTCGGTCGCCCCGGTACGGATGCGGCGCTCTCATTGGCCATCTGCGCATTGCCTACAGCACGGCTCCACAAGCACAGTGCAAAGTCCACAGCACTCCCCAGCAGTGTCGTCAGAATCAACACCAGCGACTTGATCTTGTCGCCGTTGTGTACACCCAGCGCTGGGCTTTGAGCGTATGTGGGGGGATTTACCGCCGAAACGCATAAACACTCGACGAATTTACCACTGGCACTCGTCAATACTCGACACTTCTGTGGATCCAGCGTGGTGGCAACGCCGACCTCTGCGGGTTGTGCGTGACCTGATGGCCTCAGACTCAACACGAAGCAAAGCACAACACACATGGCGCCTTGCCTCTGCGAGGTCCAGACCGCTATAAAGAGCTGCCCCCCCGACCGCTTCCAACCCGACTTTTCTTCTCAGATTCAGAGTAAATGTGGTCCTTGATCTGAACTTCCATCAGATCTGCTCCCACATTCTTCCTCGTCTCCTGTCTGGCCCTCGTTGCCAGTCTTCTTCTCTTCGAGCTTTGCTCGTTATCTTCTTTTTTACACCCTTTTCAAGATGGGTCAGCTGCCGCTGAACCGTCTTTCTGCCGCCCGCAGCGGCAATATGGTTCGTGTCCCTGTTTTGCCGCCCAATTTTCACCTCCCCTAGTCACTCCTCGCTGACACTTCCACCCAGTCGTCAAACAGTATCGCCCCCGCGGAGGGCACCAAGCTCGCGGCTGCCTCGCCACCCGCTGGCGCCGCCTCTTTCCGCCTTGCTGTGGCCCCCGTCCTGGTGGTCACGGCCGAGGACGTTGCTGCCGCCGTCGCGGCCCGCCGCGCTGCCGCCGACGCAGCGCGCCGCAAGGCTGCCCCGGTTTCGTCGGCTCCCGCGCCCAGCGCTGCCGGCGCAAAGCCCGGAGGCTGTGGGTCGGTGGCCCACACGCTCCAGAAGGAGCGCGCGGTGGCCGGGGCCACCAAGAACAAGTCCCGACGCGCCGCCACCACCACCGCGCGTCCTCCTCCGTCTCGCCCTGCTGCGCCCACCGAGCGCAGCACCACCACCACCACTCCTGTTCCCCGCCGCCGCTCCCGCGCCAAGTCGGCAGCCGGCGCCGCCAAGTCCTCGTCTCCCCCGGGCGCCACCAAGCCCGCCAAGTCCTCCGGCCCGGGCGCCACCACCAACCCCGCCGCCGCCAAGCCCGGCCCGCCGACCGGCAAGGACGGTCGCCCGCTCGTCCCCGCCCCGCTCCCCACCCACAACCCGTGGACGGGGGGGCGCTCGGCGGCCGGTGCCGTCTCGTCGGTGGCGCGTCCTCGCGGGGATGCTGCCGAGCTTTGGCCTCTGGCTCCTGTTTCTTGGCCTCTGGCCCCCGTTTCGTCCGCTGGACGGCCTGCTGCCTCCGCTCCTGCGGCTTCTTCGGCTCCAGCCCCGGCTGCCGCGCCGTCTCCCTCTTCCTTGGCTCCCCGCCCCGCGGCCAAGTCCGCGCCCGCGCCCGCGCCGCCTGCTTCGGTTTCCGTCGCTCCCGCTGCGGCCGCTGCCCCTGCCCCGGCAGCGCCTTCTCGTCCGGCCCCGGCGCCGGCACCCAAGCCCGCAGTCGCGCCTGCTGCGCCTGCTCCGGTCGCTCCGCCTGCGGCCCCTGCTGTTCCCGCGGCTCCTCCGCGTCCTCTCGCCGGTCCTGCGCCCGCTTCTGCTCTCGCGGCTGCTGCCCCTGCCCCTGCGCCCGCCGCCCCGGCGTTTGTTCCCTCTGCCGCCGCGCCGGTTTTCGCGCCTCCCGCGGCCGCCCCGGCCTTTCCCGCTGCTGGCTGGCCCGCCTACCAGCAGCACTGGCAGGCGCCGGCCTTCGCTCCCGCCCCCGGTGGCTGGTACCCCGCGTACCAGCAGCAGCAGCCGCTCGGTTTCTTCGCCCCTGCGCCCGCTCCCGGTCCCTTCGCGCCCTCGCCCGCGCACTTTGCCGTGCCCGCCGGCTAACAGCAGCAGCAACAACAACAGGCTGCTCCTTCTCTCGCCCCTGCTGGGGACGCGCTGCCTGCGCGCAAGCCGCGCACCGGCACGCGCCGCCACCGCGGCCGCCGCGCTCCGGACCCGCAGGTGGTCGAGGCCGAGGTGCAGCGGCGG
>FTEL01010623.1_pt1 | contig 19570 bp, 14 predicted proteins | sample 1658911 | NCBI WGS metagenome assembly FTEL01 (sample SAMEA3914869, study PRJEB12502) | metagenome | biome: forest; material: soil | place: USA | collected 2012-03-12 | depth 0.1 m
CGACAAGGCCGAACAGCGATGTCTGTCTCCCTCTCCCGCGCTCTCAGGGACGAGGGGGAGGAGTCGATGGCATGTCAAACCCCGTTCCCTGTTCCGAGAACAGGACGGCCGAAAGAGGCGCGCGGCGACCCAGCACACGCAGCATGCAGCTCCGTTTCAAGACTCGCCGGGCTTCAATTGGACACCGGCCCGTGGGAGGACATGGGCCAGGCGGCGAAAAGGCGACGGCATCCCCAGGCCATTACCCACACGAGGGGCTCGAAGGGGCTCCAAGTGCGGGACGAGTGGCCAAGTCTTGGCAAGAGGGTTGGTTTTGCTGCGAGAGCCGCCGCCGGTTTTCGCTCCTCTGCTCTGCCCCCCGGGGCCCCCGCCAGGGACGGCACCCGACATCCCACGCCCCGACACGCCACCCACCACCGCTTTCGCTTTTCCATCACTCAGCTGTCACTGCCCTGCTTCTGCCCTCGCTCCTGATCGGGCACCCTACCCTGGCTTCAATCCGACACGCAGGACGTGGGCAGCTGGAATTTTATTCTCTCACCACCAACACACGATCGGGGCTGGGCTGCGCTCTACCACAATATTGAGACAATTAGGAAAATGCCTCGACGGCCAGACCAAGGCACACGACAAGACCCCCAAGCTCTAGTCTAGGACTCTAGCCCAACGACAAACGTCGTGTCGTCGGGTCGGGCCCTGAATTGGCAGTTAGCGCGGCCGTGATTGGGCCGCCGGGGTCTCCGTCAGAAATTGGAGACACGACAAGACAAGACATTCCACGCTTGGGAGTGGAAGCCAACCTACCCGTTGCCCGCCCGTGGGCCGTTGGCATCGCCTGTCATCGGCCGTCGCAGTCGCACAGTCGCATGCATGCATGCACCTGCTCCGCACTGCTCGCGTGCCCTCCCTGCAACTCCCGTCTCCAGAGCACAAGCGCGGTCGCCAGATTTCCCGACTTTGCCTGACTCGTTGACTCGTGGTTGGGGGTCGCCCGCGCTGAGTCTCACCCAATAACTTTTATCCGCGGAAATTGATTGGCCGCGCGCAGAGGCTGGATAAATCCGACGTGGTAATTTTTGGCGGGGTCGACGGGAGACCATGCCGGCCAGGACAGAACCCCCAAGGACGAGCCGTCAAAGTTATGACATCGCACCCGGTCCGTTTTCGCGCCCCTCCGACCTCGCTGGGCGCCCAGCGCCGCCCGCCCGCCAGCCTCCCGCTCCGGATCATTCCGCTTTGGGCAAGTCGACGCATGGTGCCCCCAGCTTGAGCATGCCCCCCACCACTCCACCTCCCCCTCTGTCCCCAGCCCAGTACTGCACTGCGCGGCGCTGCTGCACTCGCTCCTTGCAACCTCCTGCACCTCCACCCGCACTCCGCTCCTAGGCCCTGCCGAGCGTGGGTTGCAGGCCCTGGGGCTGCTGCAACCACCTCCACTCCCTCCGATCGTCCAACGCGGCCCTCCCGCTTATCTCGAGCGTGTAATGTCAACTGGTAATGAATTGGCCGCTGCCATGATAGGCACCTCGATTCGGTCCGTCCGCTCGACTCGCCCGCGTCAGCAGCGACACCCCCTCTGCTGATGGGGGATGGGAGGGGGATGGATGGATGGATGGACGGATGGATGGACGGGTGGACGGCAGGATACTCTCGTGTCCTCCCCCCTCCCCTCACGCGCCCATCACCCAACCCATCGCATGTCCGACGACGACGACGACGACGACGACGACATCATCAACAAACGACGGCGGCGACGTTGGCGACATGTGATGACCCCATCCACCATAGCGTCCTGTCAGGCCAGGCCAGCCCAGGCCAAGCCCAGCCCCCAGATCATGGCCAAAGTCGAGAATCCCATGTCTCCCAGCCAGCGGCCAACCGCCATGCCATGCCATGCGACCACCTAACCAGCCATGTATGCGGGCTCGCCAAGTCGGGTATCCGCCGTGGAGTCGAAGGGGTGGTGGTTGGTGGGTGTGTGTGGGTGCTGGGTGTGAGTGTGTGGTAATAGCGTGTCAGTCGAGAGGTCTCGAAGCCGAAACCCTTCGCTGTGTCTCGTCCGCGCTCGCTCGCCCGCTCGGTGGAAAGCCAGCCGACGGGGGAACCTCGACCATCGGCCGATCGAGCATCACCAGAAGCCAGAGGGAGAGAGACACCGGGGGGGCATGGGCAGACCCTCGACCTTTAAGTATTCCCACCGCATCCCATGCCCAGACAGGTCCCTTATCACGAATGCGACACAAACCCCGTCCTTTTCGACACGGCCCTCATGCTGCCGAACATCCCGTGATACGAAAAAAAAAAAAAGCCCCCCCAAAAAAGGGCAATCGTCCACGTGTGGGTGGCCTCTCCCACGGGTTGCGGCCAGCGCGGAGATGCAAGGTCCCATGTCCCCCTCGAGGGGTGAGATAAGGTTAACGTTATCTTGGACGTATGAGAGGGGGGGATGGATGGACTCGGGTCTCGTTCGAGAAGGGGTCAGGACAGCGACACCACCACGTCCCTCCCAATCAGCAATGAAACCCACCTCATGTCGAATGGAACCCACCTTGCTTGGTCAATGCTGGGTTTTCCATGTTCCCCCTGTCCTGTCCCTTGCCGGCGACAATGTGTGCCTGTCTGTGCCTGGACTGAGTGGACTAGACTGGACTGGACTGGATGGATCCCCATCCGTCGATGCCGACATCATCCCGGTTGGCTTCAAACCTTCTCTCTCTCCTCGGGGCTATTCCATCTCTTCAACACAACTGGGTTCCGCCGTGGCGCGGCAGGGATCCCTCCACCTCTGCTATCTATGGATACCACGCCGCCGCCGTTGGAGAAACCAACCCACCAAGAAAAAAAAAAGTGGAAATGGAATCTCGGGAACAAGCCAGACGGGACGCACGTGCGTTCTCGACCAGTCGGGCAGCGGGCGGTTGGGTTTGACGATGCGGTGAGTTCGAGTGGTACATCCGGACCCGGCCGGCCGGATACCGGGAACCACCCTGTCCCTCCCCTCCCCTCCCCCAATCTTGGCTTTTTTTTTCTTCCGGCGCCGCTCGCTCGCTGGCCCGGGTATGCACGAAATGTCGACTACTGCTGGGTGCTAATTTGGCCAGCCAGCCAAGCCAAGGCCAGGAATCCCGAAATCTCGTGGCAACTACGTAGGTCAAGAGATCTGGCCCCTCCCATTATTTGCTTTAACCCCTGTGGTGTGGGTTGGATGGATGTCCCGTTGATGATTCCCGTCTCGCGCTTTCTGCCCGTCTTTGCCCGGCCCGAGTCGGCTTTACGCGGAAGCCGGGTTTTTTTTTACGGTGTAGGGAAGGGGACGGGTCGGTCGCCGCCGGTGATAGTCTGTCGGTGTTGGCAATGCCTCGGAAATTGGCATCTTTGGTGTAGCATTGTTGACTGGCTCGAGTCGGTCTGCGTTGTTGAGTGCAGACTCGGTGTAGACGACACGTACGTCTTGCCTGCCCGCTGCTGCGAAGCGAGGCGGCGAACTCGGCTGCCTGCCTCCGTGTGGACACGAACAGACTGGTGAATGTCACCTCCCGACATTCCTGCTTCCTACTCCTCCCGCTTTCCCCTCCAGCACTACGGGATCTGTAACGAGAAGGAGGCGGGAAGCAGCGAAATTGGGGGTGGAGCAAGCCGGGCCATAGTTCACGCCCGAACTGATAACACTTTTGGTGGTTTTGCTGTTACATGATATGTTGACGGCCATGATTCCACAGGCTCGATCCTATTTGGTGGTGGAAACAGAGCCCAACCCGGGAGCTAGACAAAGGCTAAAGTTGGACCTTTCCCCAGCCCGCCCATCCCCTCCACCCCTCCATCGTCATCATCCCGCTCCCTACCCCCACTCTTCGGGTTCCTCTCCCACACATAAGCTTTCGTTGTACGAGAACAAAATGGCCTTCCCGCTCTAACCCCACTGTCGATCAACCACCATCCCATCTGCGCATCTCGGTCTGTCTCGACGCGAACGGGTGTTTGTCCCGGCAGGCATGCGCAGCCAACGGAGGAGACACATCACAGAAACGGTGGCTGGGATCTCGCGGATGTGGTAAGGTGATGTTTTCAAGACTCAGTACTCTAGTTCGACACTGCGCCCTTCCCTCGCTTGTCTCCTCCCCTCCCAAACAAGCACGGCGCGGCGGGTATCTTCTCCCCAGCCTCCCTCCATCTCTTCAAAAAACGAAACCAAACGGCCGATCCAAGCGGATCAAGGCTAAAAAATATACCAGGAATTGGCATCCCCCCGTCTCTGTCTCTGCTCCTCCATCATAGACAACATAAAAAAGGTATATATGACAAAAAGTCCTGATTATATACAGGCCACTCTGGGCCTTGCCTCAAGGCCGGGATCATGTCCCAGCCCGGGCGCGAAGCGAAGTGATCGAGGGAATGTGAAGAAGAGAAAGGAATAAAAAAGGGGAACAAAAGCTCTCTTTTTGAGTGTTTGGTCTGGCCTGATCTACAAACGATCCCCCTCGCCTCCCCGCCGCCTCGTCCAGGCCCCTTGTTTGGAACCCTTCCGAGTATACCCAAAAAGGGGGGAAACGAGGGAGAGAGATCAGACCAGACCACCACCCTCACCCTTTTCTTTTTTGTTTTTGTGTCAATAGACCAACCCACCCTGGCTCCTTTACGACACCTGCATCACCATGGGCCCAGCCACGATGAGGTTGTCGGTAAGCTTGCCATCCAGCGGCCCGGCGTTCGCCAGGTTGACGTAGGTCACGCCGGCGAGGTTCTGGGGCACGACGCAGCCGGCGGCCTGGTCGAAGGGCGAGAAGACGGTGCCGCCGGGAATGCCGCCGGTGGTGAAAGCGCAGTGCGTGGCGCCGGACGCGGCGTCGCTCTGGAGCTGGATGGTCGCGCCGGCAGCGACGGCGGTAGCGCTGGCACCGGCGGCCATGGCGAGGGTCGGGAAGGCAGTCAGGATCAGGTTCGACCCCTCGGGGCAGCTCGTGATGAAGGGAGCGGCGAGCGAGAAGACCTGCTTGGGCGACAGGGGCGTGTCAAAGGCCTGGGGAACGGCGATGCCCTTGCTGGCGGTGCGGATGAAGGTCTGGTGGCGGGCCTCAACCGTCAGGATGGAGCCGGCGGTGGTCAGGATGGAGCCGTCCGAGACGAGGGCAGCGGCGCCGAGGTAGGCAGACACGCCGACGTTCTCAAGGACCGCGGCGGTGCCGACCATGCCGGCGGCGGTGGTGAAACCAAAGTTGTAAGTGCAAGGCTGCACGGGCTTGACACCGGCCTGGGCAATGGCGCTCTGCAAGAGCGAGACATGCTCCTCCTCAGTCTTGCCGATCTTCAGGAGGTCGTCGATCTGCCGCTGCTCAAGGCCAAGAGCTTGGAAGTCGGTCGCGGGGAACTGGGCGAAACCCTGCTGATAGAAGGTCGCTTCGAGCCACTCGAGAGTGAGGGCGCTGTGGAGAGAGTCAGTTGTGGAGTTCGAAGGGGAGTGAGTGATCGGCGATCAGTCCTTACAATTGCAGGATGTCGATATCGGTGAGGCCAGCGGCAGCGGCCGCCGCGTTCTGGCGCTTCGCAAACTCGTACATCTTGAGGTGAGCCTTGCTCAGCTTGGGGACGGCGGGCAGGGCGCTCGAGACGGCTGCCAGCCCCGCCACGACTAGCCCGAGGCTCTTGAGGATTGAAGGCATGATGTCGGTGATAGAGTGTCGATTAAGCTTTAGAAAAAGTCCCCTCTTTTCCTTCGTTTTCCCTTGACCCGAGTACCCTGGTAGTCGACCAAAGCGAATAAGTGAGCGTCGGGTAGATGAGCGAAGACCAGCCTGGCTGAAGAAATCGACAAAAGGCCTGCCCGAGGGTCGTGAATTACAAAAATATTAAGAGGCGAAGTGAACAGGACTGAATGAGGGACAGACTGAGCTGCTTGAAGGAGAGTGAAAGCAGACCAGCGCTTTGGGGCGAGAGGAGAGGAGCGAACGGGACACTTGGGCGTGTGTGGTGGGATGGGGGAAGGAGAAGAGGGGAGTTCCCGGCATGTGCAGGACGGGGAAACGGGCTTGAATATGACGGCCTGCCAAGATTGCCATCGACACCTCTTCGTAACCGGCGGCTGCTGACCGTTCCGGGATCCGCATCATGTCGAGTCCTCGCAGAAGGGGGGCCCAGAGTCCCAGACAGGGAAGCGGGACTGGGGGGGCAGGAAGCAGCTAGAACAATGCTGCCGGGATGGATGCATGCCGCCCACCCCCCGGCCCCTCGCTGCCCCTTCGTCGGGAACGCTCAGGGCGTGCCGAGCACCCCCCGCAGGGCCAGGCGGCTTCATCAACCTCAGGTTTCCGGACCAGGCGGCCTCTGGGGGTGCGACCGGACAGGCCAAGACGCGGCCAAGAGAAAGTTCAGATGGCAAGGACCGAGGGGCATGTTTCGTTTCGTCGACCCTGCCTTCGACGGCAAGGACCCCGTGCTCCAGATGCTGCTCCCGAGGGATGCTCCAGGCGCCGTGATAGAGATGGAGGGCGGTTGAGCAGCGCCGGGGGCATGGGGGCCCGGGGTGGCCAATCAGACGGGCTCGGGTGGTGTTTAAGGTTGGGACGAGGAGGGAGACCCCCCTGTTCGAGATCCTGGGCAGGGTGGTCGGCGCTGTGGGGGATGCTCTGAATCGGGGGCGCGGCTCTGCTGCGCTCGGGCTTCGATTGGTCGCTGGGCGGGCGCCCTACCACGTTGCCAGGGGCGCACGGTTGCCACAGGGCGGGGACTTGCGACAGTGGCGCCCACGATGCTCGTCTCAGACATGTTTCAATCCGACGGACCGCGACTGGACCGACGGGCTTGGGAGAGCGTCTGCGACAGCAGTAATCTGCTTCCGAGCAATGCCTGGCTCGCCAGCCGCGTACGTGATGGGTTCGCGGAATGACGGCAACGAAGGCGCTGTCGAGCACGGATGAGGTGCGAATCGCGAATCGCAAGGTTGGTTGGGCTGGCTGGGAATCTCGAAATATCTCGGCCGTCGAGCTCGATTCGGTCATAAATCCTGGGGCAAAGAATCCCCCCACATCCACGCCGACTCGCCCGTCAGCGATGCGACGATGAACTGACAAAGCTCTCCTCTGCAGCCACGAGCATGCCTGCTCGTGAGCGGCAAGCTTATCGAGGGAGCGCCCGTGCGGCAGCCGGGATCAGCGTTGCCTCTCGCGTCGCCTCGTGGCCGGCGCGAGTCGGCAACACACCTCTCCGCCGCATTACCCCGGGTCAATCTCGTCCAGTTCTGCCGGTGTGGGTGAGTTGCAGGCAAGCTTGGGCTCCGGCATCAGCGATCGCTTCCTCTCGCATATCGTGTGACGTCTTGTTTCCCCCCCTGGGTCCGTCCGGCAAGCTTTGCTCCTCTTGGTTCCGGATCCCCAGATGCGACGGAGCACAGGCTCGGAACGGCGTAGCCGTCTCCTCCCCTCGTCGTCCCAGCTTTTGTTCGCCATCGATTCGCATAGGGCTGGAGAAACAAGATCGAGTAAACACGATCGGGCCCGGAAGGGTGTGCAGCAGCAGTTGTAGTGGTGTCTCGGATGTGGCGAAGCTCGAGGTCGGGCTGGAGGTGCGTCTGGAAGCTGGCCGCGTTTGTTTTGGCCAGTCTTCCATGCATCTTCACGATTCAAGCCCGAACCGAGTCCCCCACGAAATCTCTGCTCTTCGAGATAAGGTTGGGCATCCCGTTCCTTCCCATCCTTGACACCCAGACACTAGGCACCCAGGCACCCGTCAAGGAAGGCGGCCGACTCGGAAGCCACCACCCAGCCCACGGGCCTGCCTCACCCCAGCCATCCTCCCCTGCCTCCTTTCACCTCGACCTACCCTCCTCGGTCAACCCTCTGGTCCTTCATTCAAGCTCGCGTAGATAGGAGATTCGGCAACGAAACAATTGCAAGCTCGCCATCGGAGGGATGGTAGCACCGGATACCGGACCACATACCTCACAACACCAAACAAGTTCAAACACTCTCCCCTCTCCCCCTTCCCCAATCCCTCCGATCCTCCGATGTCCCGATATCAATCTCCCAATGGCCCCCGGCGCCTCAACTCCAATACCCGGACTCCGAGCCCGCCAGCGGATCAAAACCATTGATTCCCGCCTGAGGCACCTCCCGGCTGTATTCTGCGTTATGCCGAGAAAACCGACAGACGGCGTGGGAGAGGATGGATGTGTGCCGTCAAACCCGTCAAGCCCCATAAGCCCCCCCATGTCTCAGCAACCACGGGAGCTGCAGAGCGGATGCAAGCCATGAAACCCGGTGCGACACCAAACGACGTCACCCCCAAGAGGCGGCGGCCTTCCTCCCAAGCCCGGGCCATCACATGCAGTCAGCAAGTCAGCAAGCTGGAGGCGGCGAGACACACACAAGACGCACACAGGTCCCTGAAGAGAGTCCCCCCAAAATCGATGCTCCTCATTCACTATTAGATGGCTGCCCTATGTGTTCTGACTCCTCCTTTCCAGTTCCCTCCTCCTCACCAGTCTTCCCTCTCCATCGCCGTCTCTGTTCTGCTTCTGCCGTCCTCCTCGTCATCTTCCACCTCCTCCTATCCGTCTCCCCATTTTAACCCAATCCACAGCCAGCACTGCCGCGACTACTACCGTCCCGACAAAAATGCTGCTGCCGATCTTGGAAATCCCTTGCAATCAAATGCACCTATGATGCCAGTTGCCATACAAAACCTATACCATCTTGCTGTAACCCTGTCTCTAGGGAGTCCCGTTTATCAATCTTCCCCTCTCCTACTACGGCTGCTGCTCCAATCCCGCCTGGTCTCCTGAATTTCTTTATATTGTCTTTTGCGGCTTCAAGAATATTCCTCCTCTTCCTTCCATGTCACTCAGCCATCCACCGATGGCTGATCGGCCTGGCCTGCTCTGCCCCATTAAAGTGCGTAGGGGTTGAGCGACCGGATGGTCAAGCAGCTTGCATCTTCTGTTAGTCATTTGCGTTCCACGCGGAAATGCCATGGAAAAGGCAGGAGGGAAAACTTACGGTGGGCTCTTGGTGAGGTCTGTCTTGAGGATCACGGGCACGCGCGTCATCTCCGTCACGTCCTGGATGTAATCGCCGCCCTCCTCCCTCAGCTTGAACAGCTTCAAGTACTTCTCCTTGTTGGTCAGGCGCGTCTCGGGCACGTCGGCCGTCGGCACCTTGGAGTCGGACCGGGTGCGGTGGAGGCTGCCCGCGGCATCAGACGACGCCCGAGTAGGGGACCCAGGCACGCTCTGCGTCGGCCGCTCCGCCAGCGAGGCGCCGGCCATCGCCTCCGTGACGTCCGACGCGTTGTCCGAAGCATTCTCCTCGTCGTCATCGAAGAGCGCATCGACGTCGTCCGTCGAGATGGTGCCGGTGTCGGTCTGCTTCCTAGCAGCCTCCTCACGCTCCTTCTTGGCCCGCTCAGCCTCCTCGGCCTGGCGGGCAGCCGCGAGAGCGTTCGAGAAGCGCTGCGACATGGCAGCCTTAGGGCGCTCGTCCTCGGGCACGTACGCGGAACTGGGCACGCCCTTCTCCCAGTAGAGCTCCAGGACCCGCTTCTCCTTCCTGAACTCGGCCTTCTTGAGAGGCAGCTGATCGCAGTGCACGCGCTTCTCGAAGCCCCACTCGGGGATGAGAACGTCGAAGGCCGACTCGTACACGCAGACCACGATGCCCTCGCTGATCAGGTCACCGTTCACTTCCTGGCGCTTCTTGTCCATCACGCGGCAGGCCTCGATATGGACGCTCTGCTCCTGAGCGTTCTGAGCCGAGTCCTTCTTGGTGTTGCAGGCCTCGACCGTCTTGACGAGGTTCTCGAGGTCCTCATTGTACTCGAGCTTGCCCTCGGAAAGGACAGACTCCAGCTGGCGGTGCACCAGAATATCAGCATAACGCCTAGTGGGGCTGGTGAAGTGCGTGTAGAGCGGCACGTTGAGCGCGTAGTGCGACCAGATGTGCTTGGCCGTCTTGCCGGCAATGAAATACTTGGCACGTTGCATCGACTTGAGGAGCAGCGTCTCCATTCCCTTGCGGATCTCGGCGTCCTCAACCTTGAAGAGGCTGTTCTGGAGCGTGCCGCTGCTCGACGGGTCAATGTCGTAGCCGAGCGCTGTCATGCGCTCAACAAAGGTCTGCAGACGGCGCGAGTTGGGCGCGGCTTGCCTGCGCAGAAGTGCCTTCTCGGGAAGGCCGCGGGCGAGGCGCTGGGCAACATAGGCGTTGGCCTTGTGCACGAGCTCCTCGACCAGCTCGGTCGCCGGGGTGGTGTCAAAGACGTTGTGCTTGACAGGGATGTTCTCGTCGTCCAGCTGCTGCAGAAGACGGAGGGGAGCAATGGGCTCGCCACCAGCGCCGAGGCGGGCCTCGCGGAACTTCTGAGTGAGAACCTATGGTCAAAGGCGTTAGAATCTTTTGTTCCCCAACCACCGACCGACAAAGGGGAACTCACATTGAGGATCTGAATGTCCTTGGCCTCGGCGACCTCATGAGAAAACCCGGCGGCACCCGAAAGGGCCTCATCCAGCTGCGACAGGGAGAGCTTGCCGGCGCTCTTGACAATACCCTTCCCGATCCAGATATCGCCCTCGGCGATAGCACCGCTATGCGGGTTCACGTGGAAGACGACGCTTACGGTCAGGCGGTCCTGGTTCGGGGTGAGCGAGCAGACCTCGCCCGAGAGCTTCGGCGGAAGCATCGCGCAGAACCGGTTGACGAGCTGAACGGCAGTGCCCCGCTTCTTGGCCTCACGGTCGAGAAGAGAGTTGGGCTTGACAAAGTGCGTGACATCGGGAACGTGGATGCCAACTTCGATCTTGCCGTCGGGCAGTGACTTGACATGGACGCCGTTTCCAAGCTCCGCCGAGCCGTCCAGATCGAGGGTGACAACCTTCTCAGCACGGAAGTCCCGGCGGGCCGCGATGGCAGCCTCGTCCTCCTTGGCAATCGTCCAGTCCTGGAGCCCGACACTGCGCAGCACTGCGTCGGCGAATTCGTCGGACGCAAAGTTGTTGTCGCGCAGGAGGGCATCTGTCTCGACCTTGAGATCACCCATCTTGCCCAGCTTCTCGACCAGGGTACCGAACGGATGCAGCGAGGTGATGGGCCAACGCTTGATGCAGGCCACAAAGATCTGGTCGGCATATTCCTGGTGCTTCTCAACGAAGTCGCGAGGAGCCTGCTCAGTGGGGATGGCAATCAAGGGCACACGCTTGTCAGTCGGCTTGAACCACACAATCTTGGGCTTCTCATGGCCGCGCGAATCCTGATGGCGCGACATGCTCCCGTCGCGTGCAGCACGCTCGGCCTCCTGCTTCTCCTTGGTCGCCTGGCTGCTGGGGCGGAGCAGGCCCAGAGTGCCGGAGAACATCTGACCCGCCACGCGCTCGATGACGGCGACGATGTGACCGGCGTAAAGGGGCTTCTGCTCATCGCTGATCTCCTCCTCCTCAACGAGGAGCAGGCTCTGGCCCTCAACTTCCACGTCATCGTTCTTCTTCTGGGTCGGGCGCTGCCTGAGACTGCCGCGGCGGCGGATGCCGCCTTCGCCAGTGCCATTGTCGTCGACACTCCCGCCCTGGCTGGTCCCAGCGGTGGAACCAGAACGGGTGTCAGTGATGTCCTTGCGCTTCTTCTTCTCTTCCTTCTCGCGCTTCTGGCCCCAGACCTCGTCAACGTCGAGGAGCTCGACGGCGACCAAGTCGCCCTCGAGAGCGCGATTGCGGTCCTTGCTGCCGCAAATGAAGATGTCAGCGTCAAGGAGGCCATCCTGGGTCGAGACGTAGGCGTCACTTCTATTCTTCTTGTTCACCCGAAGGATACCCGAGACCAGCTGTCCATCGCCGAGGAGAGCGGGAAGCGTAGCCTGGGGCAGGTAAGGAGTGAAGAGAGTCTTGCGCTGCTGCTGCTGCTGTTGCTGCTGCTGAGGCTGCTGGGCGGCCATCTGGGGGGCATGCTGGCTGGCCTGGAGGCCACCCATGTGCTGGCCACCCATCGAGGCCACCTGGAGGGCCTGCAGCTGGTTGAGCTGCATGGGGTTAAGCTGCTGACCAGCGTAGAGGTTGGGAATCATCATCTGGCCCGGGAGCTGCATCAGCTGGGGCTGGCCAGGGTACTGGAAGGCTCCTATGCCTGAGATGGACTGATGATTGATGGACGCGCGGCTGCGGTGGCCAGGCTGGAAGCCCTGGCTCTGGTTGACGGCGGCAGTCTGGTCCTGGGTCTGGCTCTGGCCTTGGGTACGCCAGTTGCTGTCAAAGTTGCGCGAGGAAGTGCGGGCATGGCCTCCGCCGCCACCACGGCGGGGGAAATCACCGCCGAGGCCGCCACGGCCGTTGGCACCAACAGCCATGCTCTGGCTCCTACCGTGGCCGCCGCGGCCGCCACGGAACGAGGGGGGCAGAGCCGACTGGGGCTCGGGGGCGGCGGCGGGCTGGGCGGCGCTCGGGCCCGGACCCTTGGCCTCGTCCTCCGGCCTTTCGGCGGAGCCCGAAGCACCCGGGGCAGGGAATTGGAAGGCAGAGGTGGTGCGTTTCTGCTGAGCAATCTCGGCGGCCTTCTTGGCGTCGGCCAGGGCGAGCGAGTGGCGTCTCTGATGACCGCCGCCAGCACCGCCGCCCCGGCCACCTCGGCCGCCAATGTTGTCTCTACCTTGTCCCTGTGAGTTGTCGAAGCTGCCAAAGGCAGAACCCGACGCACCAGACGAGGGCGCGGGGGGAGGGCCCATGCCCATGTTCGGGAGAGCCGACTGATTACGGCGATGTGACAGGGGCTGCGTCGGCGGAGCCAGGGGCACGTTCTGCTGCGGAAGCTGGGTCGGGAACTGAAAGCCGGTTTGCGGCGACATGTTGGTCATTGCGGCCTGGAGCGGGTTGTAACCACCGCCGAGGGGCTGGCCGGGCAGCATGCTCATCTGCTGGTACGTGGCTTGGAGCTGCTGTTGCTGCTGCTGCAACAGCTCGATCTGCTGCTGGATGGCCAGCTGCTCCACTGCGATGAGGGGAAGGGGTTAGCATCCATGACGCATCGATACGTATGGAATGAGGGGGGAGGGAAAAGGAGGAGCGGACGGAGGGAGAGGAAAGGGGGCAATGAAAGCTGGTAGATATCGCCTGATCCGAGTGTCTCGGTCGCCGACGAACCACAGACGATGCCGTCGTGATGCGGGGAGGCGGGCCAGAACTGGCCGGCTTGATAAGGAGAACGAGAGGGGCAACACAAAAACATCGACTTACTCCCTGGGTTCGCATACATACTCATCAATGGGGTCAGCTCGGAGGGGCTGCGGCGATGAGCGATGTGTAGCCGGCGGCCAGCGGGACCGAGGACGCCTCCAGGCTGAGGCTGCGGTTGGTGCTGCTGCTGCTGCTGCGGCTGCTGTTGCTGCTGTTGATCCATGGTGGCGGTTTGTTGGTGTTTCGTGGGCAGCGGGCAGGGGAGGCCGAGCAGGGCAGATCGGTCAGATCGAGGGGTGCACGTCGAGTGCGAAACAGACTTGTGTGTGTGCGCGCGCGCGCGTTTGCAGGCGGCAGCAGACTGGAGCGGGATGTCGAGTCTACTGGCCCGGGATTTTGGTTTGTTTGCTGCTTGGTTGTGCTTGGTTCTGGGGTTCTTGGTTCTTGTTTGGTGCGGGTTGCTTCTGCGGTTGCTGTGGTGCTGTGCTGCTGTGTTTTTTGGGCGCTTGCGGGCAGTTGCTGGGAAGACTTGGAGCCGAAGGGGGTTAATGAAAGATCGAAAAAAGCCAATATGGGAAAAGGTTGGATGCCGGGGGAGATGGTTTGAGGCCTGATTCCTGAAGGAGGGTGGAGGGCGAGTTGGTTGAAGGAGGAAACTCGACGGTTTGCCAATGATGATGACGACGGGGGCAGCTGGATGTGCCGTCGAGTGCGGGAAGGAAGCTCCAGGCCTGTGTGTCTGCTTGCGCTGGGGGGGGGCTCCGCTGTGCGTGCTCAGCGCAGTGTGCAGTGCCCGCTCAGTGCTCGGTGCGCAGCGCCCCAAGCAACGCGCTAGCAGCTACCAAAGGGGAATAGGAAGTGGGGCAGGGCGCCGCGGGGAGGGGTTTGGCCATTGCATGGATTGTGCAGCAGCGGCGGGGCGGGGGCAACAGGCAGTGGGCAATTGGGCAGGCTGCACCAGCACCCAGCAACCAGCACCCAGCAACCCCAAAACCCCCTGTCCCCGTTAGCAACGCTCTTGCAGATACGACACACCATCATGGGCATGGGGCTCCATCGACGATCCAGAATCAGGTAGCTTGCCAATGCTCGCGTGGGGACGGGACGGGGACGCAAACTCGTCGAGCTATGCATTCCGGCCTGGCCAGGGACGGAGCAGCACACAGTACGGAGTACGGGACATCTCGTGGCCCCCAAATACCAAATTTGTTCCTTTTTGTACCCGACGATCCTGGCTGCTTCCATCTGCGGGGACAGCAAACTTGGCCGCTCGAGGGTTTCCCACACGAGGGCCTCAGGCCACCCGAGCACCCTGCGACCTCGCCTGCTCGTACCTGGGCAAGGATGTACGTACGGAATATTGATAGCTGTATGTAGGTAGGTAGGTAGTTAGGCAGGAGAGGCAGGTTGCTTCGGCGGCAATGGGCCATCGCGAGTGGCTCCCCGAGCAGGGCACAAGGCAATCAAGGTTGGATTGCGGCGGGACGCCGAACCTGACCCCGGGCATGACTTGCTGCGGCACGAGGCAGATCGGGAATATAAATAACTAAAATCGACCATGGCTGCGGTGCCGATGTCATTCATCTGTGCCGCGCCTGGTAGCCGCCCTCCAGGCTGCATGCCCAGGTACCGAGCTGTGTGACACGGCGGAACTGGCCGAAAGTGTCAGCGTCATGGGCGTTGGACTGTGGCTCGTTTCAACTCTCGAACAAGACCAGGGTTCCAGTTGGGCAGCGGATCGAAGCTTGGAGAACGCGAACACGGGGATTACGGGGTGGTCAGAACGACGAGGAGATGGTAGGCAGCTAACTATCTGGACTTGTCTCCCACCTTGACGGGATTGAGAGTGGAATGTGTGTTGCAAGCTCGCTCTTTGAACGATCGACACTTGGGCTTCGAGCCACCCCCTGAGCCACCCCCAGGCTTAGGCTTTGTCCAGAAGAAGGGTGAGGGTCTCGCATCTGACGCCAAGCCAGGTCCAACCCGTGTATCGCAGTATGCAGACAGTATGCAGTAATCCGGAGTGATCGCTGGGCCCAAGCGCCAAGCTCGAAGACCAACCACCACCAACCACCATAGGAATAATCCTGGATTCTTAGTGGCTGCCGCATCGAGCAAACGGGAAACGCTGCCGCGACACCACCACCACCCAACCGCGACACCAACCGAACAACCGCGACTTGCAGCCAGGACCGTGATCCCCCGCCCAGGAACATGGCCCTATAGATACCCTCGCAACCACCCGTTCCCAATCCCCCGCGACCCACCACCGAGTCCCCCCGTCCGACAGATTCGACAATGGCAGGCTCGTCGCCTTCGCCCTCACGCCGGCCGGCCCGTCACTGGGCCTCGGGTAGTCCTCAACGAACCGTGTTGGAGGACATCCTTGGCGATGACAGGAACTCGGAGGCGCGGCACCGCGTCTTGCTCGAGACGGCGAAGCGGGAGCACGAGAGAGTCCGGGCGGATGCCCAAAGAGTGTACCAGGAACAGCTGCAGCGGGAGGAGCGCCAGCGTCTGTTGGACGAACGGCGCAAACAGGAGCAACGCATCCGGATGGAGGAGCAACTCGCCGCCGAACGCGAGCATCTGAATGCGCTCAAGGCGAAGAAGATCGCAATCCCGGCCCCGCTGCCAGACCCTGCACCGCCCGCCCCGCCAGCGGTCATCAACAGGACTCTGCCGCCGCCGTCGCCGCAGGCCAACAATGTCCCGCCCAAGGCCAATGGGACAACAGCAAACCAAGGGGCAGCTCCTGCGCTTTCGACTCCAAGTTTACAAGGCGTTCTCGGTCCCGGCGCGCCTGCTGTCTCCTCAACACCAGCACAATCCCAAACCCAGGCTCTTGGGACTGCGCCGACCAGAGCGCCAGAACCGGCGAGACCCGCAAACTCGGTCTTGGGAATCAATGGCCTCATCAACAACCCGCCGCAGACGAACGGAGTGGCTTCAACATCTCGCTCAGATGCACCGAGCCCGGCACCAGCGCAACCCGACCGATACACCCAGATCCACAAGAACCTGAAGATCATGCGGAAGTCGATGGCTGAGCAAGCCAAACAAAACCCGGCACTCAAGGAGCGGATGGGAGACATGAGGCGAGAAATTCGGAAATCGGTCGGGCAGCTCACCGTGTCGTCGGGGGTCGCAGGGGTGAACAAGACCCAGGTATGCAGCTCCCTTGTTTGAATCCCACTCTATCGCCTGGCCTGAACCGCTGCTGACGCGCCAATACAGCAACAAAAAATCCTTCAGCTACTGCGTGAGGCGCTGTTAAATCAGGTGCAATCGCAGCCCATGGACCCCAGCAATTTCATCCTGAAGCCCAGGAATCCGGTAGAAGGGGCCATGAACAACGACGCCATGCTTCCCTCAATATTCCTGTACCTCATCAACATCTTTGCCAAAGCCGCCATCGCCCAGTTTATCAATGAGGCCGGGGCGCGGCCCGAGACGGCGGACCCCGTCGGGATCTGCGTGGCCGCGACGCTCTCGGAGCCGGCTTTCCTCTGGCGCGGCGAGTCGCTCGTGGACATCCTGCTGGCCAAGTTCCGGGTTGTGTGCCCGGTCCTCTTCGGCTACCGGGGCAGCGAGAAGACGGAGCAGGGCCGGCAGCGGCTGGGGTGGTGGAAGGACGGCGGACGGTGGGTGGCGGAGCAGCAGCACATGGACCGCATGACGGGGCTCGGCGCCGGGTTTGCGGCCATCGCGCTGCGCAACTTCACCCTGTCCAAGAAGACGAACCCGTTCCCGCCGCGCGAGTACTGGGCGGCCATGGCGCGCATCGTCAACACGCCGTCGGCCGAGATCTCCAACACGCAGTGCGTCGTGTTGAAGGCCATGGTGGAGAATTACGAGCAGAAGTTTATCGAGTTTTACGGGACGGCCGGGGTGGTGGCCCTGCGGACGGCGCTGCTCGAGTTCCCGGCCCGCGCGCCGCAGAAGTCGGCGGCGGTGAATTCGCTCGAGGTTTTGGCCCAGCTGCTGAAGAAGGATACGGGCTTGGTTCTTGGATAACTGGGCGGATCAGGGTACAAAAAGACAGGGAGGGACTGGGCGGGTGGGGTATTCGAGCATGTTACTTGGCTTCTGACTCGGAATAGAGAGGCGTCACCGGGGTGGTCGAGGCATTGTGGTTATATTCGGAGGACGGCCGGACAACAGGCACAGGGGATATTTTCAAGGTTGCTGGAGCACGCTGTACTACAGCCGTGGTTTGTAATGTAGATACCCACAACAAGATCTCTGGAGAAAACAGGCTCAACACAGAGGCACACAAAACCAAAAACGCCCCAGTTGCAGCAACGCTATCTATCTACACTCAGGTATTATGCAAAGCCTGCCCAGAGAGAAACCCAGGCATATTCCCAATCATAAGCAATCCCACGCAACCCGGCCGTCAGTAACAATCCCAGCCCGCCTACCCCCTTCCAAAGCAAAAGAAACAATCACAACACCAGCAACAAAATCAACAATATAACCAACACCACAATCAACACCCCAATACAACAACTACTGAACCGATCTTCATTCCTCCTCATCACATACTTCAGCTTCTCCATCCCCGTCTGCAATCTCCCCCCAACCCGATCAGCAAGCTGGTCCACCACCTCGAGCATCTCGGCCTGCTCCTCCAGCTCGCGGCCCATGTCGTCCGCCTGCCGGCGCAGGTTGCCCACCGTCTGGAACACCCCGTCCAGGTGCTCGTCCTGCTCGCGCATCATGACGACCTGCTGCTCGCGCTCGAACTCGGCCGCGTAGTCCGGGTCGCGGTTGTCCGTGTCGCCGTCGGTGATCGCGAAGGAGGACGGGTCGGGGAGGTCGTCGTTGGCACGCCCCGCGCGGCCGGGTTTGGTGCCCGCGCGGGAGGTGGAGGTTGTTGCTTTGGAGAGCTCCTCGCGCATGTCGTCTACTTCGCCGCCGACCTCCTGGACGAGGCGCTTGCGCCGGGCGACCTCGACTGTGGAGAGGCCATACTGGGCGGGGTTGGACTCGACGGCGCGGACGGACTCGACTAGGTCGGCGAGGTCTTCGGCGAGGGCGGAGAGGGAGGACTCGAGGTCGGCGCGGGCGGATGCGAGCTCGGGGGAGGTCGGGGAGGTGGTCAGGGAGCGGATGCGCAGGTAGGAGGTGAAGAGGGGGCGGGCGGATTGGAGTTGGGTTAGGACGTCTCTGTGGTTGGGGGTGGGTGTGTTAGTTTGTTGTTCCCGTTCCGGGCAGTGCGGGAGGGGGGAGGGGAGCGACGGACTGTTGGACCTGGAGGAACGGGTCCTCCTCGTTCGTTGAGGACATCATCCCGCACCGAGTAGTGGCCGGGGTTTCACACTATAATGGGGTTTGCGGCATCAGAGCCAGAAGCTGCACATGGCGTGTCGCCAGACACTGCCACGGGGGAGAGAGTGTTGTTGTCGCGGCTGGTGAATGCTGATTCTCGGGAGGATGGTGTTGCGGCCAGCGAGGTACGAGGCACCCTCCTGGTGTCTTGCAGCTGCTGATCTAAGTCGAGATTACGCCGACGGCTGGTGTGTTTGCAGGAGATGCAACTTGGCGGGGCGCCATGCCCCTTTTGTCGAGCTCCGCTGGTTTGCCATCGTCTGTGCTGACGCCAGGGTGTGTTTCCGTCTTGCCGCAACCGGCGTTTAGCCGCACCTGTATGTGCCCCGCAAAACCCGCCTGGTGCAGCCCGTCAGCCGTCTCGCCGCCCACATGGGGGGGGGCCTCGACCCCTGTCGACCACCGCCCAGCGACCGCTAAACGACCTGGGGAGGGGGAGGTTGGCAATCGGCCGCGTCAAGTTGAAACGTAGCTTCAACTGCGGACCAGCTTTATTATCTTCGCTGCTTCCCTTCCCTTGGTGTTCTCGTCCAATTGATTTGGATTTCCATCACCACCACCGTCCCCTTCTATTCGTCAGCCCAATCTACAACTCGCAACCATGTTCAACCTCAAGCGGCTCGCGATCGCCGCGTCGCTGATGGTCGGCGCTGGCCTCATGTTCGCCCAGACCGTCGAGGCCGCCAAGGGCCCCAAGATCACCCACAAGGTCTACTTCGACATTGAGCAGGGCGATGAGCCCATTGGCCGCATCGTCATGGGCCTCTACGGCAAGACCGTCCCCAAGACGGCTGAGAACTTCCGTGCTCTGGCCACGGGCGAGAAGGGCTTCGGCTACGAGGGCTCCACCTTCCACCGCGTCATCAAGCAGTTCATGATCCAGGGCGGCGACTTCACCCGGGGCGACGGCACCGGCGGCAAGTCCAGTGAGTATTCCTAGCGGTCCCGGGTTGGGCATGCAGTACATGTTGGGATGGGGTGCTGACCTGGTTCTTCGCAGTCTACGGCGAGAAGTTTGAGGACGAGAACTTCAAGCTCAAGCACACCAAGAAGGGCATCCTCTCCATGGCCAACGCCGGCAAGGACACCAACGGC
>FTEL01007098.1_pt1 | contig 19526 bp, 21 predicted proteins | sample 1658911 | NCBI WGS metagenome assembly FTEL01 (sample SAMEA3914869, study PRJEB12502) | metagenome | biome: forest; material: soil | place: USA | collected 2012-03-12 | depth 0.1 m
CAGTCCTTGCCATGGCGCCCATCATGCCCCCTCTCCCCATCCCGATCCCTATCCCTCCCACCCCCCCTCTCCATCATCTCCCGTTCCCTCTCCCTCTGCATCTCCCTCTCCCTCTCCTCCTGCCCCTGCCCCCCACCACCAACCTCCTCCTTCCTCTCCTCCTTCACCCTCGGCTTCTCCAACTCCCCCTCCCTCGTCCACCTCGGATGCGCGCCCGCCCTGCACGCCCTCCCATCCGGACAGAACCCGGCAAGGTAGCACGGACACAACCGCCGGCGGACATGGCGCTTGTCGCAGCGGGGCCCGAGCGGGCAGAAGCCGCGCTCGTAGTGCGGGCAGGGGGGGAGGCGCGAGGACGGGTCGATGTGCAGGTACAGGCACTCGTCGCCGTTGCTGCAGTAGCCGTTGCGAACGAAGAAATTGCACTCGGGCATCTTGCGGAGGTTGTACTCGTGCAGGAACTCGCACGAAGAGCCCTTCTTGCAGAGGCCGCGGAGCCAGTGCTTGCAGACTAGGCTGCCGAAGCCGCCGCCGCCTCCCTCGCGGGGGTTGCCGGGTTGGTTGGTGGTGCCAGAGGGGCTGGTGTGTCGGTCGGGGCAGTGGGATTTGAGCGGGCAGGAGCCGGAGAGGAAGGCGCGGCAGATGGGGCGGTCGGCGGGCAGGCTGTGCTGGTAGGTGCGCTGGAGGAAGGGCGTGAAGGTGAAGGTGTAGGTGGGGGAGGTGTGGGTGAGGAGGTCGGTTGCGAGGGAGGAGGTCGGCAAGCGGCCGGGGTCGAGGGCGGCTGTTGCCATGATGGCGGTTGCGTTGGGGGTGTTCACTGGGTCTCGAAGCTGTCGGAGCTTGGTCGTGGTGGTTGTGGCTTGGTGGAAGGACTCGAGTGGCAGGTGTTGGTTGTGGAGATATTCGCGGTGGAATGGTTGGTCGAGATGGCTCGAGATGGTTCGATGCAGCTCGCAGGATGGTTGTGGTGTTGTGTGATGGTTGGGGTGTGGGTCGGTGGAATGATGGAAATGTTGGTCGCGGTTCTTGGAAGCTTGGTCGATGGATTTCTCCAAGTCGAACCCCAGATCGCGTCTGCCAAGAAAGATCGGCGGCGCCAAGACCCACGGTGTACCCCAAGGTGAGCAGCCAATCAGGACACGCCGGCCAGGACCTCGGCTCGGTAATCTCCCCCGCGACTCGGAACCTCGACGGCTACCCAGGCTAGACCAGGGGGCGCATCAACGTATAAGACTGCGCGGGCTTGTCCTTTTCCTTGTTCTTGAAGCCTTATTGTAATTCACTGTACTGTGTATCACCGCCTGCCACTGACCAATTCGTTTCTACCGCGTTCTGTCTGTTTCGTCTGCCCTGCCCGTTCTCCGTCGTCTCTCTCCGTCTAGTCGCAACCCGCTTATTCGTTTCCGCCACCATGAAGGGCATCCAGCTTGCAGCCTACGTCAAGGTATGCGCAAATCCAGGATTCTCTTCTAGACGGCATGGACAGAGGGAGAAGCAATGGAACTCTAGAACTAACCCATCCAGGGGCCCCATGAGCTCAAAGTAACCGAGCTCGCCGACCCCAAGCCGGCGGCCGACGAGTACCTCATCGAGGTGCACGCCGCTGCGACAAACTTCTTCGACATTCTTCAGATCCAAGGGAAATACCAACATCAGCCTCGTACGCCCGCCTGCCCTCTGTCCCTCCTGCTGCCCCGAAGTGGGAATACTAACACAATCCAGCCTTCCCATGGGTCTCGGGCGCCGAGTTCGCGGGCATCGTGCTGGCCACCCCCGCCAACTCCAAGAACCCCAAGTTCCCCGTCGGCGCGCGCGTCTTTGGTGCCACCCAGGGCGCCTATGCCACCAAGGCCGTCGCCAAGGAGGTCAGCATGCTGGCCGTGCCCGAGGGCTGGAGCTACAAGCAGGCCGCGGGGCTGTTCGTGACCGCCCCCACGAGCTACGGCGCCCTGGTCGTCCGCGCGGGCGTCAAGGCGGGTGACTACGTCCTCGTCCATGCCGCCGCTGGCGGCGTCGGTCTCGCTGCTGTCCAGAGTACGTCACGCCTCGAAATCCACCCCTTTCGCTGAAGACGTCAGACTGCATGCTCACACATCCCCACCCCGCAGTTGCCAAGGCTTTCGGCGCGACAGTGATCGCCACGGCCGGCACGCAGCGCAAGCTCGAGGTGGCCAAGTCGTTCGGCGCCGACCACGTGGTCGACTACCGCGACGAGAAGTGGCCCGAGATCGTCAAGAAGCTGACGCCCAAGGGCCGCGGCGTCGACATCGTCTACGACCCCGTCGGCATGGTCGACAAGAGCACAAAGTGCACCGCCTGGAACGGCCGCATCCTCATCGTCGGGTTCGCCGCCGGCACCATCGAGAAGGTGGCCATGAACAAGGTGCTGCTCAAGAACATCAGCCTGGTCGGCATCCACTGGGGCCAGTACGCGGTGCACGAGAAGGAGACGGTCGTGACGGTGTGGCAGGGCATCATGAAGCTGATCGCCGAGGGCAAGTTCCGCGGCACCGAGTTCACCGACAAGGAGTTTGCCGGGCTCGAGTCCGTCCCGGCGGCCCTCAAGGCGCTCGGCAGCAGGGAGACGTGGGGCAAGGTGGTGGTGTCGGTGCCGCAGGATGGCCGCAGCAGGCTGTGAGGGACGGCTGCTGTGTCGAGTGGAATCGGGAACGAACAAACAATAAAGAAACAATTAAATCCTGAACAAATTGAAACAGCTTTGACGCACTTAACCCTAACCCTTGTCAATGGAATCAAGTCTTTCAGGGACCGAGGCGAGAGGACCCCTGAATTCCGGGCCTGGAATCCTGGATTACCCCTCCATCCATCTGAACAGTTTTCGACAATCGACCCCACGTTTGTTCGCGACTCGCCACCCCCCCGGCAAGGCTTAGTAAAACGCGTTTGGAATCAATGCTGCGCCGCGGCCTCTGAAAATAAAAGTTTTGTCAACGAACCCCCCAGAAGAACCCGCCTCGCTTCCCCTCTCTACCCTCCGCTCCCCTCCCCGACCTCGCTCCGCCCCGCGCCCTGCCGACTCCTCTCGAGTGACAAAGCCTTTGCCCCTCCCCCACACTCGCTCCCACTTCCAAACCCACGCCCATCACCGCCTCCAAACCGGCAAGCTGTTCTCCTACATAGGCCGCACCCTCCGCGCCAGCGCTTCTGCTCTCTCCGTAGCAGCTGCCGCCACCCTCACCCAGAAGAGCACCCCCTCCCACAACCAGATCCAGACAATCGGCGCCCGCAAGATGCACAGCAAGGTCGTCGTCATCGGCTCCGGGCCCGCCGCCCACACCGCCGCCGTCTACCTGGCGCGCGCCGAGCTGAAGCGTGAGCACCCCCTTCCCCCCCTCTCCCCTATTCCCCTACCCAAGAAACACCCACTAACCACCCGCCCCCCCCTCTCCAGCCGTCCTCTACGAGGGCTTCATGGCCAACGGCATCGCCGCCGGCGGCCAGCTCACCACGACCACCGAAGTCGAGAACTTCCCCGGCTTCCCCGAGGCCGTCACGGGCCAGGAGCTCATGGACAAGATGCGCGCGCAGTCGGAGCGCTTCGGCACCACCATCGTCAGCGAGACCGTCTCCAAGCTGGACCTCTCCAAGCGCCCCTTCGAGTACGCGACCGAGTGGGACCCGGACACGGTCCGCACCGCCGACTCGGTCATCCTCGCGACCGGCGCCTCCGCGCGCCGCCTGGGCCTCCCCGGGGAGGACAAGTACTGGCAGAATGGTATCTCGGCGTGCGCGGTGTGTGATGGGGCCGTGCCGATCTTCCGGAACAAGCCGCTTGTGGTGATTGGGGGTGGTGACTCGGCCGCTGAGGAGGCGATGTTCTTGACCAAGTACGGCAGCCACGTCACCGTGCTCGTGCGCCGCGACAAGCTCCGCGCCAGCAACATCATGGCGAAGCGGTTGCTGAGCCACAAGAAGGTCACCGTGCGGTTTAACAGCGTCGGTGTGGAGGTCAAGGGGGATGCCAAGGGGCTTATGAACGAGATTGTCGTCAAGGATGTGACTACTGGGGTTGAGGAGACGCTCCAGGCCAACGGGCTGTTCTACGCCATTGGCCATGACCCGGCCACCTCGCTCATCAAGGGGCAGCTTGAGACGGACGAGGACGGGTATGTGGTGACCAAGCCCGGCACCACTCTGACGAGCGTGACGGGTGTGTTTGCTGCGGGCGATGTGCAGGATAAGAGGTATCGGCAGGCGATTACCAGCGCAGGTATGTGGTTTCTCCCCTTTTTTTCGGTTTTATGTGGAATCGCAGTGGCTAACTGACTGTTGATAGGCACCGGCTGCATGGCTGCGCTCGACGCGGAGAAGTTCCTGGCGGATCTCGAGGAGGAGCAGGCGGAGGAGAAGCTGTAGATGGTTGCGGAAGGCTGATAGACGATCTGGTGTATATTGGCTCTCTTTGCTGTGGATAGAAGAATACCCTCTTGCTTGGCATCGTGGCTTCCAATTGCTTCTTGGGTGTGATGCCGAATGTCGACTTGATTCGTAGGCGTGGTGTTGAATGTTGCCCTTATCGGATGGACCCCTCAACTCGACGGTGATACGAACTCGTACTTTGTAAATGCCGAACTCAGCTACGCTAGTTAGCTTCCCGGGAATCGTCCCCGGCCAATGCGCTGAGGCCTACCACCCAGGTGACGCAGTGAGGCCTACCGGGCTACTGCTAACTCATTGGTGATCCGGCGATGATGCAACAAACGCAGCTGCACCCCACGTCAATGGGTGTTTTGTTTGCTTTTCCCCCATCTCCCCGGAACAGCACTTGCTCAACTATTTCAACCCCGCCCATCCTCGTCTCAACTCTCAACTTCTCCCTCCCTCGGCCACTCTCTCGCACTTCCCATCCAGCAACTCTCTCCATCTCTCAACCACCAGCTCTCCCACTAGCAACTTTAACAAACAACCGTCATCATGTCTGGCAAGGGCTACTCGTACAAGAGCAGCGGCACCAACAGCCGGGTACGCATCCCCTCCTCTCTTCGACATCTTGGCTCCCCAAGGGGAAGAAAGCAGCCGCTAACAAACGAACAGGGCAACCACTACTGCGCCCGCGACTATGGTAACAACAGCAACTCGTACCACTACTCCAACACGTATGGTTCTGCTCCCACCACCCAAGCAGTAATTGAAACAAGGTTAACAGACACTCGACAGCAACGGGTCCTACTACTACTCCAACCCCAACGGCAGCACCTACTACAACAACGGCAGCGGCGGCTCGACCTACACGGCGCCCAGCGGCGCCCAGTACTCGTCCGGGTACGGTGGTAGCTCGGGCTCGACCTCATCGTCGGGCAACAATGGTGGCAGCAAGTAGGGGTCCTCGGGGGGTTCTGTGATCTGTCCCAGCAGCCCGGATGAGAGGCAGCATGGGCGGGGTGTGGAGTGGACCAGTTGGGTGGAACTGGGTGGGTGAGACACAGCTATTAGCTGCATGAAGTCATGAATTCAGGAGAGATGAGCGCCTATCAAACTGGCCGTGAGAAATCGCCGCCATATCGTACAAAACTGTGTCCATGATCGTGTGTCTGTCGTTGCCGTTGGTCCACCAATCCCAACCATCAACCCAACACCATAATCCAAGAGGACGCCACCCCATTCAAACCACTTCTCTTATCCCCCCTCCCCAACCCATCCCCCTCGGATCCCCTAAAGCGTAGCAACCAACCCACAAACCGTCCCGGCCACCAACAACCCCGCCCGTCCCAAATTCAACACCCCCCACCAATCCACCAACCTCTTCGCCCCCTCCTCCTCCTCCACGCCCACCTCCCTCTCCTTCCCGGCGGCCCTCACCACCGCATCCACCCCATACCTCCCCTCCAACCCCTTCAACCTCCCATTCGTCCCAAACATAACCCCCACCGTATACGGCACGATCCCCACCGTCAACGCGCTCGCCACCAGATACAGCCGTCCCCCCTTATGTCCTGCCCCGACGAGCCCGAGCCAGAGGTATGCCGCGGCCGAGGTGGCCGCCGCGAAGGGGACGGTGGCCGCGCCGCGGGCGTAGGTGCGCGACCATTGGGTTAGCATGATGGGAGTGGGCGACTCGAGGAGGCGGGGGACGAGGAAGGTGGAGAGTGTTAGGACGGTGCCGGCGGAGAGGGAGGAGAGGAGGAGGGCGGTGGATTGGAGGGTGCGGACTGTGCAGGCGGAGGGGTTCGACATTTTGAGGGATGGTGGTTATGGATGTGTTCGAGGGTGGGTGGTTTGGGTCTTGGTGGTGGCAATATCCAGTGATGGTGATGAGTGTGGGTTGGTTGACAGGTGAAGTTGGAGTTGGAGACGAGGCTCTGGCGAGCTGGAGTGAGGTGAGGAGGGGTTTTGGGAGCTGGGGTGACATGAAGGAGGGAGGGAATGATGCGGAGCTCCGGTGACGTAGCACGGCGTCAGGTTCGCGCGCCAGGTTTGCCCGCATCCGGACATCGGCATCACGCTGACGCCGATCGACCCTGGCCATGTGCCTGGCGTTTGGCGAGTAGCGGGCGCACGGGCCATTTCTGTGGTGTTGTTCAGGTACAATTTATTCCTTCTCCCGACAACCTCCTCAGCAAGACATGCCCAGTTGAGAACACTCTGCCCTGAAATCCATCATCAGATCCCCAAATCTAGCTATGTGGTAGATATCAACAGACCGCTTCATATTTATCCCAAACACCGCTTGACGGAACCATCGCCATGGCAACCAACGGATCCAACAAGCCGCCAAAAAAAAGAAAAACACCAAACGCCAGCTTCGCGACAACTCCTCCTCAACCCCCGACTCCTAACCCAGGTTTCCCCCCCTATCCAGCCCAAAAGCAAAACTCAAACAACCTCCCAACCTCTATCTCACAACCCGCTCAACGCCATGGCACACACACACCCTCCCCTCCCTCCCTCTCTGTCCTCCACCAACATCCTTTCCCACCCCCCTGACTGACTCTCCCCTCGACTTCCCGCCCCCTCCCCTTCAACTGATATCCCCCACAACTGCTTCAACACCTCCATCATAACCCCGCCGTAGGCCCAAACCCCCTCCTTGCCACCTTCGTCGTGAGCAAAGTCGTTGTAACTGTCGTCGCCGCGCCTGCCCCTGGCCAGTGAGGACGGAATGACCCGCCGGCCAAGGCCGTCCACCGGTTGTAGGGGTTGTTTGAGTCTTCTGTTGCTGTTGTTGTTGGTGTAGTCGTTGGTGAGGATGAGATTGTTGTTGACGAGGATGTTGGGGCTGGTGATGGTGATGATGATGAGATTTGTGTTTGCGCGAGGGCGGGCGGGTTGCTAGGGAGTGTCAATCTCGATTCGGGAGAGTCTTCTTGGGTTGGTGATCTCACCTATCCGAACCACCCCGACTTCGCGCGGCCATACCGCCGCTAACACCTCCTCCAATAGCCCCCGCGAGAACCACCACCAACACAATCACCACCGTCCAAAACGCCCGCACCGACAGCCCCAGTATCCTCGGTTTCCCTGGCGCCTGCCCATCTACCGGCGTGTTGGCCTCTTCCGCAGCCACCGACCAAGCCGCCGTTGAGCTCTCACACGCCTCCTTCTCCTGCTGATAATAAGCCAAGCTCTGGTGGGCCGTGGTGGCAGACTCGAGGCCTGATATCGGGACGGGCTCCAGTCCAGAGTTGTCATTGGACATGACCAGGTATTTTGGTGATGAGAGCCGGTGGTCGGCCATTTTGGTTCATTTCTCTGCCGCTGGAGAATCTAAGCTCGTACTTTCGTTCCTGACTAGACAGAGAGAAAGGATGATCGGGGAACGGGCCGGCTGGGGCGGGGCCGCAAGATGAGGACGATGCCGCCCACCTACCTACCCACCAACCTACACATGGCTGGCAGACAATTGAACCAGTGGCTCAGCGTCGTAGAGCGCGTGCAACCCCCCCAGGACCGCCACACCACCATCGCGCGGCGTGGTGGGCTTACCCGAGGTGTCGCCCCCTGGAAATGGTATCAACCACGAGAATCAATGAGCAAGGGCATCCCCCATCGTAGCACTCAGCTCGCAACCATCACCACACACACCACCCGATCCGTTTCAATCTCCTTCCGGCACGGAACGGCACAGGGCAGCCACAGCTCGCAGCATCCACCAAAGCTTGTCGAATCCCGCCTCCCCCCTGCGCGGCAGCGGCACAGCGCGGCAGTGTCACACACACCACACGGCACTGAGCCCCTGATAAAAAAGCCAGGTTTGCTACGCGCCGTCCACTTACATGCCCATTGCCCGTACTGTCCCTATCCATCAAATCCAGTACCGTCACCGGCGGGGGGATCAACGGTGCGGCCCGATCAAGACGGGCACTTCTCTCGGACACAACCCTACCCTATGTTGGAGGCACAGCCCAGCCCCGGGTAGGCTGGATGCCGCGCCCGTTCTTCCGCGCCGCCGGCCACCTTCCTGGAAGGGTATATGACCGAGGTTAGGACCTGCGAAGAGAGAAGTCTCGACTGTGTTGTTGATTGCTTGTACTACCAATGTGCATCTCTTGGATAAGCAGAGTGGGAGCGAAGGATTTGGTGGCGTGTTATGAGAGTGACACTCTTAAGGGAGGGTATGTGGAGTGTCTACCTCGTCAAGGTGCAACACTCCAGCTCCTAGGCCAACAACTAGCATACGTGACCTCGGGGTTGTTATCAAGCATTGCATTCTGTGGTGGCATTTGTAAGACCGGACAACAGATGTTTAGGTACTCTGCGAGGCATCACCTTCACCAAGGCGGGTGGCATGAGAGTAACCACAACCACAGAGTCGGCAACCTCCACCTTCTCGTCCTCCCGAGTGAGAACCACAACATACAAAACACACAATTCATCGCTACCTTTACTACTTAAACACGAGCATCGCTAGCGACTCAAAGTTCGCCCGCTTGCTCTGTTCCAGACAATGGCCCTCCCCGAAAATAACCATCCACATCCCCCAACATAAACTCCAGGCCCAAACTCCAAACAAGTGGTAACATAACGAGAGGAGAGGTATCCCTCAGCTATCCCTGGCATCTGTCAGCCATCCATCAACCATTCCTCCACCTCCTCTCCTAACCCAACACCCCAAAACCCCCCATGTCCCTCACCAAAACCCCTCCTGCTGTGGCTGCGCCCGCGGCGCCGGGGCGACACGGCCCGACGAAGCACGAACAAACGTGAACCCCGAGCGAGTAGATTGTGTATCAGCCCCCTGAGCCGCGCCAGATCCTTCCCCGCGACCCTGGCCGCGGGTTTGCTGCACCTGGACCGGGATCGCGCCAGGCACGCGGGGCGGATGGTCGTTGCCCCGGCGAAGCAGATGGGCGTAGGCCGCTGACTGGTGGTTGTCGTCCTCCCTTCCGACGTGGTCCATCGCCTTCACCATCTCCAGAGCCGGGAGGTAGATGGCCTTTAGGAAGCCGCGAGTCTTGACATCCAGGGGGTCCCAGTCGGCTTTCTCGCCGACTTGCAGCAGCAAGTTCTTCTCCAAAATTTCCTCAAGCTCCAAGGACACGACAGAAGCCTCGTACCAAAGCGGGAACTCTCCCCTGGATCGCTCTTCCTTGGCTCGCCGCCGGGACCAGGGGCGGGCAAGCGTTCCCTCCCATGTATCCCACGTCCCAGAGTAGAACCCCTCGGAGTACGGTTTCATCTCGGTCTGTTGAACTTCGGTGATCTCGAGGGCGCTGTTGTGGTCGAGGCTGAGATGCCGCCACTTGGTCAGGACGCGGACCTCATTTACGTCAACAGCCGAATCGTTGTAAACGGCAAACTTGACCTCCGGAACACCTTTCTTGCCTTCCCTGTCGATTCGGTCAGCACAAGTTCACATGGACGACAGATATCAGCGTCATAACTTACGAAACACTCAGCGAGTGCAACAGTGTGTTGGCAAAAGGTCCGTACGCCATTTCCGCCTCGTCGGTCTCGACATGAGTTGTTGCGATCCGCAGGTCCCAGTTCCGCTGGATTGCGTGAACGTAGATGGGGTTTGGCTGATCGGGGGGGAAGACATCCAGGTGCGGACGGATGGAGTATGAGAAGATGCCTCGTGAGGTGCCATCATCCTCAATGTCCACAATAAACCGACCCAGCTTGCTAGTCGAGCGGAGGGAGCAGTAGAAAGAATAAGTAGTCCATGAACGCTTCGGTTGCTGCTCCCAAAGTCGCATCCCGTTGACCTTTGTGTTGATCATGCTCTCCACGTCGCAGCCGAATGTGGACAGAATCTTGGTGAACTGGATGTCCTGGTTCTCCGCATACTCTTTGTTCATCTTCTTGACCAGAGTAGGCTTCTTCCATCCGTTGCATGGGGCACTGGCGCTGTTGAAGGCCAGGCCAGAGGGATCCACGGCCTCAAGGATTGTACGGCCCATCTCAGCTCGGAATCCAACCTTGCCACGACGGTAAGGCCCTAGGGACAAAACTTTGATCATGGCGGTTTCGATTTCGTTGATGAACTGTGCGGTGGCAGCCAGGTGACTGGGGTTTGCCAACTGGCTGGGAGGAGGCACAGCCGGTTGGTTTGGTGTCGTGGCAGGCTTGGACGAGTTTTGGGCCTTGTGTTTTCCAGCCTGCTGCAAACGTCCTTTGTCCTTCTCAAGAGGCGAGACTGGTTCTCCACCGTCTGTGGTGGTTGAGGAAACTTGATCCGCGCCATTCGCGGTGCCTTCACCGCTCTCGTTCCTTGGAGGCGAAGGGACAAGCGGAGGCATCTCCCACTGGATGCTTGGCCGAAGAGAATCCATCGGACTTGACGTCCTCACCGCGGCTAAAAGGTCAATTAGACAGTCGTCTCCCGTAAAGGCGAGCTCGAAACCCCCTTCCCCAACGTGAATCCTCGAACCTGCTTCCTTGCTCGACATACCTGGTTCCTCTCGGGATTTCGCCGAAACATCCTGACAGAGCGGTGAAATTTGGGTGCCGCCGGCAGCGGTTGAATCAACAAGAGTCTTGGATGAAGCTGCCACCGGGGTGTCACGAGAGGGCGTCACCGGCTCGGTGAGGTCAATGAGGCTCTCGCTCATGGGCGCCTCCGGTGGTCTAGCAAGGGGTTGATCACCCAAGGGGCCATGTGTGTCGGCGCCGGCGGCAAATCCAGTCTGAGCTGGAAGGTCTTTGATCCAAGTCTCGACCAAGTTGACGGTAACAGGATCTTGACTTGGTCCACGCGAACCAAGTTCCTCGAAGGGTTCACTGAGCCCCGAGATTTCTTTGGTAGAAACGGCAGGCCGATTTCCCCAAACCGTCCGGCCCTTGCATTGAACAGCAGCCTTCGGGCCAAGCAGTGGAAGCCGGTACTTCTTGTCGGGGTTCCAGCGGCAGAGCCGGATCGAAGATGCTGTTGCATAGAGTGTCTTGTATGCAACCTCCAAGTCATCGACCGCGAGTCCATCAAGCAGGGTTGATGAGGGGAGCTTCGGATCGATGTTGGCCAAGTATCGAATGTCGGCATCAAACACTGGCGCGGCCCCAGGTTCGAGTTGATCGGCCGGGTCGGCGTAGCCCTCGGCATACAGCAAGTTCACCGTCCGTGGCGAGCCGTCGAGCAGTTTCTACATCAGCTGTTAGCGGTCATAGTTGACATGCATGTTTTTGGGCTCCTCACCTTGATGGTCAGCAGGACCCTCAGTCTGTTCCTTGCCTGGTGAATGGACTCCTCGTTATTGGCCGCGATATCGATCAACTTTCCGGCTGGGCCAAAGCGAAGCTCGACGCCCAGGGCCTCCTTGATGGCCTGAAATTGTCTGAGGTTCAGAATGTCACCGATCGTGTAGGGCTCGTTGTTGTTATCAAGTTCATTCCAGACCGCCGAATGGGCGTGGGTAGCCAGGGGGCTAGGGCGGGAGTACGACACGTCGCTCTCGTCGGTTCCGAAGGAGGAGTAGTCCCCGGGTGGCCGCATAGTGAACCACTCATTGTCAAAGTTGTGCTGTTTACCATTTAGCGCCAATACTTCATCGTCGTGGACGAGATACCTGGACTTACAACAAGTGTGTCGTCAGTGTACAACATGCGGTCCTCATGCTCGTCAAATGCCTCTGTCTCGATCTTGCGAGCCAGTTTTGCGAAGGCGCGGCGGATTGTGTACGTATCATCCTCAAGACAGATGACCTTGAACCAGTTGTACTCGCCGTCGTACGTGAATTCGGCATGCTCCTGCGGCGTGGTCAGCGGTGTTGGGGTACGGACTCGGATTAACCGAGGGAACCTACACATCCCAGCACGACCAAGTCGTCAATGATTCGCTTGATCACCGGGGGCTTGTACAGCCACACAGACGTGAGGTAGAACTCAGTCATGGACTCCATGGTGGCGACTGCCGAGGCGACGGCCGAGGTAGTAACAGGGACGAGGGCGACAACACTGAGAACTGTGAGATTTCCTCCCCACAGACAGTTAGCCCGATGCCATTCCATAGAGAGTCTGACAGGAGCTTTTTCAGGAGAATATGGTATTGGACAGGTGGTAGGACGTGGCTAGGAGACTGGAAGCGCTTGACAACGCGACCAGAGGCGGCAACAACCACTTTGCCTGGGAATGGGAGCAACGGAATTTTGTACTAACCTGACAAATCAACAGTCTCCAAAGTCCTTGGAAACCCTCCCCAAGAAGAGATGGCGCGAGTTGTGTCTGTACCGTGGGTAGGTAGGTCGTTTCGCCGTCGAGGAGAGATGGTGGAGGATGAGGAGAGGAGGAGAATCAGGCAGTGGAACACCACCAGGTCGATGGAGATAAAGGTTTGAAAGGCGACAAGAGGAAAGCGGTGGAAGGGAGAGAGGAGAGGGGAAAATGATTCGCTCGGGGGATCTCCGGCGACAGGCAGAGACTGACGAAGGCCGGATGGGGAAGGGACTGAGGGGGTCGCGACTCCCTTTTTTGTCATCTGAGCGTGTTTTGGATCACGAAGAGCACTCAACGCTATGCGTTGTGCAACCTGAAGGGCCCTTCCATCTCAAAGAGGTCGTGTCAGTGTTAGGACCAGGAACCATCCGAGGTGTGGTGAGGCAAAAGGGGTATCCCCCTTGAGGTCATTACCCCTGAATGCATACCTGCCCCTGCCAAGACCAAACAATCACAAACATCACCACTTCACCAAGACCAAGAGACAGAGACCAGAGGCCGAATCACCAGCCATCCGCACACAGATACGAGGAGTGGGTGAGGTAAGATTCATCGGATATCCCACATCATAAACTAGCCAGGTAGGCAGGTAAGGCATCCAGTCCGGCGAACATGCGAACTCTGCACCAATGCCGTGATTCCCGCCCACCAGTGACCGCCCTTTCAACACGAACAAAACAACAAAAAACCCACACAACAACGCCCCCAACTCCATCCCAATGAGAAATCCTCCCGCCTCCTTCCTTTTCCCTAAAAAAGCCCAGGTCATGAATAGAAGAACAAGAAACAAAAAGTCTCCGTGAAAAGTATGCCTGTCCCTTTCCCCAGTCTCTCTCATTGGATCTTGGTGGTGTTGTTGTAGTATGCCCGACCGACGTTTTGCATGCCGAGAAGGAAAAAGGGAAGAAGTAGAGAAAAGAAAGACAAAAAAACCAGCCAACAGGTAAAGGAAAAAAACAAACTGCTCTATCGGTCTGCCTGCTCCCGTTCTGCCCAGCCTGGACTGTCCGTCCGGTATCGTCATTACGTGTGTCGTAAAATTTGCGCGGCGGGCGAGGTAGAAAAAAAAACCGGCCGCCGGAAGGAAGGAAATAAAACCAGGGAAAACGCAACGATGGCTGCGATGTTGGGCCTCAGCGCCGTGGTGCATGTGTGCTGCCCTCCACGGACAGGCCCAAATGCCGATGATGATCCTCCAAGGCGATAGACAGATGGCGCTGAATGGCATGGCCCCATCCACCCTCCTCACTGCGCCCACTCGATCTTCCCCTTAATATTCAGCGCCCACCTCAGCTTATCCAGCACCTCCTTCGCCTCCGCCAGCGTGCGCTCCTGCTCCCTCTCGCGCTCGTCAGCCCTGGTCTTGATCGCGCGCAGATCCTCCTCCTGCTGGCGCTTGTACCGCTCAAACTGCGCCTCCATCTCCTCCTTCTGCCGCGTCAGGTCGCGGATGTTGCCGTCCTGCTGGTCGCACAGCTCGCGCAGCGTCTCGATCTTCTCGTCGTCCTTCTTGCGCTCGACCACCAGCCCTTTCACCTCCTCGCGCATGCGGCCCATGCTGCGCTTGACCTCCTCGCCCTGGTCCTTCCAGTGGCTGCTGATGGCGTTGTAGCGGCCCTCGCACAGCGCGGCGTGGTTGGTGGCGTCCTCGACGCGGCGCTTGGCGTCGGCGCGCGTCTTGTCCAGCTCGTCCTTCCACACGCGCTCGCGGTCCGCCGCATCCACCGCCCGCTTGCGCTCCAGCTCCACCGCGTCCTGCAGCGACTCGACTTGCCGCTCCTTGCGGGCGAGTAGCGTCTTGGTCACGTTGGCCTCGAGCAGCCGCGACTCGTAGTCCGACACCACGCGCTCCAGCTTGTCTTCGAGGAGCCGCGCCGCCTGCCGGGATTCCTCCGCCCGCAGCCGCTCGATCTGGATGTCGCGCTTGAGGGCCTCGTTGTCGGATACGAGCCGGTTGATCACGCGGCCCGTCTTGCCGAGCCCGGCTTTGCCGACAGAGTTGTCCCAGCCGTTGGCGAGGTTGGCTTCGGTCGCGTTGACGGCGACGTCGTTTGAGGCGGGGGCGCCGCCGCCGCCTGGGTCGCCTGCGGCCGCGGGGCCGTCGGTCGGGCCATCGGCGCTGTCTTGTGTCGTCCCCGCGGGGCTGAGCTTTAATTTGTTCATTGACGGTATCCTCGGTATCGCGCTTATTGTCGATGATGACATGCTGGCGGTGCTGTTGAGGGAGCTCGAGAAACCCGAATCGCGCGAGGTCGAGTGGGACGGCGCCCCGTCGGTGCTGGAATCCTCCTCCGAGTCCCGCTGTTGCCTGTCGTCGTAACTCGGCACGGTTCGAATGGTCGAGTTCATGCGGTTCGGGATGCGGGGGGATAATGAGGAAGCAGGTGCGAGTGAAGTGACCTTTCCGTTGGTGGCTGTCCGGGACATGGCTGAGTTGATTGTGCCTTCAGAGGCCGGCTTGAGGGTCGACCGCGGCGAGGGGTGTTCATGCGATGGCTTCTGGCCCTTGCTCGGCGTTGACTTGGTGGGTGTCGATTTGTGTGGTGTCGACTTGCTCGGGCTCGATTTGCTCGGCGGCGGCTTGCTTGGTGTTGTGGCCGGTGTTGTTGCGGCTGTGTCTACAGGAACGACAGTGACTGACGAGAGATCTAAGGCACACCCGGTTAGCATGTGTTGGCCGGCAGTCCCGGGCACCCTCCTTCAAGCCCTCTGCCCCTGGATTTGCGGCTGCCGGAGAACCTTAGGCACACATCCGAACGGCACGTCGCCGTCCCTGAGCAGAGGTGCACTTCCACTTCCTCAGGGTTACACAGTGTGCAGGTTGGAACCACAGCGAGGTAACCCGAGGGGCGGTGCGGTTCGTATGCGCGCACAAAACCGCGGGGGGGCATCAGACAAGACGTACTGTGCTGGTCGTCCTGGTGGATTGAGAAGGCGGCCTTTTGGTCGGAATGTGGCCGGGCCTTCATGAGCCTGTTGCGCATTTCTCGTGACGGCGGAGATCTGAAGTCAAGACAACAAGAGGGACCCGGGCGATGGGCCAGGGGCAGATCTTTGTTTCCACTCCAAAGCGGGTCGGGTCCGCCGCAAGCGGAACCACGCTACCTCAGGTTCTTGATGCGTGTGGAGGAATTCGATTGTTGGGGACGGATGGGGCAATGCGTATGTGCGAGTACAGAGGTGTACGTGTGGGCGGTGGCAAGCGAGTTGGCCCTGGGCCCAGGCTGCTGGAGGGCTGTTGCGATGTTTAATGAGCGCTGGTCGAGGTTTTGGAGGGTCGACCGATGTTAGATGTTGTCTCGATCTCGGATGTTTTTCCTGCCTCCAGACTTGGCGACAGGGCAAGCAAGGCTAGACTCGTTGCTCCAGGTGGTGGCTGACAGCGTCCAGGGCAGTGTAAATTAACTCGGGGCTGAAGCAGAAGTAGCAGAAAACGGCGATGGGAGGAAAGCAACGTCAGACAGAGGAAGAGTGATTTTTCAGGCTCTGCACAAGTTTGTGTTTATGTTACAGCGTAGGGCGGTCTGCTGCAAAAGCAAGGTCGCTCACTGGTCATGTTGTTGGCCATCAACCAAGCAGCCAGCCCTCCAACCCTCCATCATCCATCCATCCACCCACACACACCCATCGATCCGTCGCGACAAGCAGGTCAGGTCTTGGACAAGACAGGGCCCGCGCGCGTCCATCCAGCCAGGATCCAGGAGACTGCCGCACCCGTACCACCCTCCACTGCCCCAGCAACCGTGCAAGGCCTGCACGCGGGCCCCGCCGCTCTTCAACCCAGTGGGTCGGTGGGTTGCCCGATTCAGCAAAGCCTCCCCCCTCCTTGCCGAACTTCCCTTGCCCCCCTGTTCGCGAGGCTGTCTTTGAGTGAGACAGGGGGGTGCCTCTGTCTGTGCCTGGCCGTCGCTGGGAACTCCTTGCAGCAGTCGCCGCGTGTCCGTCAAGATGGGGAGGGGGCCATTGCATGCATGCGCTGAAGTGCATTCGGCCATGCAGATGCAGGCGGTCCTCCTCCAATGTCTTCATGATCTTCACGAAACATGTTGCCTCGCTGCCTCTGCACCTTGGAATACGGACTCGCGTCCTGGACGACGTGTAGTTATCTCCCACCAGGGAAACAATTTTCTTTCTCATCTCGGCCGTTTTGCCACGACGGGTCCCAACACAGTGGATAATCCCAGTCAGTGCCAAGCCTGCATCTTTAATATGACGGTTTATGCCGACTGTGAAAGATCTGCCGCGTCGTCGCGTCTCCCACGCCGCGTCGTCCCGCGAGGCAGCGGCCGTGGAGCGAGGCCTGGTCTATTAACTGTATTCCTGTGTGTGGCAGCAAGAAAACAACAACAATGATGCATGCTGAACACGAGAAGTAAGCCCGTATCGATACCAATAACCACTCCCTTGCGCTTCCCTGTGAGTTTTGGGTGTCCTAACGCCTCCTGCCTGCCCTATGCGCCGTCTGGATGGCCTGCTTGCCCACGGACTGTCATCTCCTAGATATGAATACAGAGGCAAAACGCACCACACAGGCCATGCGATTCCCAAAACTGCAGCCCTCTCCTCTCCCTTCCTCCCCTCCCCTCCTCCGTACATCCATGCCGCATCAGGTCGCGATCGCCATGTTGTTCGCAGGCGCCGCATCGCCGCCAGCCGGCCGGGTCTGGGACTCGATGAAGCCCGGCCGCCACTTGACCAGGTACTTGGCCGCCAGCGGGCGCGCATCCTCGTCTACACCGAGATAAATTAGTCAGACACACTCTCTCATCAGAAGCCCAACCAAACGGAGAGAAACACTCACACTCAGTCCAAATCTCCGCCACCGTATCCAGCGCAATCTCCCTCACCGGCGGCCTCATCATAACCAGATACAACAGACTCGTCAACGCGAGCTGCACCGTCGTGGGGTCCGCACACAGCGCCTTCAGCTTCCCCAACAGCGGCGCGCTCAGCTCCGGTATCTCCGCCAGGAACCTAGTCAACACCTTGTCCTGAGCGGTGATGTAGTCGAGGAAGCCGTCCACCAGCCTCAGCGCGCACCGCTCGTAGTGCAGCGGCGCGCCGCTGCCGCTGCGCCGCGTCAGCTGGTCGTTGTACCACTCCTCGCAGAGCCAGGCGACCGCCACCTCGATGCGCCGCCGCCAGTCCTCCAGGATGTAGTTGTACACCATCTCGCGGATCGAGTCGCCGAGCGACGCGCGGGGCCGGTCGAGTGTGCCCTCCTCGGCTTTGATATTGCCGTCGGCGTCTTCCAGGCCGGCTGTGCTGCGCGTCGCGAGACGTGTGATGAGGGTCAGCCAGGAATCGCGGTCGTAGGAGCTGGCGGCGAGCCGGTTGATGCCGGCCTTGGGTTTCCGGAGCGCTGTGCTTTCCTTGAGAGTCGACAGTGGCCCGAACATGCGGGATGCTGCGGCTTGGCTGAGCTTGGTGGCGACCTCGGGGTCGATGAGCGGGGGAGGGGGGAGCTTGAACGGCCCGAGAGCCATGGCCGCGCCGGCATCGGCGGCTGGCTCTTCGGGAGGGGCGTTGTCGAGTTTGTTGAGGATCTGCTCCGTGTCCTCGGCCGGGGTGAGGTCCGGCTCGTAGTCGTCGTCTTCCTCATCGACGCCGAGCGGGGCGGTGGAGGCGTTAATTGCCACCGGTTGTGCCGCTGCAGCAGCTGCTCCTGCAGCGAAGAGGGAGCCGAGACGATCCCGGACAGCCTTCATCAGTTAGTATCGTCTCTCTACAAAAAGACGTGTGCCAGGAACATACCGAGACGGCCATGTCCAAAACCTGCGGGTCCATTGCCGCCAACGTCCTCACACTGATCTTGCCCGCAAGGTTCGCCGGCAGCTGCGTGGCATCAAACGACTGCAGGCCAAGGTTGTTGGTGAGGGTGAACACCGCGGCCAGCGTGTGCGGCCCCGGTCCCAGGGGCTGGATCAAGACCGGAGCGACACCGCCCTCCATCCTCTGTCTCTTGGCGTCGCCAGACGCAGCCGCGGCTTGGTCGGCGAGGGCTCTCTTGCGGCCTGCCTCGTCGAATATCTCGGCCCGTGACCGCATCAGCCTCTCGACGTATTGTTGGATGCGTCCTGCCATCGGGTTCGAAGGATCCCTAGAGCAGTGTTAGTGGAGGGGCTCAAGCCGAGTGGTGCGTATCAATGAAGGCCCTACCTTCGAAGGAGATGTGTGAGGAACATGCGGGTGGTCTTCTCGAGAGACTTCATAAATACTCTCGTCTTTGGTGTCATGGGCGAGTTGGCAAGTTTGAGGGGGTTGAAGTTGAGAATCGAGTTAAGGATTCGGTTTGATGTATTTGGCCGGGTTCGAGTCAAGATGGAGAGGCAGTTGATGGTGGCATCGACAAGGAGAACATCGCTGAGACATCAGTTAGTCGTCGGCACCGTTGGAAGGGCCGCTGGATGATGTAGCCTACCTGCTGTTGTCCTGTAATACTCCCAGCATTCTATCCAGCAGACCGGTTGCCTCTGCCTCGAGCTGCCTGGGGTCCAGGAGGGGGTGGTTCGGGGGGATGGTATTCAGGGAGATGTCGAGTCCGCCGTACTGCATCTCGGGTGTCAGCGACTGCCACCATTCACATCTGAGGCAGGCCACTAACCTTTTGCTCCATGCCATTCGATACAGTCTGAGCGAGCACAACACGCTGGGCAAACTTGATGCAGCTCAGCTTGACCGGCGCCGGCGCCCCATCCCAGATCTGTAATATCCTCGACTTGATGGCTGACATTTGCTCCCAGCTTTCGGCGTGGTACGAGTTGTGGATTCTGTCCAGGTCTTTGTTAGTATGCCTCGAGATTTATTGTTCCTTCAACATGGCATCGCCCAAGAGGTGCCATAGGCGGGCCTCGACAAGCTACGAGAGTCGCACACGGGGCATATCAAAAGCAGGTGACATATGCAGCAAGCCCCCC
>FTEL01003538.1_pt1 | contig 19504 bp, 17 predicted proteins | sample 1658911 | NCBI WGS metagenome assembly FTEL01 (sample SAMEA3914869, study PRJEB12502) | metagenome | biome: forest; material: soil | place: USA | collected 2012-03-12 | depth 0.1 m
GCTTCGATGTGGGTGAGGGCTGAGGTGGGGATTGCGTGGCCTTGGGTTTGATGTCAGTGGTGGTTTGAGATGGGATTGGGATAGGGATTGGGGTGGTCAGTTGGGGGGGTGGGTGTTGAGAGAGGGGAGCTACCGTTCATGAAATCGGGTACGTAGACGGTGCAAGGGACGCGCTGGGCGTAGGCGTCGGCCAGGGCGCGCGTGTTGCGCAGCGTCCAGCCAAAGGCGTCGGTGATGATGACGACGGTGCCGATGGGCGCGACGCCGTCGCCGGGCAGGGCCACGTAGGTTGGGAGGCCGTGGATGGTCTGCTCGGTGCCCGTCGGCGTCACGTCGCCGCGGAGGGTGCCCGTGAAGCAATCGGCGCACATGGGGGCCTGCATTGTGCCGGTTTGCAGAGTGCGGTGATGATAAGACGCGGCGGGATGAGTGGAGGAGGGATATCGGCAAGGTGAGCGAGACAGGAAGTGGTGAGATAATTGTGCAGCGACGATGAAGGAAGCAGTTTGGGTCCAAGGTGAAAACCTGTTGATGAAGCTGAATGGCTTGGCTTTGCTCCCACCCACCAAGGGGCCAAGCCTATCGCGTTCAGGGCTCAGCATAGTGGTATTTATTTCCGCATGTGATGCCCCTCAGATCGGCCCTCGGCGGCAAGCCAATCGCCGACCCCGTCGGACCAAAAGGACCACTCCTGCTCCGTTCCAACTCCAGGGGTCGTGGCGCTATGAAGAACCCGGCATCTAACAGGGCTTGAACGTCTCATTTGCCATCTTTTCAAGAGCATGGCTGGATTTTGGGAATGCGACTTGTTTTTATTCCTTTTCTCATTGCCCGCGACGGGACCTGCTTCTCGGTGCCAGCCGAGTCTCCCTTGCCTGAGTACTCTGCCTTCCATCCCTCACTCTCGCCGCAGCCTGTCTCCCTCCTCCATCAAGCTCTCCCTGATTCCAACCCTTCCCTCCCTTACGCGCCCCCACTCCCCTCGCCACTGGCGCCCCCCCGCGGCTTCAAATCGACATAAATCTTCTTGCAAACCACCTTGGCCGCCCCAAAAGGATGCACCATCTCCCCATCCTTATCCTTCTTCAAATACTCAGCAGTGTTAAACACCCCAGTGACCGTCGCCTTGTATCCCTCAGGCGGGTTCTCCCACACCTGGGTCACCGTCTCGCTCGTGCTCTGGATAGCCACCATGTCAAACTCCTTCGCCAGCTCGTCCATGATGTAGTGCGCCAGCGCTTTCATGAGCTTCTTCCCTCGGTAGTCGAAGCGCGTGTGCGTCCCGCTGCGCCGGGCGATTTTCTTCTCTTTGTCCTCGAGATCGCGGAGAAAATCGTGGTGATTATCTGCTTCTTGCTTTTTGAACGCGGCGCTGATGGTGCCGAAAAGCGGGATGATCTCATGCCATTTCTTGACCTCGTCTCCCGGATGGGGTTTGGCCTCTCCCTTGCCACGAGTGCGTTTGGTCATGGCGACCGAAACGAGGGGAAAGTCCATCTGCTTGAGCAGTTCATCCTTGTTGGCATTGCGGTTCGCCGTGTCCCACCTCAGTTGGCCGCCTGGGTTGGTGTCGTCGAAGTGAGGCTTCCAGTCCTCTTTGAACACGCCGTAGGACAGCCCCGATCTAATGCACTCGTCCGCAGAAGGCCCGATGGCGACGTACATGTCGTAGGCACGTTGTGTCTGGCCGCCTTCGTAGGGAGCCTCGGCCCATAATGCCGAGTCGAATGACAGGGTATGCCCGATGATGGCCTGCACCCAGGTGATATGCTTGAGCTCCAGCCGCTCAATCCTGTACCCATCGAGCAGCTGAGTGGCGTCAGTGGGTGTCATGATGGCGTTCACTGGGCTAAGCGATGTTTGCGAGGGCAATGATGTGGTAGGTGAGGATGTAAGGGTTGATGAGGATGTTGAAGCTGGGCCTGTTGATGCTGCATGTCGTCTTCCGTGGGACCTCCCGTTGTCAGCCGCTTCACTTGGGGCAGTTCGGACGAGTGTTGGCTTTCTTTGACGCTCTAGGGAGGATGCCTGAGGCCTGGAAGTGCAAGCTTTGTCGGAATTGGATACCCTTTAAAGGCTCAGCACTCGGCGCGGAACAACTTTGACAAGAGGCTGCCCAAAGCCTGATCCTCCGACCAAATATTTGGGGTCCGCGTGTGCGTGGGGGCTGAAAGTGCTGAATCCGTCGCCCGGCAGCAAGCAACACCAACGACCTACGCCTGGAAGCCCGACATATTTCCGACAATCGCATCAAACCGCAGTATGTACGCGCCGCGTAGAACGCTAACTGGGCAACCGATGGCTGGCTCTTTTTTGTGTTGGGGCAGGCTGCGGCAGTCATATGAGTACCTGGGTCTCTGTATGACTGATGACCCCCACATGGCTCATCCAATGTTGGCTCAAATGCTCAAGGCAGTTTGCGGCTGGAGCCTTTGTCTAATTGTCACAGTGTCAAATAGATGAGATCTACTACGATTTGTAATCACCCAACCCTCACATGACAGTTGGTGTAATGAGTTGAAGGGACTTGTCTGTTCTGTTGTTGGTTGGAATGCGCCAGCAACACTTCGGTACATTGGCCGCTGTGGAAAAAGTACAGGATTCCAGTTGGTTTTGAGTTCTCCCCAGCTTTCTGTCTGTTAGACCCAACCTCGGATGAACCGGCCAACATGACAACACAACTTGCAGCCCAACCCCCTATTCCAACCCCTATTCCAACCCCTACCTCCAACAACACCATTCCGCCAACCCACTACCACCCGTCCCTATCCTTCCCTACCACCCACAACCAACCGCCTCCCACCCCCAGCCAAAGCTCACCACTCAACCTCCCCCCCATTATACAACAAAAACCTCCCCTTATCCCCCATCCCCAACCCATCCACCACCTTCAAAACCCCCCGCACACTCTCCTCAACCTCCAACACCGCCCCCTCCCCGCCCATCTCAGTCTTCGCATGCCCCGGATCAACAGCGACAACCACTACTCCCTCCCTCACCTGCCTCGCCTGATGCAACGTCAACATATTTAGCGCTGCCTTGCTGACACTGTACGCCGTGAGAATCGGCCCCAGCCGTCCGCTGGAAATCAGGGATAGGGACCCGGCGCCGGAGGAGATATTCACCACGCGCGCGAAGGGGGCGAGGTAAGGGTAGAGCGCCTGGAGGAGCAGGACAGGGCCGAGGGTGTTGGTGGTGAGGTGGGAGAGGAGGGCTGACGGGGTGAGGGCGAGGGTGGTGGTGGTGTGGTCATGGAGGATTGCGGCGTTGTTGAGGAGGATGTCGATTTGGAGGTTGGGAGTTGTGGTGAGGACGAGGGAGGGGAGGGCGGAGATGGAGGTTGGGGAAGAGACGTCGCATTCGAGGATGTGGATTTTGGCGAGGGTGGTGGGGTGGGATTGGATGGTTTGTAGGGCGGTGAGGTCGGCTGTGAGGGAGCGGACGAGGGCAAAGATGGTGTTGGTGGGTGTGGTGGAGAGTTGGCGGACGTATTCGAGGCCGAGGCCGGCGCGGGTGCCGCTGATGACGTAGACGGTCATGGTGGTGATTTGGGTTGATCGGGTAGAAATCGTGGTGAGCTTTGTGAGCTGGGAGTGGTGATGATGTTGTGGCTGGTGTTAAGTCTCAACTCGCCGTCGCCCAACTTCTGAATATATACGACGAGGACATCGTCGACGGCCGTACATCAGCCCGTCCCTGACAAGGAGTTAGACGGGCTTAAGGCACGGAGTTAGAGCATTTGATGATGTTACCGCCATGCGACGACGGCGAAGAGTCATCATCGACGACGCCAAGAGCAATCATCGCCAACCTCACCACCGTCAACCTCTTGGCGGTGAGGGGTTGATGCTGATTCAGGCTGCACCTCTGGTTTCCCACCACCGGCACGGCTGGTTTGCGATGTTTAACCGAGCCTTGACGAGGTGAATTTGTAAGCTATCCCCCGCTTACAAGGCTCGACAGCCTTGCAGAACCCGGTGGGTTCGGGACGGACGGGGGTGTGGAGACGGAGGCCGGGCCGTACCCGCCGGACGCCGGCGAGGTTTTGCCGAACATGGACCGGGCGACCGCCAAGCCGACGGGGGACTTTGGCTTCAACGGCTTCACAACCCGGAGATATGGCTGGGGAGTCCGAACAGCAGACCGTCAGACGACACTCCCACAGGCGATGTCGAGATAATGTTTAGCAACATGACGGGGGTCGATGATGCCATGACAGGCAAGGTCAACTCCCGTTCCGGCATCAACAAAGAGCAACGGTCTACATTCTTGGGATCATGAACCACACAGCCGGGATCACCCCGGACTTTGCGGCCGTATGGAACCTTCCTCCGCCTAAACACCACCTTCAATGAAACCGCACTGCTCAATCTATCTCAACCCACCGAATCTATCTTCCCCCGCGGACAAAAATCTCGGAAACAAGCACAGGGATCGGAAGAAATCATGCACCTCGTCACACGTCATGCCCCCAAAGCGAACCAACCACAACCCATAAACCCCCAAGCCATCCACCACCGCCAAGTCCAACTCCGAAGCCCTCAACCCCCCAGACCCATGATCCCCCTCCCCAGCCAAGCCCACCGCCGACCCAATACCAAGGAAAAGCCAAGTCCAGCCAAGCGACAATCGCCGCGTCCCTTCCCGCCTTTTCCCCACCAGACCAAGAACAAGCCAAGAAGAACACATCCCTGTGTCGTGAGCCCGCAGGACAGCGAGCCTGTGATGGACGGGGGTCACCACAGCGGCGTGGCAGTGCAACGCACTGGAGACCAGAACACAACCCCGTAGCCAACATCCCGGAGCGCTGGCCAGTTTCGGCCAAGACCTTGGCTGAGTGCCCCAGGCTGTGACACGCTGACGCTGACCTGTCTCTGTCTGTGTTTCCACGCTCCAGAAATGTACCCACCCCTCCCCAGTCCGTCCCCCCGGCCAGTGCAAGCAAGACAAGCGTCTTGGCTTGTGCGCCCCCTCCGATCGTCATCATTGGCTGGTTGGTGGTAGTGGGCGGCCTCCAGCTGGGTTGGCATGTTGTGGGATGTTGTGTCACGCCATGTTGTGTGAGGTTGTGGTGGCTGGCAGGCATGGCCTTGTATGGCTGGTTCTATGGCTGTGGCTGGGGGGGGCAGAGTTGTGTCTGGCTTGTCTCAGGCGGCCGCTGACAGGCGGCGAGACCATGAGCGGCCGAGGCGGACGAAGAAGTGGGATTTGCCGGGGGGAGGTTTCGGGGTTTTGAGGTCGTCGAAGCTGGTGAGGGACATACTTCTCTTTTTGTCGGGCGGGGCGTCGGGTTTGGATGATCGCCGGCGGAAAGTTTGGGGTGGGGAGGAGGTTTGGGGTTGCTGGTGAATCCTCGGAGATGCGGACGGCGCGGGAGTTGCCGCGGGGATGGTGGCTACGTCGCTGGCCTCGATGGCCTGGCTGAGTTGGAAGGCTTCGCTCTTGGGCCGGATCTTCTCGGCCTCGACGCTGGAGATGTCGCTAGCTGATGTCCCAGAGTCGCCGGACATGAATCCGAACGGAAACTCGATGGCGCTTCCCACTGCTGATGGTCAGTCTCAGAAACAGATACAACAGAGAGCGACGCGACGTACCATAAGTCGTCCACAGACGATCATCAACCTTGTACCGAAAGAACTCGCTGTTGACTTCCTGGTAGCCATTCTGACCGAGCCAGGCGACAACCCACTCCTCCGCGGCCTTGACAGCGTCCGACTTTTGGCCTGGGACCAGCAGTCGGGTGTCCCTGCTAGCAGCAAAGTTCAAGATGAACTGGCGACGTGAGTACTCGGCCGCCGTCAAGGCCTTGATCACGTTCATGCGCTCCAGGTCCAGCGGCGTCGACCGCCGCCTGCGCTCCCTCACGGCCGCGTTGGCGGGTGCGGCCATATCTTATCTGTTCTTTTTCCCGGATGACGACGCCGGCGGTGTCGTGCTACGGATGTCGGCGATGGCAGAAGGGATGTTGTGCACGCGGCATGGGGGTGGGCCAGCGCAGCGCGGAGCGACGTGTAACGCCCAAGACTTGCTTGCAGCGGGAGGATTGCAGTGATTCAGAGACACAGGATCGGCGGTCGCGCTGAGTTATAACCCCCTCCGGACGAAGGAGATCAAGGATCGAAAGTGCGGAATGCGTGTGAGCGGCAGGACTGCGGGGGGCACGGGAGGATGGACGGGATTCTGGGTCTTGGAAGATTGATTCTGTCGCTCTGAGTCGCGGTTGATGTCTGCTGGCTCCGAGGGAGCGGAAGCAGTTTGCTCGGCCGAGAATGGTCCAACCCGACGGCGGCCAGGGCGGACCTCAGCCGTCCCGCGTCAAAGTTGTGCCGACAGGACAAAGAAGCCAATCGAGGGTGATCCAAGACGTCGGGACCATTCCCCAGGGCGCTGCCAAGGGGGCCGCCAAGGGCGCCGAGGAACTTGGCGACGGCAGTGGGAGAGACAAGCGAGAGTTGCAGGGAAGTGATGGTGCAGGTGCTGGGAAGGGAGGGGGAATCGGGCAGATCCATGGCTTGGGTCCGGCTTTTGGCCTTTTCTCCTTGGCTATCTTGGGAACAAAGGGGCTACGGGGGACACGACAGGCCGACACAGTCAGGTTCTGTGCCTTCCCGAGTGGAAAAGCTCGCCGAGACATTGCTTGCGTGTCGTGAGATCTCTGTGGGAGGACCGTCCAAGACTTGTGGCACCAGACCACCCCCGACAAGCGACTTGGCGGTGACGATCGCTGCTGCTCTTGGTTTTCTGGGCCTTTCGGCGCGCTTCGAGAGGCATGGACGTGCATTTCGGCCGCAGGAGGGCCGGGATTTTGCGGTCTGTCTGTTTCTCCCTGTCTTGTTGGGTTGGCTGTTGGCCCAGGAAACTTTAAATGGCTGTCAGCTGAGAAGGGACAGAGATTAACAGCACGGTAAGCAGAGTTGGCAGACGACTTTGAAATGCAATACGGACTGAAGCTGCAGATTTTATACACTGAAATGGCAAAGACCGTGATCGGCCAGGACGAGTCCCCCGTTCCCAGTCAAGATCACCGACAACGAATAACTATCCAACAAACCGTCAACAGATCGCGACTTCTGCCTTGGCTAACCAATATCGACTACGCAACATAGTCCCACTCTAACAAAGTCGATATAACTGGTTGCTGTTGCCACCCTGGAAGTCAACGAGAGTCGGTAAACAAGAAGCTGCGCACGCATGGCATTGCGTATTCCTGTCCTCTAAACTCGGAAGCATACTACATTGAATGATTGAATACCCGTGGCAAAAAAGGTAAGTAGAGACAGCTTGGAGTCCAGAACACTCGCAACGGAGGGGTTGGCCTGTTGCTGCCTGGAGCTGGATACACTTGTCCCAAATTTGGACTAGCGTTTGGCCAAGTATGATGTCTTATAAGACCCTCGTTTCCGTTCTTCCTCACCATCATCAATACTTCCAGTTTCAACCCGACACCATTGACTTTGTCCTCCCCCGCCATGGCCTCCTCCCCAACACCCCACGCCACCATCTCCGTCTCCTCTGGCCGCGTCTGCTTTGGCGCCCTACACAACATCTGGCATGGAGCAACGAGCCCTCTGCAAGAAGGCTTCACCGCTCCCCGACCCGAGTCATCTGGCACTGTCAGGGCCCAGGCCATCGAATTCAACATTTCCGCGCGCAATGGCACCTGGAATGCGTTCCAGCTGATTGACCTAGCAACAAACGAGGTGTCAGCATGGTTTCTCGCCCACTCCGACGTCAACTCCGAAAAGGAAGTTGACAAGATCCTCCGGATTTCCGGCTCGCCTTACGAGCCCGACAGCGGCAGCAACTTCAACGACAACAAGACCGCCGCCGCAGGTGTGTTTGTGATCAACCGCTACGACTGGGGATGGTACGACAATCGGTGCAAGGATGAAGTCGCCGTTCCAGCTGCCGAAGACGACGTTCCCCGAGAGCCGCCGTTCTACGGCAGGTTTGAAGCAGCCGGCCTCGTTGACCACGCCGTGGCACGGGATACGGTCCTCCGGTGGAAAGACCAGCCTTCATCGGAGGCAGAGTGGTCCAACAAAGGAGCATGGCTGCACATCCCCGGCGGGGAATACATGTTCGGCCGCTTCACCTTCGACGCCACCCACACCGCAGCCCACTCCTTCCTCTTCTTCACCACCAACACCGTCTTCACGCGCACCGCCTTCCGTGGCCAAGAACGCACCCTGAGAAAGGACGAAACCCCCCAGGAGCGCTTCGACCGCAGACTCCAAGAAGGCCACGACTTCTCCGGCCTCGAGCTCCTCAACAGCCTGCACCACCCCTCTGACAACCCTAACATTATCCCGCTGTTTCCTGCCCCGCCCCCAGCAACCGCCCGCCTCGGGCCTTGCCCCTTAGCGGATCACATCCTCCGAGCGGAAGATATCAACGCAATTAGGATTTACCAAAACGCCGAGGAGTACAAGATCGTGTCCCTCCAACTCGACCTGTCCAAAATCCCGCCCCCGAAACCAATCCCGGGGTTTATCGACCCCTGGGCGGAGCCGTTGTACGATCTTGTCAATGAACTGGTCATGGTATTCATCCAACGCGAGGTCGTGCCGCAGATGGGAAACAGCGACGTCGCAGCCGCTGCGGAGCTGTTGTTTCCTCAACATGAAACGCAGCCGGGTAAGCCCTGGCATCTCGACGCGTGGTGTCATCGGCACTTCACCAATCCAGATGCTCTCCCTATCCCGGGGTTTGACAGCGCGTACGTGAGCGGCCGGGTCGGTGCCTTTCTCACAAAGCTGGGAAATGTGGCGGCAATGCCACTGGTGGTTGAGGAAGGGTGGGTTGAGGGGATTACGCGAGCAGTGGCGTATCTGGTTGGTGAGGTGCTGGAGGCAGCGGGTAGGAGCTGTGCGGAGGGGGTGGAGTACGCGAAGATAATGCCGGGGGAGGTGAGGATGGGGGTGTATGGGGATAGGCAGCTGTATGAGAGGTTGGGGTTTTCGAAGGTGTTTTGGGAGGGGAGGGGGACGGATGGGGCGTGAGTTGGTTAGGCTAGAGGGTCAGGTCAAAAGGGAATGAAACGTGATCTCGCGATGCTGTGTTTTCTAACTATTTACATGACGCCGGCCTTTGCGCATCTATTTCTTCGCTGCGGCAGGAACACCATCCTTGACTGTCCCCCAAGCCCCCAACTTCCAGTCCCCGTTGCAGGCATAGTCATACTGCGCCTTGGCGATGTTCGCCTTTTGCGCCTTGAGGAAGGTGGACAGCTCGCACCAACCGTCATCACGGACCTCGCACTCCTTAATGCTCAGGTGCAGGGGGACCGTCCGCTGGTTCTGAACGAAGTGGACATACTGCGTTTTGGCAGAGCCAGCGACGTAGTTGTCGCCGTTGGCGGAGCGCTTAGCCACGACCTTGTGCGGGGCGGAGATGATGTCGATGTTCAGCCGGCCGGCGAATGGGACGATGTTGCTGGACTGGAACTGCTGCTTCGCAGGGCGGGCAGTGGCGGGGAGCTGGTCGTTGAACTGCGTCAGGCCGAAGGCAGTCAGGACGGAGACAATGTTGGCATCGTGGGTGAACTCAAAGTAGAGGTTCTGGTCGAGAGGGAAGGTGACCGGGTTGGCGTCGACGGTCATGTTGACGCCCGTGTCCATGACCACGGAGGCGTCAGGGTAGTGGCCCTCGACGCGGGAGATGAACTCCTCGACCCACGCGATGCCCTGCGCACGTCCAGTGGGGGAGAGGAAGCCGGAGATGCCGGAGAACTCAATGTCCATCATGTACGCAAAGCCCTCCCAGTCCTTGTAGGAGAAGAGCTGGCAGAAGTCGCTGTAGCCGAGCGAGACGGTCTCGTACGGGCAGAGCGCCTGGGCGTGGGAGGTGTCGGAAACGGTCCAGTTGTACTTGCCGGTGAGCTTGCGCAGCTCGGCCGTCTTGTCCTTCAGGTAAGTTTGGGTCCAGGTGCCGAGGGGCGCGGCAATGTTGGCCATCATGGTGGCGCCGACGTTCTTGCAGCTCATCTCGCCCGTGGTGGCCGGGTCGATGGAGGCGAGGATGTTGGCGTAGTTGCGCCACTCGAGGCCGTAGAAGCCGGCGAGGAAGTTCTCCGCAGACTCGAGCATGCGCGACTGCAGGGTGGTGCGGATCACGAGCTTGTTCTTGGTGTCCTTGTCGTGGAGGTGGCCGTAGTTGTAGTAGTTGAGAATGCCACTGTCGAAGAGCTCCTGACGACCGCGGGGCACGAGAACCTCCTTGCCAAGCTTGTAGGTCCAGTCGTTCAGGAAGGCAAGATCGCCCTGGAAGACGGTCCCGGCGCGAGTGGCATTGTTGATGCCGGCGGCCCAAGTGTCGTGGCCCTCGCCTGACGAGGGGTAGCGGGCACCATGGCGCTGGAGCATGTGTGCCTGCGTGATGTTGGCACCCTTGGGCAGGGGGTGCTCGTCGACGCCGAAGCCCTCCTCCGGGGAGAAGTACGGGCAGAGGTCACCCATCTTTTGGAAGATGCTCTTGCCCTTGGGAGCGCCCTTGATGGGCTGCGAGGTCTCGATGGGGGCGTTCGGGACGTAGGTGGGCTGGCCGGCAAAGGGCGCAGGGTTGGTCTGGGCCAGGAACGGGGCAGCACCAGTCGCCATGTTTCCTGCAATCACGAGTCAGAATCTGCCACGAAATGAATCCAAGTTTTACACATACCGGCATAGGCATTGGGGGAGGTCTGGAACCAGCTGGGTTGGGTGGTGCTGGCGGCCTGGACGGTGGACGTGGTGGTCTGCTTCAAGGCACCGGCCTCCACGGCGGCGGCCATGGCCACTGAAAGCAGGACGGCAGACTTGACGGAGTCCATTGTGAGATGATTCTGATTCTTGGAGAGGAATTGGAAACTGAATCGAAAATGCCCTGATCTGGATCGACTTTCCTGGCAGTCGTCGCCTCTTTTAAGATGCCACGGGGGTTGGACCTCGAGGCACGGCACTCATCAAGGAAGAATGAGTGGCCCCTGCTTCGTCCTCGATACCGCGATGTCGGCGGCATCCCCAATCCCCCCCTGGTCGACACCATGCAGACACAAGCCGGGGAGGCGGCCGGGAAGGCGTCCGGGGGGAGTGGGCTAGCGCGCAGTGATGGGGCTGCATTGCCAAGTCAAGCTTCAATCAACGTCGCCCAGCATGACACGTGCGGTAGGGATTTGGACATCTCATCACGGTGATTGGCGGTGACTTGCCCAATATGGAGCCTGGTGTCAACGGCCCATGTTGGTGTCGCGCTAACAAAAACCCCACGCTCCTCGAAACGAATACCGAGTACTCGGGATCAAATAGGGTCGCGAGGAGGTGTCGCGTGGCCTCGAGACATGCTAGTGAAAACGTGGGATTGCTATGGGAAAGTGACCTCGCTCTCGGTTGAGGGGTGTGCGCGAGGAGGAATGTACGCGTGTTACAAGGGTGTGTTCAGCAACGGGGTTTTCGAAGAGTCCGAGAGATACACATGGGGAGAGAAACGTCCACAAGATTCGACGGCAACACGGCGCCGACGGCCCCGCTGGTGTGCATGACCATATGCCGGCATGGCAGAGCCCAAGCAAATCAACTTCAGCGTGTTCGTCAACTGGATTGCGGCACCCCTTTTCATGGTATGCGCAACCCTCTCCTCCCCGCGCCGTGCTCGAGTTACGTCTTCCATTTGGATGCCTAACTAACACACTCTCAGCTGGCGGTTTCCTGGGCGTTCCTTCCCGATAAAAGCGAGCTCCGCGTTGGCCTGATTCCTGTTGGTCTTGGAAGATGCATTGCCACGGTAAGCGCCACCTATTAGGATGACATGTTGGAGAGGGTTGAAGTGTCTGTTCTAACGATAGGTGGTGACCAGGTCTTGATCTGGACGGGCCTGGCTGGCGGCGACACGGAATGCTGCGCCATCCTAGTCGCTGTTAACTCGATCCTCCAGATGGTTCTTTTTGCGCCGCTGGCCATCCTTTTCATTCGCGTCATCAGCCGTGAGTCCGGCACACTGGACGTGTCATACTCGGTCGTTGCCACTAGCGTGGGTGTCTTCCTGGGCATCCCCCTTGGTGCGGCCCTCGTCACCCGTTTCGCGGTGCGAGCGATTGCCGGCCACGAATGGTTCACGAACATATTCTTGAAGTACTTGGCGCCCTAGTCGCTGATCGGCCTTCTGTACACCATCATCGTCCTCTTCGCCTCGCAGGTTCACCAGGTCGTCCACCAAGTCGTCTCCGTCATCCGGGTCGCCGCTCCTCCGTTCGTATACTTCGTCGTCATCCTTTTTGTCACGCGTTGGGCGTCACGAAAAGCGAAGTTTGGATATAAGCTCAGTGCGACACAGAGCTTCACAGTTGCCAGCAACAATTTCGAGTGCCGGTGTTGATCTTGCTAGTATACGTTGTTAAGTGGATCGGAAACAGGTGGAATTGGCAGGACTGAGAGACCAGTGGCGGCTGATGTTTCGTCTCTCGTGCCTGTCAGCAACGGAATTGGCTACGAATAGATAGATTGGTGTGAGGATACCCAACCATGGCGTGTTTTTCCAACCCGTTTCTGCGCTGTCTAGGAGTTGAAATACCAGGGTATTTTTGACAAGACATTCCTCCGATCTATCGCATCACTCTCACCGAAGCATGGGGGTCGAGCGCTTGGCGTGCCTGCCCGGCCAAGTCAAGGGCCAATCGTATGTGGGCAGTGACACAGTCCTGTTTTTGGGCAGCACAAAAACGCAGAGCACGCATGCCTGAGAAGCTCAAACATGCGCTTCGTACCAACCCTTCTCAGGCGAACAGTCCATTCTCTTCCTCGCAGCTGCTCAGCAAGGATGTCTGCGCCCCAGCCCACCGAGCCCACGACGACGGTGGCGCCAACACCGCCGCCGTGGCACGCCGCCTACCCAGCCCCCAGGAACGCCGAACCGCTGGGCGCAACACGCGAAGAGGTGCTGGCCATGCTCAAAGCTCAGCTCAAGGACCAAAATAGCAGTTGCCCGCGGGATTTCGTGCTCGTTGATCTTCGTCGTACCGATCATGAGGTACGGCACATCCCCCCCTCCTTGCGTTCCACCGCGTGTTGTGAGGCAGGCGTCCATCGCTGTCACTTCAATTCTGACACCCCTATCAACAGGGCGGCACCATTCGCGGGTCCATCAATCTGCCGGCGCAGAGCCTGTGGCCGACTATCCCGACGCTGTATTCTGTCCTGAAGGCAGCAAGCGTGCGAAAAGTCATCTGGTACTGCTGTACGTGACCCTTCCGTCCTCTGCGGAATAACACAACACCAGCCACAGCACATGACTGACTGGCGTGAGGCGACAGCTTCCTCGCGAGGCCGAGGCACCCGTGCCGCCGGCTGGTTTTCCGACTACCTCTCCGATCAGGGCGACGGTGATATGCAGAGCCTGATACTGGTGAATGGTATCAAGGGATGGGCAACTGCGGGCCAGGAGTACACGGAGTGGATGGACGAATATGACGAATCCGCGTGGTTGAAGAGCTGAGCTGCCCGGCACCGGACTTCCGCAGCACGGGTCTGTCGGCCTGCATGAAATACAATGGGGGCCTTGAAAACCTCGCATGCGTGCCTACCTACGCCCCGCCCGTTGCATGGGCATCTTGGTGAGAGTGTGATGAGAATGCCAAGGATCGCTGAGTTGGGTGTTTGTTGAGTTTGTCGCTTTCGCCTTGACGCCTGGGCCTGTATTCCGTACAAATTCTGCGCTCAGGGGCTCGATCAATGCACAAGGCCTTCCGCAACCCCTTGTCGAGAAGGCGCAGGGAGAGGGTGTGCGGTGACACATTGAAAAGGTTCCTTTTTGGGCACGCGCACAGGCGCTCTCTTCTCTTCCCTGGTCTGTTGCATTTGGACAGCTTACCGCGATCTGCTCCACCGCCTTCCAAGCTAGCCCCAGTTTAGGCAACTGATTGATCTGTCACTGGTGCAGTGCAACTGGCCGCTCAGGAGCAAATCGGAATCTGGAACGCACAATGACAAGCCCGTCAATTTCGGAACAGGGCGGCGCCGACCTGAGCTACAGATGACGCCAGGAGGGAACAGCGGCTTGATAGTTGTCCCGGGGCACGTCTGCCGCCTGAGGTTTAATTATTGATATAAGAAGAGAGCGAAGACATGGCCAACTCATCCCGTTGATATGGACTCCACCCGAGTTAGACATCCTCATTGTAGGAGCAGGCCTCTCAGGTCGGTCCCCCGTAATAAATCACGTCTTTCGCCAACTCGATGCTCACGTTTTATTGACTAGGCATTTCTGCCCTGACCCGGGTTCGACAAGAGCTGCCAAACGCTAGCGTCGCCGTGTTCGAAAAAGGAGACCAAGTAGGAGGCACCTGGGCCAAGAACACGTATCCAGGTCTGAGCTGCGACATACCCTCTCAGGTCAGAAACCAACGCCTGCTTGCCCCGTCCCCGCCCATCGTCTAAGGCAAGATCACTGACAAAGATCATGGGCAGCTCTACTCGTATTCATTTGCTCCGAACCCCGAGTGGTCGGACGTGTACGCCTCGCAGCCCGAAATTCTCGCCTACATTGAGAGCGTGGTGTCTCGTTTTGATCACTCCAGTCATGTTCATCTGAACCAAGAGTGCACGGCCGCAGAGTGGCTGGCCGACGAGTTCCTCTGGCGGGTCCACTTCGTTGAGAGGAAGTCAGGCCGCAGCTACGTCAAGCATGCGCGGTTTCTCATCACAGCCGTCGGCTTCTGCGATGTGCCAAACGGCACAGAAGGCATCCGGGACATTCAGAATTTTGGGGGTCGGATGTTCCACAGCGCTAACTGGGACCAATCGTTCGACTTTCGGGATAAGAACGTGCTTGTGGTTGGCAATGGATGCTCGGCGAACCAGGTTCGTCCCCTATCTCGTCAAGCACGCGTCAATTCGGAGCATGGTGCAGGTCATGAGAAGCCCGCATTGGATTGCTCCAAAGGACGATGGCCCAGTGCCCGCGTGGCAGAAGTGGTGAGTCGCTGCATCTTCCCTTCCTTGGATACCCACGCTGAGAAAGGTGGTAAGGCTGTTCCGCTCATTTCCGGCAGCACACCGACTGTGGAGGTTCTGGCTAGCTGCGAAGCTCGACTTGGCTTTCACTGCGATCACCATCAGCACCACGGGAAAGATGCTCCGAAAGGCCCTGCAGAAGCCGCTCGAAAGCTACATACGGCGCACCGCGCCTTCGGAGTATCATGACATTCTGATCCCGGATTTCGACTTTGGAGCCAAGCGGCCGGTTTTGGACCACGGCTACCTCAGCAGTCTCCATGATCCAAGAGTGAAGCTCCTGCAATCACCCTCGCTGGCGGTTGTCGGGACGCGCGAGATTCAGGCCGAGGACGGCAAGATCTTTCAGGCCGACGTGATCATCCTTGCTAACGGCTTCAAGACTCAGGAGCTCCTCACTCCCATCACAATCGCCGGGCAAGATGGGGCAGAACTCCCTAAGCTTTGGCGTCAGGAAGGGAACTTTGCGTCAGCCTATATGGGGTATGTACAGACAACTACACGGGGTCGTTACTGAGCAGTACGCTGACAGCTTTGTTACCTAGCGTCTGTGTGCCGGAGTTCCCAAATCTCTTCCTCCTCACCGGGCCAAACACCCTCCCGTCGGGCCACTCAACCCTTGTGGGTATTGAGTGCTCGGTGGAGTACATTCTGCGAGTAATCGGCCACCTCGCAAAAGAGTCCACGGTGACGAAAGGAGTGAAGGTCCAGGTTCTACCAAACGCGCACCAGTCCTTCAACGATTGTATCCAGACGAGGATGCAGGGCCTCGTGTACACGGCGAACGTGAGAAACTGGTACATTGACAGCCGTTCTGGACGGAACACACTCATCTGGCCCGGGACGCAGTTGGAATTCTGGTGGTCAAGGTGTATGAGGAAGGTACGCTGGAGCGAGTTCGAAATAGAAACGAAAGGTCTCTGAGTCGTGGGGGTGAAGAATGGGAAATCCTGTCCTGTGGCAATCTGACGCGAACGCTACCCTTGTAATTCACATCGAGACTAGACAACAATCTGCGTAACGTTATCTCATGAATTACTGGACAGGATGGTAGGGACAGGAAGCCATGAAGATGAACAAGCTGTCAGACATTCTTGATCGACTGGGCAAGGCAAGAGACCTACTTGGGTTGTAGATCTCCGTAGCTGAGGTTGGAGTAACTATTTAATTGGAGACACAAGCTAGCTGACTTTAAACCATCCATCCATCCGTATCCACCAGAAACGTTACAAAAGGTTGAACCCCGTGATGTCCGTTCAGCCGGATTGACCAATGGTGGCATTACGGGATGCATCGGCGCCGCAGACCGCGACCTTGCTAACCGGATTTAGATCGAGGTGATATGGTCAACAAAGTCAAACAAGATGTGCGTCTTGACACGGCATCCAGTGCCGGGAAGGACGGCCCGCCGAAACCCTGGCTTTAACCACTCTGTCGCAGTGGAGAAGTCGAAGTCTGGCGTGATGCGGTCTTTGATGATTGAGTAGGCTTCGCGGCAGGGAATTGTGGACTCGCCAACGCTCGGAGGTGGTAGGAGGGCGCAATCATTGTTCGGATCCTCGAAGCCGGATGCAGATAGACCGTTTGCTGGCAGTTTGGCTAGAGGTTGCGGGCTGGTGCTCCATGGCTCTCGAGTGGCGGAGGGGATCGGCTCCGGGGTGACCACGCTTGCTTCCCTGTACAAGTATATGGTGGTGGACAGAGAGGGGAGGGCCCCTGCCCGAGGGAGTGTATCGAGGGTAGAAAGCGTTTGCTCCGTCGTCTCGTCGCTCTCCACCCTACCAAAAGTCTCAGGTTCGGGGGAGGTTGCTGGCTCAAGAACTGTCCGTTGTTGAGCGGCTATCTGCATCGGCGTGGTTGGCCTCGAGCCAGGCGTATGCTGTAGTCGCTGAACCTCGGCAGTCAAGCTCTCAATCTGCTTTAGCGCGTCGTCGAGGCTGCTTTGGGCGCGTGAAAGCGACGCTTCGAGCTCGGCGATCCGACTTTTGACTCTCGCTCGGTGTCGCCGCTGGTTTTCGCGTTGTCGCGCAGCGTCATGCCCTGGAGGTTTGCACGAGAATTTGTGAAGTCGAGTCCGGTAGGAATCGGGTTCCATGTTTACTGCACAGGGTTGATAGAGATGGAAGAAAGGTGGGCTGTATAGATTGGCTTCCAGTTCCAGAATGCTGATGGTGACGCCCGTGAGCTGGGTTGATGCAAGAGTTCCAAGGTGTATGGATGCAAGAAACGGAAAATATTCGGTGACAAATCGTGCATCTTCTACTTCTGGTTAGCTGACGCTGGGGCGGGGTGGAGTGCGGTAGAGTGGATCATGTAATAACTAGTTAGCCCGATTAGGCAAGTATCCGATAACATACCAATTATACAGTCATCGATGGAAGAGAACAGAACTTGTTTTGGCTTCAAGCAGACGAGATAAATATCCGGCTAGACCTCGTCAAACAGAAAATCTAAAAGTGTTCGTTCTTCACCACTTTTTTTTGGCAGCAAAATCCAGCCAGAGAACGCATCTTCAACGCCAGCCTCTCTCCTCCGGCCTGCGCAACAATACACGGCTTGAAGATGGAATCGTCCGAGATCTACGATCAAGTCCGCGAGCACTACAGCTCGGCATCACGCGGCACCAGCGTCAAGTACGGCGAGGCCGTGGCCAAATCCTTTGGCTACAGTGCCGACGAGCTCGCCGACATACCCAAGGATGCGAACCTCGGCCTGAGCTGCGGCAACCCTCTGGCTATTGCCAGTCTGCAGGAGGCTAGTCACCCTCCACCATCCAGTGCAAAGTACCGAATGCTAACCTCCAAAACAGGGTGAAACAGTCATCGACCTGGGCAGCGGCGCAGGCTTCGACGTCTTCCTTGCCTCCACTAAAGTCGGTCCTTCCGGCCGTGCAATCGGCATCGACATGAACGACGTACGCTAATAACGCTGCCCTTTCCACTCCTTTCTTCACCCGGGCCCCCTTTCCTTCACTATGCTAACAACTCCCTAACCTACGAAGGACATGCTCGCCCGCGCAAACCGTATCAAGTCCACCCGACCCACCCCCACAGACCACATAACCTTCCTCAAAGCCAATATCACGTCCATCCCCCTTCCTTCAGACACAGCAGATTGTATCATCTCGAACTGTGTCATCAACCTCGTCCCGCACGCCGACAAGCCAGCCGTCTTTCGTGAGATGTACCGTCTCCTGAAACCTGGCGGACGGGTTGCCGTGTCGGACATCCTGGCCAAGAAGGCGCTGCCTGAGAAGTTGGTGGCGGATCTGGCTATGTATGTGGGGTGTATTGCCGGGGCGAGTCAGTTGGGTGAATACGAGGGATGGCTGAAGGGGGTGGGGTTCACTGGTAAGTTTCTCTCTGTGGTGTCAAATCGGTGATGAGGGTAGGAGAAACGCTGACGACTGGCAATAGAGGTGGTGATTGTTGATACTAGGGCCGATGTTAATATTTATTTTGAGACAGGGGAGGATGGGGAGAGGAAGGGGGGTTGCTGCGCCCCCACTACGGCTGGAGGGTGTGATGACTCCGGAGCTGCACCTGCTCCTGCTGGGGGGAGGAAGGGGGGTTGCTGCGCCCCTAGTACGGCTGGAGGGTGTGATAACTCCGGAGCTGTACCTGCTCCTGCTGGCAGTGAATGTTGTGTTCCTGGCAGTGAATGTTGTGTTCCAGCGTCTGCGGTTCCCGAGAAGACCGACCTAAATGAGTTTGTTGGTAAGTGAGGTGGTGGTTGAGACAGTCAAGTGTAGAGTCCGGTCTAGGGATTCGGCTAACCCCTGATTTTACAGGCTCCTACAAAATCTTCGCTGTCAAGAGCTGAAGAGGCCGACGGAGTGGAGAGTTTTTGTAGGGGGAGCATCTTGTTTTAGTCCTTAGAGGTTACCTATCTAGTTAGCCTGGTTCGATATCAGCTGGTCCTCTACAACCTCCCAATCGATCTCCAATTCGTTCGAAACGCTTTGTGAGGTCTCGCTGAAAGCGGTGGGTAACGGACACGACAACGTTCGTCTCGTCTGGTTCGTAGCATTCTTTTCGCGGTGTCCTTTTCGTCAAAGTGAACTGCCAGGTCCAGAAACACGTTTTCGCCCTCCCAAGAATAACGACAGTTTTTGGTTTTCGTTGTGGTTCAGAGGGGGCGGTTTCTTGTCTTCAAAGCTACTAGATCTGGACCCTTCTGAACCGACAGACAACTTTTATGGGCAAAACAGGAAGGGTAGCGGGAGCGGGGGGTATCTCCCATGTAAATCATGTTCCTGCAGTATTTGTCCACCATGTGCCCATACCAATCTTTCCAAGGCGACATGACCAGAATCCGGGCCCTCTGTGCAACTCTATCTCGACCACAAGTACAACATCGACGTCCTGCCGGACCCTGACACCGACGCCTGACTCGTCCCCTGTTTCTGCTGCAACAACCTCTCCCTGCTACTACTCACCCGCCATCCCCAGCCCTCAACCCCCCCAAACCCAGGCCCCTCTCCGCCCGGCACACCCCCCATCGTCTTTGCTGTCTCGTCCTCC
>FTEL01005203.1_pt1 | contig 19497 bp, 12 predicted proteins | sample 1658911 | NCBI WGS metagenome assembly FTEL01 (sample SAMEA3914869, study PRJEB12502) | metagenome | biome: forest; material: soil | place: USA | collected 2012-03-12 | depth 0.1 m
ACACACTCCTCCTCGCCCCAGCCCCGCTACTCCAACCAGCCGTGCTGCCCCCCATGACATCCGCGCCCAAACCATAGCTACTCAGCGGCCTCTCCCCCCCACCGCGGCCGGCGCCAGCCTGATTGCCGGCGCCGCGCCCGCCACCCCCACCGACCTGCACAAACGCCCACCCCGCCTGGTCATCATCGTCGCCCTTGGTAAAGACCTCCAGTTTGGCGGGCAGGTTCATAAACCCCGCCATGTTGGGGCCTCCAAACCCGCCGCCGGGCGCGGCGTTGCCCGTGGTCATGGCCGCGAAGGGGTTGTTGCTGCTGAAGCGCGGGTTGTAGCCCGCACCGCCGCCGGTGGCAGAGGGGCTGAGCATCCCGCCCTGCTGGAACGGGTTCCCGTTCAGCGATGACAGCGAGCCCTGCGGGCGGTGGCCACCACCCCCGAATGGGGCCGAAGGCGGCTGCAGCGGGGCGGGGAAGCCGCCTTGGGGTTTCCCGAACGGCGACGCCGAGCCGCTGCTAGCGGGGCGGGCGAGGCGGCCGTCTGCGTACGACGGGGCCGGCGGCGGCAGGCCGAGGAGGAGGTCCGGGAAGTTGGGGTCGCGCACGTAGACTGCGTGGAGGTTGGGCAGGCCGCCGGAGAGGAGCGAGCCGGCGAGGTAGTTGTAGTAGCTGGCGGTGACGGAGGAGTATTTGGGGGTGGAGGCGGAGGCGGTGATTTCGAAGTGGAGGGATTCCAGGCTGGTGGAGGAGAGCGGGGGGATGTTGTGCGTGCCTGCAGCAGCGGGCATGGTGGCGGACACGCTGTCGATGATGGAGAGGTGCTTGAGCGTGGGGGTGTAGGGCATGAGCCCCTGCAGGGCCCAGGGCTTCACGGCGGTCCCGTTCAGCGTGAGCACACGCAGCGCCTGGCGCGCTTCGGGCAGGAGCAGCCAGGCCATGAGACCTTCGGACGTCACATTGGGGGTGTCGGTGAGGATGAACTCCTCGACGGGCGGGAACGGTGGCAGCATGTCGTTCCAGGCGAGCGTCTCGTCCGTGAACGAGGCCGACTGGCTGACCTTGAGGGCGCGCAGGTTGCCCAGGTAGCTCAAGGCGTGGCGCAACATGCCGGGCTCCATGTCGACGCGGATGAGCTCGAGCACCTCGAGCTTGGTCCACACCCTGCCCGTCGCCAGCTCGCCCAGGCTCTTCTCGGAGCCGGCCATGTACGTCATCTTGCGCAGCTCGAGGCAGCGGGCCTGGACCTCGAGGCGGAGGGTCAGGAAGGCGGGCTCGTCGGTATACAGGCCCTCGGGCAGGTCGACGTAGTGCAGGTTCGGGGTGACGGCGATGGTGCGGGCCAGGTCGGCCTGGCACGACTCGCGCAGCATGTAGGGCATCTTGAGGTATTGGACCAGGCGGCCGCGGCGCACGGGGTCTTCGCGGAGGGTGCGGCAGAGCAGCTTCAGGCGGGCCTGGGCGGGGTCCTCGGGCTCGCTGTTGCGGTCGAAGAAGGAGCGGCGGCGGCGGCGCTCGGCCAGGAAGGCCTCGCGCTCGCAGTAGTGGACGCTGTCAATGCGGATGCTGTGGTATCTGCAAGAAGAGTTCAAGTCAGCGGGGTCTGTCCTGGCCGCGACGCGGGGCAAACATCAGCATCGAAAGAGGGGGGGCGACATACAACACCTTGACAGCCTCGGTCCGCCACCTCCGGCACACAGCGACGCAGCGCGCCAGGTCGCGCAGGTCGCACAGCATGCAGCCGTCCTCGACGGCGCTCTGCTCGCACGTCGCGTACGACTCGTCGCGAGCATGGGGGCATACAAATGCAAAGATGCGGGCGAAGACAGCTTCGGGGAAGCGGGCGAGCAGGGCGGCCGACACGCGGCTGGGCGCCGGCTGGAAGCGCGCCGGCGCCGACGACGAGTGCTGCGCATACTGGGAGTCGCCGTGGTCGAAGAAGGACCTGCCCCCCGGCGGGGACGAGCCAAAGGGGCGATGGCGGTCGGGCCGCGAGTCGGCGGAGGAATACCCGCCGTAGGCCGGGGCCGAGTGTTTGCCGCCGCCGTTGTTTATGCCGTAGCCGTTGTTGTTGCTGCTGCCGAAGCCTGGCATGCGCCCGCCGCCGCCATGTGAGCCGCCATAGCCGCCCGCGTCGGCGTCGTTCTTGTTGCGCTTGTCTTTCCGCCTGAAAAACTTCATTGTGCCCAGGAATGTCGCAATGCCCATGACCGACGGGGGCAGACCTGGGGAAAGAAGGGAAGACGAAGTGCTGCTGTGGGCGACCTCCTGCGGCGACGAGAAGAGGTGGGGTTCCTGGGGTTCCGCTGAGGTTGGTTACCACCGGCAATCTCCCCCTTCGTGTGCTTGGTCACTTGTCGCTGGGCCGTCACTGGTCAGGCACAGTCGCCTCCCAGCGCTGATGAGTGGTGCTGAGCGCTGCTGGGCGCTGCTGAGTGGCTGGCTTGAGTGGCTGTAAGTGCCCGCCGCCTCCCCGCAGCCCTCACCTGCAGGGTCCAGGAGCCGAGTCGGGCGCTCTGATCGAATGCCTTTCTCTCCCTCTTCGCTGTGGTCGCTCTGCTGTCTTGGCTGTCTGAGGTCTTGGGTTAGGGTTGATCGTGTCTCTCTCACGCTGCCCGTCGCGAACAAAACAAACGCACCTGGCCCGAGTGGGATATGGATCCTTGGAGCGCCAGCCTGGTACTCCAATTACCTGCTGTAACGTTAGCCGATCAACCGCAGTATTTGAAGGGGCACGCGAGACCCGCCTTTTGCTGTTCGCTTCAATTCGCGCCAGAGGTCGCTACCTGGCCTGGCGTGCGCGACAGAGAAGAGAGATTGTCGCACAATGGGTTGGCCGGCGAGGAGAAGAACCATCTTTGTTCCTGCAGCAGCGGCCTCCGGGGACAGAGGGCGCCCGAGCGCACGCAGGTGCGATGGATGGGTGCGACGAGCACATTGCGGGGGTGTTGTTGCTTTGTGCAGTGCTGCCGGTGACCTCACAATCCTCTGCGGGGGAGGGGACGGGGATGGGGAAAACTCCAAGCTAGGCCCTATGCTAACCCAACAAGCGCTGGGCTTCATGTTTGGAAAATGTGGGGCTTTGAAACGGTGGACAAAGTCGTCATCTCCTGGAGGAGGCAGATTGGGCAGAGGATATCATCCAGGACGGAATGGCTCGGGAGTAAACACCAGGCCAGGAGGGAGGAAGCTGCGATGGTCGGTCCACGAGGCAGCAACTTCCTCAAGACCCAACAGCGAGTCACTCGAATGGCAGCGACAATCCAATCCAAACAAACTGACCAAGCCGAACCATTCCCAAACTCCATTTTACAAGTTGGCACATGATAGATCCATGGTAGGTACACAACAAACACCTGGCTCCTTCCCAGTAATTACCGCTCCAGCAATGCTTCGTCTCGCCTCCTCCCCAAACCCCCTCCTCGTCCACAGGGTGGGATGCGCCTGCCCTCGTCCAAAAGATCTCCAGTCTGGTATACAAGGCTTCACTCAAGCCCCTGATATGATGATGCCCATGCCCCATTCCCTTCCCTCCCTCCCTCCCTGCCCCGGCATCCCACCCCCATTAAAGGCGCTATATACGAATGCTGGTCATGATACTGTGCTTGGCTCGCTAAGTAAAAGAGCAAAATGCTTCTTCTTTCGATGGCGCTGCAATTTTGTAATGGCCATCATCACCGCCCTAAAGTGTCGTCCGTCTCCATTTTACATCCCCCCTCAGCGGGCGGGGGGTATTCAGTTGCCGTTGACCGGCACGCTGTCCAGGACGCTGCCCGTGCCGGGCCCCTTGGTCCTCAGCGTGAGCGGGAACTCGTACTCGTCGGGGTCTTCCTCCTCCCTGTACCACCGCGTGTCAGTAAGCCATCATCCAAGGAGGAGACATAGTGAGACGGTCAAGACTTACGGAAGCTTCCACGCCACATAATCCTCCGTGCTCAGCCCCTCGCGCCCCTCCTGGAGGCTCGCAAAGTCTCCCGGAGTCATCATGCCCGTGCGGTCGCGCGGCGACCCGGGCACCGAGAACGGCCGCGAGATCTTCTGGTCCACCCCGGGGATGAAGTCCTCCTCCTCCTCGCCGCTGAACGACATGGGGTACGCCCGCCGCAGCGCCAGCTGCCGCGCCTTGACGTACTCCATCCCCATGCGCTTCCAGTCGAGCAGGTCGCTCAGACGCTCCGTCCGGTTCCGCTGGTTAATCCGTTGCCGGCGGCTCTTCTGCGCAAAGTCGAACATGTGCGACGTCAGCTGGTTGACCGAGTCGTCGACGCCCTTGGTGCGCCGGTCCACAATGTAGATGCCGTAGTCGCTCGAGTTCTCGATCAGCTCCTCCATGTAGCAGCCGAACCCGGAGAGGTTGGTCGTGATGCTCGGCACGCCCATCACCGTGCACTCGGCCGGCGTGTACCCCCACGGCTCGTAGTACGACGCGAACACCCCGAGGTGCGTGCCGCGCACAAAGTCGTCGTAGTCGAGCGGCAGCACCGGGTTGGCCGAGTTGAGGAACTCGGGGTGGAACACAATCTTGACCCGGTCGCTGGGGTGGTTGAACAGCTGCACCCGCCGGATCTGGTTCAGGATCGGGTCGTCGTGGTCGTTGATCATGTTGTGCGTCACAATGGGCGGCAGCCCGTGCCGCTTCATCGCAAACAGGCGCCGGCGCAGCAACACCCGGTCCTGGCTGGTGATCAGCTCCTTCTCTTCCGGCATCGGGTCGCCGTCGTGCCACTTGAGCGACCGCTCAAAGATGCGCCGCCCAATGTTGCGCTCGATCGTGTCCACCGTGTCGCGGAGCGACTTGATGACCGCCTGGCCCTTGAGCGCCTCGACCGTCAGCGACGACGTCTGCGCGGGCATGATGACAAAGGCGACGACTGTCGTCTTGCTGCCGGCCGCCTTGAGCCTGTGGTTCAGGCGAGCCAGCGACTCGATAAACATGTCGACGCCCTTGTTCCGGAACTCGTAGCGGCCGGCGGTAAAGAAATAGAGCGTGTTCTCGGGGTCGAAGTCGTAGTGGCCGTAGAAGTGGCCCCGGACAAAGTCGTGGATCTTCTCCTTGGACTGCTGGTGGAGGTTCTGGAACTCGTGGACGGCCGAGAACTTGGTGACGTTCAAGCCGTTGGGCAGCACGCCGTCAGGCTTGCGCTTGAGCAGGTGCTCGCTCTCGTAGGCGGTGATGTGGGACACGGTGGTGAAGACATCGCAGGAGTGAGTAGCAGCCCGCTCTATGCAGTACCGGTGGTAGATGCCGCGCTTCCCCGCCTCGGCGTCCACGTCGAAGTGCTGGAGGTTGTTGTAGAAGTCAACCGACCCTGCGCACAGGTACCGGCCGAGTAGTGTCGCGTGGGTCGTGAAGATGGTGGTCACGTCGATCTGGCGCTTCCTCGTCAGGGGCAGGGCGACGCCCGCCAGCCACTCGTGGAAGTGCGCGATGACCGCCTTCTTCTTCTCGTGGCACACGTACTGCAAGAAGATGCACAAGTCAGCCTGGGAACTCCCTGGGTAAGGCGGGTCGATGTACTGACCTCTCCGAGAAACCACGCAACGAGATACCCAAAGACGATGGCCTCGTTGGTCTCGTCGTCGTTGTCGGGCGACGGAATCGAAGCAACATTCCACAGATCCGCCTTCCACTCGTTCATGTAGCCATATGCTGTCTTGGTGTCGAAGAGGAGGACGCGGGGCGCACCCTCGATCAGCCAGCGCCCGTACAGTATGCCAATGCCACGCTCCTTCATGGACTGGATGGTTGCAGCGAGCTCGGGGTTGGTGGGCTCCATTTCCTCGACCTCCACGGCGGCCTAGAGGAAACGGTGTTAGCACTCCAATGCTGAGAGACGAACAGGTCCCGAGAGGTGTCCACATACCGACTGGTGGTTCAGGGGCCCGATAAGGGTGTAGCGGTCGCCATATTCTGCCGTGGTTACTGGCGCCTTGGACTTGATGACGGAGTAGATGCCGCCGACTGCAGACACACGCTGGGTTAGCTCGGCTGCCAATTTCCCTCAGGAGGGGAGAGCAAAGCTCCTGGGAAGGCATTGGTGGTAGGCAGGTGGTTAATTACCTCGGTGGGCAACTTCAGTCGCGATCTCAAAGAGCAGGTGGCCCTTAACCTCGCGCGGTGCGCGATCTACCTCTTCGCTCGCCATTGTGTGAGGGGCTGCGGTGCGGGGGAGGGAGGTCTGGCTCGGGCGGAGACGTGTTAGCAAGGAATGCGACGCTGCGGGTAGAAATACCCAATTTGCGGTGGTCTGGTCGATTGAGGGGGGATCCAAGGGCAGGAGAGACGAGGGAGGGGGGCAGGGAGGATAAAGGGACCTGGATGGCGCTGGCCGCTATCCAAGTTCCAACCTCATCATCCACCAACAACAACATCCGATCAGCAGGGCAGCAGGGGCAGCTTACACGACGGCGACGGTGGGGGATCCGAAGAACTGAAGCTCAAGATGACGGCGAAATGCCGCACCGGGACAAAGACTTGTCAAAAATCCTGACGAGGGAGGGAGGAGCAGTCGGAGCGAGCCGAGATTGAGGCCAGACGAAGGGGGGCGGGTCGCGGGGGGTTTATTTGTATAGCAGCCGGATGCAGGGCGGGGTGGCGTCGGCTTTTCTCAGGGCACCTGGGCTCTCAGGTATGTATGCACCAAGTTACGTGGTACGTTCCGTGCTCGCAAGGTACCAGCTCGGGGCGGTTCGAGGGCAAGGCAAGACAGGACAGGGCGCGGGGCGTCGCAAAGGGGCCACGTTGGTTGCGAGACGGAACACGACTGGCAGGCAGAGACGGCGGGGGGAGCGACGGCGACAAAATAGGATCGCGTCAAGAGAGGCGGAAGGGGGAGGCGTTTTGCCGCAGATGTCGGGTTGGTGAGCGAGCTGACGGCGCCAGGTGCCCGTTTGTGGTGTCCCCAGTGGTCGAGCTCAATGGTTGGTTGGTTGGTTGGCTTGCCCACCAAAAGGTGGCAGGGCAGTGATACCGACCTCCTGCGGCGGCATGCAAGGTGGTGGGGAGCTTGGCCGAGCGTTGGGCAGGCGGTTCCCTGCCGCGCCGCTAGCAGGGCCCTGGCGAGCAGGGGTGAGCTTTTTTTTTCCCAGCGACGTCGCAGGGGGCGAAATGCTTGGGCTCCAGTTTGCCACCGGCACCCCGTATCCGTATGGTAAACATGGAAATCTGTTGCGCGCGGCGGCTCATCGTCTCTGCCGCACTCCTGACGATGCGTTTCCCGCCCTCCTCCTGCGCAATGGCCGCCTCCGAGGTCTCTCGGCCGACTGTTCTGCAATCCTGTCTGTCTGCGTATGTCAGAGGCCGGCCACTTGCGAGAGGTCCCTGCAGCCCGGTGTGCAGACGGCCCTGCTCACTTGTCCGTATCCCCAGCCCTCGACGCCGATGGCTTGTCTGTAAATTACCCGCTTTCGATACTGCCCGATCGGTGGAAATCTCGCCCTGGCCAAGTGGGGCGCACTGCCCTTGGCCCTTGAGAGCTCCATTGGGGGCCATTGGACGTTGGGCGACCCCATGACGACACGGGCCTGTCGCGGTCCAAGAGGGTCCTGTCAGGTTCCACAAGATCGGCAGCCCACAGCTGAAACGGCCCTGCATCCCTCCATCCATCCATGGCCTGCCGAGAACGAACACCACACAACTGCCACGAGCGGCAGGGCTGCCTGCGGTATTGCATGCAGCAGCGAGGCTATCGTGCGTGCCGCCCGTTGCAACCGCCCCATCTGCCTCAGCTTTTCCGAACCGCGCGAAGGACCAATATTACGTAGGGTTTATCTGACGACATTGAGGCTGTGAAGCGCATCGTCTGCGAGTGAGTCTGAGATAGGGATACTCTCAAGTTAGCGAGCCCGTCTCTGAGTCAATTATCGACAAGCGACGCCGCCGCTATCGGATGCCTCAGATAGCAACCGATTGTCGGAATGAAATGTGTGTGTGATTTGTGTATAGCAACCGCCGCTGACTCTTGTCTTTCTTCCGCAAGCGATGCTCGAATTTGCCGCTCAGCTGCTCTCGAGGACAATGCCCTCTCAGTTGTGACTCCTGCAGCTACCCCTGACAATGGCATTGTCCATGGGTCTCGTGAGGGGGGGCGGAGAAAGGGATCTAGGCCCGCCACATAGGTTCGAGACTGTCCATCGTCTTTGTTTAGAGTTAGTATTAAATCTCGACAAATCCTGCTCGGCACCGCAACATTGGCCACCCTAATCGGTACGAATTGTGTAATCGGGATTAACTGTGCATATTTAGGCATTTTCTTCTTCGAAGAAAAAAGGGCCGGATTCACTGCTTGACTAACACCTCAGCCACCATGTTAGCCCGTCGGGTTTACGGGCCTGACAACACCATGCGCCGCGCTCGTGGCAACCCGAGGGGCCGGATTGGAAAACGCCGGGCTCGACGTGGCGACATTATTTTGAACCTCGTGGACTTTCGGTTGCCTTTCGTGACCTGGGACTTCTTGGGCGAGCCAGCAACCGGACTGCACTTGGGAGTTGTGTCAGTAGAGATCTGCTCCCACCCAGGCGAGCCCCGACAGAGGTCCATTGGGGAAACAACTCCGCCTTATACCTACACCGATAACGACACGGTTATGGTGGATGATCCAGATGACGCCGACACCCCGATGGTTGATGTGGACTGCATCTGGCCCCCGTCTCCAAAGCTTCAGGGGTTTGTTGCGCTGTCTCCTAGCAATGGGCCAAACTCTGCCTACGCGGTGGCAACTGGACTGCATGCCGTACACTTTGTAGCGTGGGCCAACTCGCCTGGTAGTGGATTGAGACTGAAGGAGGCTGAGGGGTTGGTGTTGCACGAAGGAAACCGGTGAGACCGATGGACTGGCTCCATGTCCGGCACGTCGGCGCGTTCAGAAAAAGGCCTAGTCCCATTTCGTACTTGCTCGTACTTGTAATATAACCCAAATAACCCCTGGCCTCCAACTTTGGAGTTCGTGGGAAACAGTGGAAAAGAAATGTGATGCCAGTGAGCCTGGCGAAGTTTGTCTTGCAACTGGGCTCTGTTTCTCGAATCTGTGCCTTGTTGGGGGATGCTCCACTTCAGTCACGAGATGCGACAGGTGCTGGGTGGCCTGTGCACCCCGTCCCGCAGCTTCAGGTGCTGGCTTCTGGCTGGGCCGAAGCTTTGCCCTCCACCACAACTCCCACAATCCAAGTTCCTCCCGCAACTCGATCCCACCCTCCGCCAACCGCGCCCGGCGCTTTTCCCATGAACGCCCTCTAGGGTGACAGATGCGCGACGCATCCGCCCAAAATTCGGATTAATGATGCGGCATTACTTGACGTTCCGTCCTCCGAGTTCCAGCTCCGTGGGCTAGGTCAATCGGCGACCCTCGACCCAACGAAGATGCGGGGGCACGCTCCAGCAGCGCGGCCCGGTGACTGTCCTCGGCCAAAACAACCTCGCCATGATCCTGTTTCAATGCAGGCGGAATGATAAGGATGGATATTGAGGGTTGCGATGGCAGTTTTGAGCCATTACCTCGGACACCTGAGTCGCGGGCCTGGTGCAGTTCCCTGCCCCAGCACTGCCCGTACTGCCGGCATCGCCTTGGGCTGTCTTACGCCATCTTCAACTCTCGCCCGGGGTCGCTCCGGCTTGCACATTGCTGCAAACAGATCCAATACCGTCGCCGACGCCAAAGGGCTCCGAGGCAAACGGCGGCTCGGCGGGTGTTTCTTCGAGTCCCAACGCCATCTCTCCTCGGGCCTGTGCGACACTGCAAGCCACGAGATTATCCATGCCCATGCAAACACTCGACGCCCATATGGGCTCGTCATCGCCATCGCAGTCTGCGCAACACCAACGCGGGCGTCAAGGACGAGCGTTTGCGGAGAGGGTTGTCAAGGATGCGTCCCTTCCTGTCCCGTTGCTCGACGCGCTCTTGTCGTCTTGCAAAACTGGCGGAGATCCTCTTCAGGTTCAACCTAGGAGCCTCGCCGACTTTTTGGGGTCCGGGGCCAAGTCTCTGAACACCTAACCCTGGGCAGTTTGAGAAGGGCTGAAAAGCCTGCCGAGAGTGCCGGCTGAGAGTGCTCTAACCATCGGCACACCGACAAGTGCTGTTACGGGAGGAGAAAACAAACTCCTGTGGGGTTGTCGACCACACTAATGTGTGAAGTTGGAGCCTGCATCACGCGGCATGAACGAGGCTGGCGTCTTCTAGCCAGGTGGGTGTGGATTGGGAACTGGTTGCACTCGTAAAGCCCATGTGGCCGTATATAGTGGTGTCTGCTTGGTGATCAAGTGTCTGAAAGGCCTCGGCACGTTCGGGCCTGGGCTTGCCGGGCTGGCTGGAGAACTGGAGGCGGATGACTTTGAAGGGCATGGCAGCTTCTCGGACGAGATGCCCCTGGGATCTGGCTGTTGCGGGGGAGGGGGAAAGACTGGCTGCACCTCGAGCTGCAGGGGGATGGGGACTCGCAGGACACTCGAGGGAACAGAGCAGGCCGGTTGGCAAACTGCCGGCTCTGATCTGATGAGGGACGGAATGGTCAAGGCGAGGGCAGGCCAGCCGCTGCGCTTGGTCTGCCAAACGCGGCGGGTTTTGCAGGGTGTTGTGGTGGGATTGTCGCCCCCCACCCGCATCTCTCTGTCGACTCTCTGACTGTCAACGAGCAACGAGCGGGCACCAGGCGAGCAGCACCTCGCCCTCGGAACGGGTCGATTGTTTGCCCTCGCAACCGACAACAAAAGTCGACGGGGTCTAAATCAACAAGGCACTCGGAAATTCAACAACGGGAGGCAGCAGAAGAGGGAGCGAGAGAGTGAGGGAGAGGAGGAGAGAGTGTGCACCCCCCACGGCTGCATCTGAGGCTGCATGCAGTTGGAACAGTGGGCAGAATTGGTGGGCGGATCCCACCAAGCACGCAACCAAGCAGCACGACTCCTAGCGCGCGCACAGCGGCTCTCGCCCAGGCTGGGGCTGCCCACTCAGTGCCCGGCGGCCAGCACCCGGCACTCATCAGCACGCGTCCAGCAAAAGCCCACAGTGGCTGATCCGCGAGCCCCCCCCTGTCTCTCGGCACACGGTCGCCGCCTTGACCACCTAAAACTCAAATGTCGACTCTCTTGGGCGATGGCCAACCTTGCACCCCATCGGCGCCGAGATAACGCTGCATCGCCAAATGGCAGCGCCCGCCACCGACACACCCACCACCGCCGCCGGGACGGGACCGACCTCGGCATGACTACTTCACGAAGATCCATCTCGCCCGCCGCTGACGCTGTGAATCGGTCCTCCGAACCCGCCCGACAGCGAGAGCGAGAGCGAGAGCGTGACAGGGACAGAGACAGAGAGCGGGACAGAGAGAGGGACGGAGAGAGGGAGCGAGAGAGAGAGAGAGACAGAGACAGAGGAGACCGTGACAGAGACAGGGACAGGGACAGAGACCGTCAACGCGAAGGCGAACGGCCCAGGAAGCAGCAGCAGCAGCAGCAGCAACAACAGGCCCCCCATCATCGTCAGCACGAACGGGACCGCCACCAGGACCGCCATCCCTCGCGCCCATCCCCTCCTCCTCCCCCTCCTCCCCCTGCCCATCCTCCTCAGCACCAGCAGCTCCAGCACCGCTCGCGAGGCCGGTCGCCCGACCCATCGCACCAGCACGACTCGCACCACCATCGCCGACGCGGCCGGACCCGTAGTGCGGACCGTCGCGGCGGCCGTCCATCCCAGCAGCCCAAGTCGTCCCACCACTCACCACACGGCCGACGAGGCCGTTCGCGTGAGCCCACCCGCCGCCGCGACCCCCGCGCCTCTCCCGATCGTCGTCTCCCTGCCCACGAATCGTCGAGGCCCAAGAAGGACGCCCGTGATCGTGAACGCCCCGAACCCCACGACCGCCGCCGCCCATCGCGCTCGCCAACCCCAGCCAAACGCCGACGCACCCGCAGCCCGTCTCCGGGCGGACAGTCGCTCCCCAAGAGGCCCCGTCAAGACGTCAGCCCAGTACGTCTAGAACGGGAGAGGGGCGCGCCACCCAAGCCTCCGCAATCGAAGCCCGACCGTGGGCCATCCCCTCGACCGCACCGCGACCGCGAGCGTGACCGTGACCGCGAGCGAGCTCACTCCCCTGTCCCCCGTGGCCGTCGTGCCAAGGCCAGCCGACGGTCTGGCCACTCCAGGTCGCCCAGTCCTCCCCGCAGACACCGATCTCCCTCACCGCGTGACGGCCGGGGCCCGCGACCGCACACCGAAGGCGAATTGCGCCGAAGGAGTCGCTCTCCGAGGCATCGACCCCGATCCCCCCGTCCGGAACACCCCAGACGTCGATCGAGATCACGCGCCCGAAGCCCTCGAAACCCCCCTGCCGGGGACAGCAGGCCACCCGCCTCTCCCGACCGCGGGTCCCGCCGTAGACCAAGCACCGACCGTGTTCCCTCTCGCGCACCAGCCGGCACAGCTCCACCCGACTCCCCACAACAGGGAGGTCTACGTTCAAAATCGGCCAAGAAGGTGAGGAGCCGCGAGGGATCGCGATCATCGAAAAACTTCGACCCGACCTCCGGCGCCAACAGCATCGAGGTGAATATGGCGGCGAGGGGCGGCTACCGCGGCGGATTCAATCCACAGGCCCAGCAGCAGCAACCCGGGTACCCGAAGGGGCAGTACGATGCTCGCGGCTATGGCCAGGCTTCGGGCCACGGAACTCCTGTCTCGTCCTTTCATGGTTCCCCAACAGCTCAGTCGCCGTATGGGGGCAGTGGCCGGGGTTGGAACAACCAACCGCAATTCTCTCCTCAAGGGTTAGTCCATTCCGCACTATCCTTCTGTTGCTCCTTTGCATGCCAGTCGTTTATTAACCGAAACCCCAGCAGTCAATTTTCACCACCATACGGACAGAACAATTACGGACCACCGACGGGTCCCCAAGGCCATTATCATGGCGGCCAGGCACACTCTCCTCCGTACGCCCCGACCGGGCCTTCGTCTCAGTACCCATCTGGGCCGTATCGTGGCGGCCACCGAGGCGGCGGCTCGTTCCGAGGACACCAATTCAATGGCCGCGGCGGCCTCCGGGGTGGCTTCAAGAGCACACAATGGAACCCCCAGGGCAGCAATGGTCGAACTGGCGCCGCCGAGGACTCGGATCCGGCTCACGCCACTGCTCATCAGTCCCCCGGCAGCCATGTCGAAACCGCATCGGAAAAGGGAGACACCGCCATGACAGACAGCGATAACCCCTTCAGACCCTCCAAGGAACTCCAGGTCGAGGACACCGGCAAGGACGAGCAGCCAAAGGAAGACAAGATGGCGCCGCCCACTGCTCGGCCGCCTCCGACTGGGCCGCAATCCACAACACCTAATAAGTTTAGTTTTAGCATGAAGAACGCGGCAAAGCCAGTCGTCGCGGCCCCGAGGCCTGAGATCTCGTCAAAGTTTAACGCACCGCCCGCGTCACGCGAGCCGCCGACCAAGCCAGCAGCGCAAAAGGCACCCCCGACGCGGCCAGAACGAGATCGAGACCGAGACCGAGACCGAGGCATTCCGAAGAACGCTCCCACAGAACCAGCATCGGCCCGATCCCGTCCCGGCGTCCCTACTGGGCCCAGCGATCGCAGGCAGCCCGAGCCAAGCCGGCAGCCGGACGTGACACCGAGGACACGGAAGGTGAAGAAGATTGTGAAGCGTCTTAAGGAGAAGCCCATTCTTCCTTCTGACCTCGCGGCGTCCAAGTCGGTGTTCTTTAGAAAGCCTGGCAACGAATCCGTCGTCGGCTCTGGCACCTACGGAAAGGTCTTCAAGGGGCTGAATGTCTACACCAAGAAGCTCGTGGCGCTAAAGAAGATCCGGATGGAGGGCGAGAGGGACGGCTTCCCGGTGACGGCGGTGCGCGAGATCAAGCTGCTGCGCTCGCTCAGCCACAAGAACATCGTCCAACTCCAAGAAGTCATGGTCGAGGCCAACGACTGCTTCATGGTGTTTGAATACCTGTCTCACGACCTGACAGGTCTGCTCAACCACCCCACCTACACGCTGGAGCCGGGGCATAAGAAGCACTTGGCCCAGCAGCTGTTTGAGGGGCTCGACTACCTGCACACGAGGGGTGTTCTCCACCGCGACATCAAGGCTGCGAACATCCTCGTCAGCAACGAGGGCATCCTCAAGCTCGCCGACTTTGGCCTGGCCCGCTTTTACGCCAAGCATCACCAGCTGGACTACACAAACCGTGTCATCACCATCTGGTATCGCTCGCCCGAGCTGCTTCTGGGCGAGACGCAGTACGGCCCGGCCGTGGACATCTGGAGCGCCGCGTGCGTGCTGGTCGAGATCTTCACCAAGCGGGCCATCTTCCCCGGGGACGGGAGCGAGATCAACCAGCTGGAAAAGATCCACGCGGTGCTCGGGACGCCCAACAGGAAGGACTGGCCGAACCTGGTCGAGATGCCCTGGTTTGCGCTCCTCCGGCCAGACTATAGGAAACTCAACGTCTTTGAGGAGAAGTACAAGGACCAGGTCACGGCCGCCGCGTTCGACCTCCTCGCCTCCATGTTCCGCTACGATCCAGACAAGCGCCCCACCGCCGCCGAGGTCCTGCAGCACCCGTACTTCACCACGGAGGAGCCCCCTTCGCGGCAGGCAATTGAGTAAGCCCAGACCCCTCAACACCCCCACACCACACACCCACCACTAACATACTTGACTGCAGACTCAAAGACATCGGCGGCGAGTGGCACGAGCTCGAGTCCAAAGCCCTCCGGCGGGAAAAGGAGAAGAAGGAGAAGGAAAAGGAGAAGGAAAAGGAGCGCGCACGCGCCGCCCAGGCCGGGTCGAAAGAGGACGCGCCCGAGGGCGGCAACAGCACCACCACCAGCAGCAGCCGTGATCGAGAACGGAAACGCCTGAATGAAGGCGGCGGTGACGCGAAAAGGGAGGCTAAGAGGCCCCATATTTGACTCGTCGACGGGAGCAAAGCAAATTTATAGGGCGCTGGCCAGGGTGGGCAGATGAGAGTATGTTGTATATGGGTTTATTCTAGCGAGGAAACAGGGGCGGAAGGAATGTACGAATACTCTTACTCGTCCGTGGTGACGGCCATTTGGAGCCTTTTTCTTCTGGTGGTGGGCATACACAACGAGGCATGGAGGGCATGGGTTCAGAAAAATGAGGCTGGTTATACCTAGAATGAGTTTCATGGGGAAATAAACCGTTGCAATCTTCCGCCCAAGAAACTAGGATGGTGGCAGGTGTTTATTGGCTTTGAGAACAAATGGGCGTTGGGCTTGAGATGAGGAGGATCTGAGGTTGCACACAGCCCTGCTTACTCAAGTTAAAGAGAACTCGTCGTCATGGTTGCCGCTGAGCGACGAGACGAGACACTCATCAAAAGGCTAAATAATCACGCAAAGAAGCCGATTTCATCCCCATCTCATACTCCTTTAATTTCCCCCTTCTCACTTCAAAGCTATTTAAGACCCATTTTTACCCAAGTCCACAACTCCCCACGCAGGTAGTTATCCAGCCTCGACCCTGAAGTCATCCTTCCCCGAAATCGAAACAATCCCGCTTCGAACCCTCAACCAAACAAAACCCATCTCATATGTGATACAATCTCGACCCAAACCCGGGGGCAAATATCCATTCCATATCCATTCCGTTCATCAACCAAAATAAAAATAATATAAAATAAACCCCTTGAAGAATAAAACAGAGTCCCGTACTGTGTGATCCGAGTGACCCTGCCCCCCTTCTGCGGAAGAACGAAACAAAGAGTCATACAAAAGTTCATCTAGAACCAGCCACCCGTCATCCTCTGCCTTTTCCCACACCCGAAAACGCCCCAGCGGGTTTTCCCCTTCCCCAAATAAAAACCCAGGATATATGTGTATAATTCAACAACCTCACCATCTCTTCCTTCCTTCCCACTTCCCATCACCTCAAACAACCTGTCCAACCCCCTTCCCAGTCTCCCCCGTCGCCGTCCTCAACAGCAACCTCAAACGCCCCTCCGCATGGCTCGGCCCCGCCGCCGTCTCCTGCGCCTGCACCGCACCGCTCCCGCTCCCGCTCCGCCACGGCACCCACGCACTCCACCCCGCGTTCCCCGCGGCAGCAGTAGCAGCAGCATCCTGCTGCTGATGCGGCAGCCCCTCGCCTCCAAGCTCGGCCACAATCACCGGCCGCGGCCGCTGCTGTCTTTGTTGTCCGGCCAGGCTGGGAGTCGGTGGTGGGGGTGGGGTGGTCGGTGTTGTCCGCACGCCGAGGTGGCTGTTGGACGTCTGTGGGCGGGCCGGTTCGCTGAGGAGGGCGGAGGGGGTGGAGAGCGTGGCGCGTCGTTGGCGGGAGGAGGACGAGGAGGAGGCTTTCGCAGAGGTGCGGCTGCTGGTGTCCATTATGGCGGTGGCGAAGGAGGCGGACTTTTTTCGGGCAAGGCGGGTTGGGTCGGTGGGAGAGTTGGCGGTCGTGGGTGAGGTGGTGGTGGCAGGGTCTTGCGGTTGTTTGGATTGGGTATCGGCGCTGCCGCTCTCGGGGGTTGAGGCGGATGCTGACGCGGAGGCGGACGAGGTCGAGTTGCCCCAAGCCTTCTTGGCTGCTCGCCCGCGAACCTCGCCGACCAGCGCCGAGGCGGATTTCTTCTTGGATTTGTCCTCTTCCGAGGACCGGCTCGAGGACATGATGGTCTCGAGCGTGCCGTAGGCCGTGTTCCGCCGCTTCCCCGGGTTTCTCTTCCTCGGGTTGGACCGGGTGGAGTTCTCGTCATCAGACGTAATGGCCTGCAGCGTAGGACCTCCGTGACCGTGACTGCGGCTGCGGCTGTGGCCTTTCCTACGCGGCGCGGAGGATGGCGAGGGACCAACACCGGACATGAACGCGGTGCCGGAGCCGTGAGGGGCCACATGGACCTCGTACTGGTTGCTGAGGGAGTAGCGAGAGCGGGCACATATCTCGGCGATACGGTCTAGGTCCGCTCCAATGTCGTTGTCACCCCCCGGGGTCTGCAAGTCGGCCATGAAGCTCTTAAACGAAAAGGCCTCCAGCGGGGGCAGCTTGGGCTCCTCGGGCTCCTGGCGCGATGAGAGCCATGGCCATCCCAGGGGCAGCTTGGAGCTGCTGGTGGCGGCAGTGGGCTTCTTGGCCTTGTAGGGGCGCGGCATGTTCGCCCCATAGACACTGCGGTCGCGGGTCTCGGCGGTTGCGTGCCTGTCGGCCTCGGCGCTCGAGCTGCTGGTAGTGCCAACGCCGACGTCGCTCACCGTGGGCTGGATGGGCCGGCCAGGTCCGGCGCTCCCTGGTGCTGAGCCCGAAGGCAGCGGGACGCGCCTGGAGACACCGCGGCCACTGCTCGGCGGGCGGTACTGGCGCGAGCGGGTGCTGCGGGAGCCTTGGGACGGCGGGGGCCCGCTGTAGGTGCGCACGAGGACGGGCTGGGAGTATGTGCTGCTCTGGGCACCCGGAGCCTCGGGGGTGTAGCCGTGGCGGCGGAGGACGGACGGGTACTTGCTGTTCAGCTTCTGCAAGGCGGAGGTGTGGTGATCGTCCTTGGGATTAGTGAGCTGGACCGGCCTGCCCTCGGCGGTGGACGGGGCGAGCGAGGCGGAGGGGGCCTTGGTGCGCTGGAAGAAGATGGGCGGGAACGAGATAGGGAACGACGTCCGCCTCGAGGTGGGCACAGTCTCGGGGGGAGGGGGGCCAGCCGTGGAAGACGGCGGTGGTTGTTGAGAGGAGGAGGAGGAGGAGGAAGAGGAAGAGGGCTCAGAGAGAGTGCGAGGAAGGGTGGTGGTTGTAGTGGTGGTGGTGGGACCAGGGGGTGGCGAGCAGTCCTCTTGGGGTCCGGGACGGCATGAAGAGGCCGGGTCTGCGCTGGCAGCGCCCGCAGCATCGACGTCTGCATACCCGGAGGCCGTCGGGCGAGGGGCGGGCGGATTATTGGATATATACATGGGAGCGGGCGAGGGCGCTGCAGGGTAGACGACTTAGACGAGCAGCACGAGGTAGGGGTTGCACCATGCAGACGTGTCGTGGTAGCAACGGACGGGGGGGCGTGGAGGGAGCAGCAAGCAGCAGCAGAAGCAGCAGCAAGCAAGAATAGCAGCAGCCGCAGCCAGCAAGCAAGTGAATGGGCCAGCCAGCCAGCCAAGCCAAGGAGAGAGAAGGAGAAGCGGTCCGGGCGAGGAGGGGCGGCGGACCGTGAGACTCGGGACGACGGACAGCAGCAGTCAGGGCAAGGCGTCCAGCCAGGCGCGGGCAGCAGGCGGGGCAGGTCAATCAATGGGCGAGGGCGACGTGGTCGGCGTGTCGAGCAGCGGCGGCACGAGAAAGGCGGTGGGCGCGGTGGGAGCGGTGGGACCTGGGCGTGGGCGACATGAGCGGCATGGCAGCTCGTGGGGCGTCTCTCTCTCGGATCTCGTTCCTCGTTGCTCGAAGCGGGCGGCGGAGGATGGTGCGTGCGTGCGTGTGTGTGTGTGTGTCTGTGGTCTGTGTGTGGTTCTTCTTGTTTGACGTCGGTCGGGCGGGCGTTGACGTGGTTGTCTGGGACGGGACACCGGGGACAACAAGACACAGGACTGTGGTTCCACGGCGGGATGGACCAAGCACGGCGCGCCCCCTCGACGGACTTTGATGGGCCTCTGATGGGCTTCGACGCAGCTCGGCGGATGGCGATGGGCGCGGGTGGCCCCTCGATGGCCGAGCGATGGCCTAGTCGGGACTCGCCCCCCTCTCGCGTGGCCCTGATTCGACTGATTCGATCCGGGCGCAGAGGATAAAGTCTGGAATATGTAATCGGCATGCGCAGCGCAATCGTGAGATTGGCGGGCGCATGGCCTGGCGCCGGGTGCACAATCTCCGCTTCGGGCTCACTGGCTGTTTGATGGAGGACTGGTTCGTCCCAAGCCCGCGAATGCCTGCGAGATGCCTGCTAAAGGCCTGCAAAGCCCGCGAAAAGCCTGCGGTGAGTGGCTGAAGTGTCGAGACACCAGCGGAGGTCGCCCCTGCCCCCATTGGACGGCCCCAGCAGCTCGCGTTCTGCAGGCAGTCGTGGCTGCCGTTCAAAGGTCTGGCGGCTGCCCACCTGCAGTTCGCGAGCAGGGGTCCACGAGCGGGGCTTCCCACTGCACCTCGCCAGTGGACCCGGCTGTTGCCCCACCAGAGCTGCCCCGCCAAGCCCGCGGACCTTGCCATTTCGACTTGTCCAAACCCAGTTCATCCCCTTCTTTGCCTTCGAATCAACCTCGAATCCTCCCTTCTGGGACGGGGAACAACGCAGGTCCACCAGAGCGACACGAATTCTTATCTTTCGTTTTCCAAGACATCAAGATCAAAATGCACTTTTCCTCGGGCCTCAAACGGTCCACGCACATGGCGTGGCGGCAGCATGTGGACCGACTTGGCTGTGACACTCAGGACCATGGGCCATGCAACGAGAGCTGCTCAAGCAATTCACCTGGCTCATCCCTCTTACGGCACCATCTTCTCGCTGGCAACCAAACTAATAACCGGACTAACCCATCAAAAACTCCAACCGAATTCGAGAATCCCAAGCCCGCCCT
>FTEL01009481.1_pt1 | contig 19497 bp, 9 predicted proteins | sample 1658911 | NCBI WGS metagenome assembly FTEL01 (sample SAMEA3914869, study PRJEB12502) | metagenome | biome: forest; material: soil | place: USA | collected 2012-03-12 | depth 0.1 m
GAAGGGAGGGGGGAGGGGAGGTTGATGTGGTGGTGAGCTGCCTCGCAGTCTAATACAAAAAGTAAAATGAACCGCCCATGTTGAAATGGTCTTGAACGCCTGACCGGTTTCCAGTAACCTAATGCCGACTCTGCCCCTGAGTGATGCATCCCCAAACGCCAAGTAAACAAACCCGTCTATGATGCTCCATGTAGGTACCCAACCTGTATCAACTCTTCGGCCCCCGGGTCTTGCTCGACAGCATCTGCGACAAGATAAAATGACTGACATCCTCGTCCGCCCAGTAACTCATATGCGAGGCGATGGTATTAATCGGATTAAAATCCAACACGCTCCTGCCAATCGTTAGCCCCATCCCCCATCTCAACTCGGAAAAAGGAAAACTTACTCCTGAATGCAATAATCAACCCTCCCATTCCGATTCAGCGCCCTCATCTTCATCTCCTCCCTCCTCACCTTCTGCGCCCGCCTCTCCTCCTCCGCCCACCGCTCCCGACTCAAACTCCCGTCCGCACTCCGCGACCTCTTCTCCTTGCCCTTCTCCCCGCCCCGCCCCGCCGCCATGTCCACCCTGTTCTTCTGGAACCGGCTAAAAAGGGTTTCTAATTCATCATCGATGAGCGTCGCCTCGTGCCCGCCCACCCCAGCGGCCAGCTGGCGCATGCGCTCGGCGGTCTTCTCGCTGCGCTGCGCGTCGGAGAGGGCGGCGGGGGTGGCGGTGGGGATGACGCCCGCGGAAATGTTGGTGCCTGCGCCGGGGCTGAGGGGGTGTTGCTGTTGCTGCTGCTGTTGTTGTTGTTGCTGTTGGGAGGCGGTGATTTTCGCGACATCTTCGTTGCTTAGGCCAAGGCTGCGGTTGAGCAGGTTGCTGGCGATGCCCGCGCTGAGACTGCTCCACAGGCCGGAGACGCTTTGGCCTACTTTCGCGCCGATGCCGGTAAGCCCCTGCGGGGCGACAGAGCCAAAGATGCCCTTTTTGGTGTAGGGGAGGGCTTGGGGTTTGAGGGTGTTCATGATGGGGGAGATGAGGGGTTCGAGGCGGTAGGCGATGGGGTCGGAGGGGTGGAAGATGTTGAAGAGTTGGCTGACTTTGGGGGAGGAGGCGCTCAGGGGGCCGCCGGTTACGGGGGAGAAACGCTGCGGAGAGTAGGATTGGGCTTCGGCGAAGGGGTCGTCGGTGGAATCAGGGGTGATGGCCTTTTCGGAGGGGAGAGTGCTGGGGATGCTGCGGGCGGAGATGGTGCGCCCTTTGAGCATCTGGAAGAGGCCGAGGGGGGAGCCCAGGCAGTAGAAGTCTTCCACTTCAAAGTCGAATGCAAGCTGTTTCGGTTCCTTTGCTTCGTGCTGGTCCTGGGATGTGGGCCAGAACCGAAGAGGGTTCCTGGGCGAGTCCGAGAGCTTGATTTTGTCCTTCTGCTGGCACAGGACGTCATAGAGCACCAGGCTGCCCAGAGAGTGCCCGACGATGTGAACCTTGCCCTTGAATTCAGGGTTGCGCTCCTTGAACACATTGTAGATCCGGTTGGACTCTCTGACCACGATCTCGGTAATCTGCTCCCGGTAGGCGCTCTGGTAGAGAAGGACATCGAGGGCAAGATCGGCAATGAGGGACCTGGCGAACGCCATGCCTTCGACGGTGATGTCTTCGAGAGAAGGGTCTGGCGATTTCGTTAGCAGCCAAGAGAGAGACAGGGAGGAGGGCAGAAAGGGCGGAAAGCCGATGTGAGAGAGGGCCTTACATTCGTCTTCGTCATTAAACATATCCCCAAGGTCACGCTCGCTCTTCTTCGTCTTGCGCTTGGGAAAGTCGAGGTGATGCCGCCAACAGACAGGCAGGACCTGTACCCGACAATTTCCCAGCCCCGGCTTGTCGATTTCGCCGTTCAGCGCGCGGAGATCCGCCGAGGCCGAGTAGACAGTCTTGATGGACTTGCGAAGCACGTTGACATCATGCACAAAATTGATACTTTCCATTCTGTCGGATTATCAGCACCGAGCCACCCCTGGGAGCAAAGACAGATGCCATACCTGCGCGAGAGCAACTGTCCGATTCCATGCGTGACAAGCACGAGATGCTCGATATCTCTCTCCTGGTTGTCGTCCACTCGTGTGCTGTAGTCGCCCGAGATCTCCTTCTCCTCGCGGCGGCGAATTGCTTCGGCCTCGGCCTCAGGGTCCTCAACACCCTCGATCAGGTTTGACAGCTGCCGTGTGAGACGAGTCCGTGTGTTTTCCATCTCATCTCCGCTATCCCCTGTGAGATCAATCACCTCGGGCTCTGTGATGGGGGGCGGCGCCGAGCGTCTCTTCAACGCCTTGGCCATTTTGTCGTCCCGTTCTTTGGACGTCGACTTGGCTCCTGTTGGGGTTGACGGACGCTTATCGTCCTTGGTTTTCTTGGGCTCCAAATAGCCGCGGACGAGCTTGACACCACTCAAGTAGCCGCCACCAGCGAACCTCTCATACACAGTCGACGTGACCCAAGACAGCATGCTGTCAGACGACAGCCAGGCCGTGGTCGGGTCTTGGTAGGTCACGATGCTGTTCATGTAGCCCCCAAAGAGGCGGTGGGTTTGCGGTTGATGTTGGGGCACCAGCGGCCCCTTTTTGGAAACATCCTCCTGGTTGTCTGAGGCCGCCTTGAGGTTGCTCATTGACGACTTGGGCGTAACCGTCTTGGGCGCAGAGTTGCTCCGCGCTCTTGGCGGATAAGTCCAGGGCTTGATCTTGAGATATCCCTCCTCCAGCTGGGCAGCCAGGTTCTCCTCGCACGGACGGAGGGCGGACCCTTCCTGGTAGAACCAGCTTCCACGCCGGACTTCATAAACGGCGCCATCCCAGTAGACCGGGGCCAGCTCGCGGTTTTCTATGGTGACGTCGAACAGGAAGTCTTCGTTGACGGGGACAGTGGTGCAAGAGACCTGGGAGTCTGCATCTTGGGCCCCTTCGGTCGAGGTCGCGCGGGGTCGCTTAGTGCCGGCGCGGGAGGCGATGTTTCCTCTGCCCTCTTCCAGCTCCTCGAGCTTCTCTTGGTATGCGATCTCAATGGAATTTGAGTCTTCGTCTGAGAAGGGAGCAAACTTTTTCGGAGGGGTGGCTTTTGTGTCTGCGCTGGTCTTGGATTCCATAAACTTTGGCTTGCGCTTGGGGACCTGTACGAGGGCGATGTCAGTGCGGGCCTCGACATCAGATTGACCAACCGGGACTCACATCGACAGCGTGGAACCACTTCACGTTCAACGGAGGGCAGTCTGGCGGATAGCGGCCAAGGCTTTGGCCATAGAATGGATTCGTGGCATGATCGTTGGTGCTCGGCGGGACGACGGCGGGCTGGGGGTCCTTTGGTGTTGGGGTTGTGGTACGGCTGCCACCCCAGGGATTAATCGAGTCGACGGCCGAGGCGAGATACGACTTCTCGGCCTTCTTTTCAGCGGTCCCCGGCGGCATGCCTGGGGTATGGGTATGGTCGAGAAGCCACCCGAAAGGGGCTCTCGACGCACTCCTCGTCTGCCAAAGTTGTCGGAGGGTTCGCGCGAGGGAATAGCGTCCGAGCCTGCAAGGGGGACTCGTTCGGGGGACAAGTAGAGGCGCCAATGCTGATGATCTGGGGGACGGGACAGGGTATTTGCCGCTCCTGACACTGGACGACGAGGTGGGAAGCCGGCTGATGCGGCGAGGTAGAGAGGTGGAGGAGAGGCGGAGAGGCGGGAGGGCCGCTGCTGCGAATGGCGCAGACGCGCCTTAAGATCGAATCACTGAGACAGACACTCCTGACGCGACACAAGGCCAGAAGAGGGCATAAAAGGAGAGATTTCACAAAGAGGAAATGGTGCAGGTTGAAGCAGGCCAACCGTGTTCCAAGGAGGCGGCACAGGGTGATTCACAAGAGTCCGAGTGAGAAACTGAGAGAGCAGGTGGTCGTCATTCGGGCCGGTCTCAACTTTTGGAGCCAGAAGCTCAGAAAGAGGCCAGAAGCACAAGCCAGCCGAGAAGAACAAGCACATGCTCGCTGCACCCCAACTGATGACGGAGTGTGCTTCGACGCTGGCTGCTGATTGGCAGCAGGCCCGCTGCACAGCAGATCTGCATTCCCCGGCAGGCAGAGAGCCAGTGAGGGAGCAGTGCAGGGTCCAGCAAATGGCCCACTCACAGCGGCCCACACGCCTGGGCAGCACCTGAGGCAACGCACCCACCCGCTGCGGCCGCGTCTTGGCTCGACGCTAGCAGCGTGTAGGGGGCTTCAGTTTGGTGGGGCACGACGCCGTGGAGTCATCTGCCCCGCCGATACCACCCAGACTCTCAAAATATTTCGCGACGCCTGCAAAACATCACAGCTTTGCTGCCACCACTCCCCGCGCACCAACTCTATCTCCGAAGCATTGATTGCCGCAACCCCGCCCTCGTACTCGAGAAAATAATACATAAACGGCAGCGAATTCAGCGATTTTCGATTTTCCTCCCTTCCGCCCACCCAACTCTCCACCTTCGATTCCATTCTCCGCCAACCAACCAACCACCTGAACATTCAACATCTTCGAATCCAGCGCATTCCGCCATGAGCAGGTAGCGCACGAACCGGCATTAAAGGAACAGCGGAACCTTTCATCACTCCGACATCCATCTCCAATCACAGCGCCCCGGCGATAGAAAAATGGCGATTGAACAAAAGACGCGCCGGCGCAAGGAGCAGCTGGTCGACCAGCTGCCCAAGCGCTTCAAGGCCCTCAAGTTCGGCGTTCAGTAAGCTCGACCTCTACAACCTGGCACTGCTGACCATACAACATCCCATGCCCACGATGGAAGCTAATCCGCCATTGCGACCCAGATCCCACCAAGACATTGTGAACCAGGGCGTCCTCGAAGTCTCCGACAATTTGCTCTACGATGTCGAGAACAGGCGAACCGCGTTCCCCCACGGACCCCTCGATCCGCGGCTGGTGAGCATCTCTAGCGCGCCTCAATAAACGCTACAACACCTCGCTGACAAGGTCACAGGGAACATCGAGCACGAATCGCGAGAGCAAGTGCAGCACATGCCACCTCGGCCTCCAAGACTGCCCTGGCCACTTCGGCCATGTCCGACTCCCGCTCCCCGTCTTCCACATCGGCTACCTGAAGTACATCCAAGCAACGTTGCAAAACATTTGCAAGGACTGCGCCAAGGTCCTGCTCCAGGAGCCTGAACGGCGCCAGTTTCTGAAGGAGTTGCGCCGCCCCGGAATCGACAACATGCGACGCGCCGCCATCTTGAAGAGGATCAACGAGCAGTGCAGGAAGGCCAGGACGTGCCCCTACTGCGGCGAAATTCAGGGTGTCATCCGGAAGCTGGGCGTCATGAAGCTGGTCCACGACAAGTTCTCGGCCTACAACAAGTCGACTGCCCAGAAGAAGATCCCCCCCGAGAGCAAGGTCGAATTCGATGCGTCCTTCGAGCATGCCAAGAAGTACACCCCGGAGCTGGAGAAGCACACACGGAAGGCGATGGACGACTTGAACCCCCTCAAAGTCATCAATCTCTTCAAGGCCATCAGCCCGACCGACTGCGAGCTGCTCGGCCTGGACCCGGCCGAAGGCCGACCCGACATGTTCCTTTGGCAATACGTCCCCGCGCCTCCCATCTGCATCAGGCCGTCGGTTGCCCAGGAGAACGCCAGTAACGAAGACGACATCACGAGCAAGCTTTCCGAGATCATTCTCTATGCCGGCCACTTGCGCGAGTCTTTGAAGAAGGGTGTCGCATTGCCCGTCATCATGGAGCAGTGGGAGTTCCTGCAGCTGCAAGTCGGCATGTACGTCAACAGCGACGTCCCAGGCCTCTACCAGCCGGGCTTCGGAAAACCGATCCGCGGCTTCTGCCAGCGTCTCAAGGGCAAGCAGGGCCGCTTCCGTGGAAACCTGTCGGGAAAGCGTGTGGACTTCTCCGGCCGAACCGTCATCTCGCCGGATCCCAACCTGAGCATTGAACAGGTGGCGGTACCGCAGTTGGTGGCCAAGAACTTGACCTACCCGGAGCGGGTGAACCACGCCAACGTCGAGAAGCTCAGGGAGCGTGTCATGAACGGACCGAATGTTTGGCCTGGTGCCCAGGGCATCATCAAGAAGGACGGAGCCAAGTACAACCTCAAGATTGGTACCGAGAAGCTCCGCAAGCAGCATGCGGCGGATCTGGAACACGGCGACGTCGTCGAGCGCCACCTGGAGGATAACGACATTGTGCTCTTCAACCGTCAGCCATCGCTGCACAAGCTCAGTATCATGAGCCATTATGTCAAGGTCCGGCCATGGAGGACGTTCCGTCTCAACGAGTGTGTTTGCACTCCGTACAACGCCGACTTCGACGGCGATGAGATGAACCTGCACGTCCCGCAGACGGAGGAGGCCCGCGCCGAGGCCATCAATCTGATGGGCGTGAAAAACAACCTCATCACGCCCAAGAACGGCGAGCCGATCATCGCCGCCACGCAGGATTTCATCACCGCCGCCTACCTGCTGAGCGACAAGGACAAATTCTTCGACCGGGCAACGTTCAGCTACATCTGCACCCAGATGCTCCTTGGTGATACGCATCTCGAGCTCCCTCCGCCTGCCATCATCAAGCCTAAGGCGCTCTGGACTGGCAAGCAGATCTTCAACATCCTGATGCGCCCCAACAGCCAGTCTCCGGTGCTTGTGAACCTCGACGCCAAGAACAAGACTTACAAGACGAAGCCCGGGGAGATTCCGGATATGGACATCGACGACGCCTTCCTGGTCGTCCGGAATTCCGAGGTCATGTGCGGCAGGATGGACAAGTCCACCGTCGGAGGTGGCAAGAAGAACTCGGTCTTCTATGTCATCCTCCGTGATTTCGGTCCGGATTACGCCGCCGCGGCGATGAACCGCCTGGCCAAACTTTGCGCGAGAACGCTCACACTGCGCGGTTTCTCGATTGGTGTCGGCGACGTGTGGCCGTCGGATTCCCTGACTGCTCACAAAGCGCAGCTGGTGGAGACCGCGTACAAGAAGTGTGACGATCTCATTGAGACGTACAGGCAGGGCAAGCTCGAAAAGGCTCCTGGTTGCAACCTGGAGCTGACTCTGGAGAACTCCATCTCCGGTATTCTCAGCAAGGTTCGACAGCAGGCTGGTGACTACTGTGTCGACAACCTGAGCAAGAACAATGCTCCGCTTATCATGGCCAAGTCCGGCTCCAAGGGTTCCGACATCAACGTGGCCCAGATGGTGGCCTGTGTCGGCCAGCAGATTATCGGCGGCAAGCGTGTGCCGGATGGCTTCCAGGACCGCAGTCTGCCACACTTCCACAAGAACGCCCGCCAGCCCCCCTCCAAGGGTTTCGTGAGGAACAGCTTTTACACCGGTCTCGTCCCCACAGAGTTCCTCTTCCACGCTATTTCTGGCAGAGAAGGCCTGGTCGATACCGCCGTCAAGACGGCCGAGACAGGGTACATGTCTAGGAGGCTGATGAAGTCGCTGGAGGATCTCTCGACACAATATGATGACACGGTCCGGACATCCGAGGGTGGCATTGTCCAGTTCCAGTACGGTGCTGATCGACTCGACCCCGTCGACATGGAGGGTGACGCCAAGCCAGTCGATTTTGCGAGGACATGGAACCACGCCGAGAGCACCACCTGGAGCAATGCCGATCCCTCCTTGCTCCCCTGGGAGATCCAGGAGCTGTGCAAGGCGATTCTCGATGAGGAGAGGAACAAGTACGTCCGGCGGCACCTGGTCACGAACGAGGAGCTCAAGTACGACGACAAGACGATCCGCGAGAGCAACGACCACGATGCCCTGATTGCCATCGACGAGCACGAGAGCGTGCGGGTGTATCTCGACACGATTCGCGACTACGTCAAGGAGCGCGCCATGAAGCTGGCCAGGGCAAGGAAGGCCGTCGGCCTGGACCCGGCCATCCCCGCGGAAGACACGAAGATGCAGCAGCAGCTCGACAAGTGGGGTCCAGCGAAGAGGGACAGTTCCGAGATGGAAATCGACTCCCATGAAGTGCGCGACCAATCTGAGTACGCGTTGACGGATCTACGCCGAGAAATCAACAGTTTGGACGAGCTCAAGGGCGCCGCGCGGCAGACAAAGATGGAGGCCAAGTCGCAGGCTTATGTCGACCGAGCCGCCAAGGTCTCGGAGCGCACGTTGAGACAGTTCATCCAAATGTGTCTCCACAAGTACAAGAAGGCGCGGGTCGAGCCCGGCCACGCCGTGGGCGCTGTCGGAGCGCAGTCGATCGGAGAACCCGGTACTCAGATGACGCTCAAGACGTTCCATTTCGCCGGTGTCGCCGGCATGAGTATCACCCAGGGTGTGCCCCGCATCAAGGAAATCATCAACGCGTCCAAGCTCATCAGCACGCCCGTCATCACCTGCAAGCTGGAGAACAACGCCGACATCAAGGCGGCGCGCATCGTCAAGGGCAGGATCGAGAAGACGTACATCTCGGACGTCATCTCGTACATCGACGATGAGTGGCTCTCGGACGTGGCCAAGATCGTGCTGCAGGTGGACCTCCAGGTCCTCTCTGACATGCAGCTGGGCATCTCCATCAAGGATATCGCTGACGCCATCGTGCGCGCCAAGAAGCTGAAGCTCAAGGTCGAGCCGGACGACCTGCGTATCGGCAGCGACCGGATCGAGGTCCTCGTCCGTAACACCTGGCAGGACGTGACCGCCGCGCGTAAGGCCGCCCGCGTCCGCGCTGCAGCCGTCGAAAAGGGCCACCTCATCTCGAGCGCGGTCGACGAGTCCTCCGCCGACTTCCAGCTCCGCGTCAACTTCCTCAAGCGCATGCTCCCGCAGGTCGCCATCTCGGGCTACCCCGAAGCGGCCCGCGCTATTATCGAGACCTCGGACAAAGAAGGCAACAAGGTCCTGGTCGAAGGCTACGGCCTGCGCTCGTGCATGACGACCGAAGGCGTAGTCGGCACGAAATGCATCACCAACTCGGTCATGGAGTGCCGCGACGTGCTCGGCATCGAGGCCGCGCGCACGACCATCGCGAAGGAAATCGGCTCTGTCATGGAGGGCATGGCTATCGACCCGCGGCACATGGACCTGCTGGCGGACGTAATGACGTACAAGGGCGAGATCCTCGGCATCACGCGGTTCGGCCTGGCCAAGATGCGCGATAGCGTGCTGCAGCTCGCGTCGTTTGAGAAGACGCCGGATCACTTGTTTGATGCCGCCGCCGGGATGAAGAAGGACAGGATTCATGGCGTCAGCGAGTGTATCATTATGGGCCAGTCCATGTCGATTGGGACGGGCGCGTTCCAGGTCGTGCGTAGGTTGGGGATTAGGGACCACCAGGTTGCGCCGAAGCCGACGTTGTTTGAGGACGCGTGGAAGAAGGATGAGGCGATTCGGCGGAAGGCGAGGTTGGAGCGGCAGAGGAGGGGGTGATCGGACAGAGCTGGAATGGATGGGGACTGTCGGGTGGTTGGCGGTCGGTGTTGTCTTTTCGTCAGGGGCAGGCGTTGTTGGAAAGGCGTGTTTGTTTGTGTGTCGACTTTTGTCTGACGATCTACTGTGTAAATATTCATGTGGGGCATCCGTCCAACGTCGTCTGCAGCTTGGCTTTATATTGAAACCCCTTTGGTGCCCTCACACGGTGTCCTCGAGTCCTCGGCAAGTTCCGCTCGTTGGTCCTCGACGGGGCGATGGAATTCCATGATTTTTTGCGCAACGACCTCGCCTTGTGTCTAAGGCATGTGGTTTGGGCTTAACAAAGCGAGGGGGAATGTTGGTGCCGTGATGAGTAGGTTGGCCCGCGAGACACTACATCGTCAGTTCGTCCCGCGTCCACGGGGACGTTTGTGTGACTTGGAGTCAATGAAGCGAGGGGAATGCTGGGGTCGTGAGAAGTTGGCACGCGAGACATGGCCACCGCGTCCCGCGGTCCCGGGGCGTGGAACTGCAAATTAACAAAGCGGTTGGGAGGGAGAGTTGGGTTTGGTCTTGCGGTTCGAGGTCCTGTGAGACTGCCAGTGGGAGAGGCACCTCGCCCTTTCTTTGGACAGGTGGGGAGGTGATCTGCTGCTGGAAGAAAGCCAGGCCTTGTTGAGCCTCGAAACCAACTGGGGAATGGTGACCTCGCGCTGAGCAGTTGGGAAGGAACCCATGTGACTCGGGTGATGGATGAAAGAGGATGTCTGCGATGCGGAGGGCACCTCGAAATGTATATAAGCAGCAGGGTTCAGCCACCGATGTTGACCCGAGCTCCGTCTTGAACGAGAGTAAACAGTGAAGCCTTTTTCGGATCTCAACACATTCAGTTTTAGCTATCCCTTTCAGCCACATTTTCGTCAGTGAGTACGCTGTCACTCCTCCATGCACGTTTAGACCGTCTTGCTCACCGCCAGGCCAATAAACACTAGAACCCAACGAGACAACCATGACAGCAGACGAAGATCGAATAAGCCGCTCGTGCTTCGACGCGAACTGCCCGGCCGCGCACCACCAGAAGTGTTCGAGGTGCCAACTCGACCGGCTTCACATTTTTTGTTACCTCTGCATGGCGTGCATTCCCAACTGCTGCACTCCTGCAACTCACACCACACGACCTTCCCCCCCGAAACCGGATTTTAGTGTGATAGCACAGGCAGCGGCGGACGCACTTAATGCGGGCGGTGGCGAGGCCAGTGGTTCCGGCGGCGGTTCCGGCGGTGGTGAAAGTGGCACCAGCGGAGATAAGGGAGGTGAGGAGGGCAAATAGGCTCGCGTCTCCGAAGGGGGGGAGAGGCCGAGGTCAAGCCGGCCTACCTAGGTATGAGAGGGTCGCCGAAGAGACGGAGCTGTGGGCGGGGGCGTGGTTGACGGCGGCATGGGACGAACTGGAGGTGATCAATGGTAGTTGCGATTCCAGCTTGAGATGCCTGGCGTCCACATACTCGTTCATAGATACCTTTCAAGTAATTACACCTCGAGCCTACGTTTTTGTCGAGACCAACATGAGATGCGGTTTCCTGGTCCGCGTGCTACTCCTGACTGTCAATTCTAGCAGGAAGGTGCTTAGCCGGATGACCTCAGATTTGGAAAGGGGATGAGAGGATGCCGTTGAGCCCGAGATCGCGTGCCCAGCCTTGCCGACGGGATGGTCGCCACCGAGAACGGGATCCTGGCCAACAAAACAGGACCGCAACGGAAACCGCAGCTCAAGAATGTCGTGGGAATTTGCGGTGTGTGCCTTGCCGAATGCTGGGACGAGCACGTGGCCTGTGGCTGTGCTGCAACCGCCTGGAGGTGTGAACCAACAACGGCCTTCAGCCAGTCGCTCCCGCAGCTCTGACTAGAACCCCGCAGATTCAGCCTCACGCGACAGGCCACAGGGCTCGCCGCAAATTTATTTCCTTGCTTCTTTCGTTTCGGGCCGCAGCAGAGCCCTCACCTCAGGCTTCAGGTTCCTCGCTGCTGATCCGAATCTCGAGCTCTGGCGCTCTCGCAACACCGACCCGGCGAGCGAACCGCAGGAATCACCTGTCGGCGTGAAGAACAGCTGGCTACCGGGGTACCGATTACCCCCCGAGTTCAGTGACGAGCGCGACACGACATCTTCCCTCGCAGCTGAGCCCAGCTCGGCCCGGAAGCCGTGTCGCAATGCAGCCTGTTCCTGCAACCGGCCTCACCGTCCTCTTCGAGCCCGACGAGCCCTCTGTCGAGTATGTTCCTCCCCCCTCCTTCCTGCTCTTTGAGGTACGCTACCTGGTATACTCGAGACAGGTACTGACGGAGAACACGAAGCATTGTCTTCGTCCATGGATTTACGGGCCATCCCGAACGCACCTGGACGTCCAAGAAAGCAAACTGGAACTCGAACCCCAGGCGCCCCAACGCGACCGCAGGCCCATCTCTTGAGCCTCCGTCCAAACTGCGCAGACTGAACCCGCTCTCGGCGTCCCATCGTGACCAGGATCATGCCCCCCTCTATTGGCCACGGGATTTGGTGCCAGGGACCGTCCCCCGCGCACGCGTCCTGACGTACGGCTACGACACCCACATCAGGTGGGCGGCCGGCCCTCGCCTCAACAGAAACACTGTCTACGACATCGCCTGGAATCTGCTGGTTGCCTTGGAGTCCGAGCGCCGTGCCGAGCCGTCGAGACCCGTCCTGTTCGTGGTCCACAGTCTCGGCGGGATCGTGGTCAAGGAGGCGCTCCGGCGGTCGAGGAGCTGCCAGATGGGCCAGGCGCACCTCCGTGGTGTCTTTGAATCGACGATTGGCATCATCTTCTTTGGCACCCCGCACGCCGGCGCCGATCCCAGAACCTTCCTCCACCACGTTGCCGAGAAGGTGGCCAAGGCCGCTGGGCTTTCTGTCAACGAGCAAATCGTGAGCGCTCTGCTGCCGTCCTCAGAACGTCTCCGCGAGTTGAGAGATGAATTTGGTCCCATGGCTCAAGACCGTGGCTGGATCATACACTCTTTTCAAGAACAGTTCGGCGTTGACATCCTCTTCGGCAAGGTAATTATTTCCTTGTCACGGGGCGTTGCATTTACCCAGGTACTAACCTTCGCGCAGGTTGTGGACGACACATCGTCATATCTCAATGTCTCAGCCGTCGAGACGACGGAACATATCGGGCGGAACCATATGGAAATGTGTCGCTTTCTCGGAGCAGACGACGCGGAGTACAAGAAGGTTGCCGCTGCTCTCTGCAGGATCACGGCCACCGTGACTGTGTCCAGGCATGAAGCTAGGACGGTAGAGCAGCAGCTACTGAACGAAGAGAAGAAACGAGAACTGCTGGACTCGTTGCGATTCGACCAAATCGACGCCCGACAGATGAACATCAAGAGAGCCCACGCCAAGACCTGCGAATGGCTGCTGGACAAGTCCGAGTATCGCGACTGGCTTGATCCCAGCAAACTCGGCGAGCACCACGGTTTCCTGTGGATCAAAGGGAAGCCCGGGACCGGCAAGTCGACGTTGATGAAGTTCGCTCTTGCGAACGCCTCTCAGCAAGCGGACACGAAGGGCAATATCATCCTCCTCTCCTTCTTCTTCAACGCGCGAGGCGACGACCTGGAGAAGTCTACGGTCGGCATGTACCGGTCTCTGTTACTCCAGCTCCTGGAACGGCTCCCATCACTTCAGGCCGTCTTTGATTCACTTGGATTGCTAGCACGGAACGCCGGAGGCCGCCAGTGGAGCGTCGAGTCACTGAAATCGCTCTTTGAACAGGCCGTGCAGAGTCTTGGGGAGGAGGCTTCCCTGGTGTGTTACATCGATGCGCTGGATGAATGCGACGAGGCTCAGATCCGCGACATGATCTCCTTTTTCGAGCACCTGGGAGACCTGCTGTCGGCGTCAGCTGCAGGAGTGCAGTTCCGAGTCTGCTTCTCGAGCAGGCACTATCCCCACATCACTATCGCGAAGGGTCTCGACCTCACGCTTGAAGGGCAAGAGGGACACAGCCAGGATATCGTCCGCTACCTGAACAGCCAGTTGAAGATTGGGCGCAGCAAGCTTGCCAGCCAGATCCGCGCCGAGGTCCAGGACAAGGCGGCCGGCGTCTTCATGTGGGTCGTTCTCGTGGTGGAGATCCTGAATAAGGAGCATGATCGCGGTCGTATCCATGCGCTCCGACGGAAGCTCCATGCGATCCCTGGCGACCTGCACGAGCTTTTCCGCGACGTTCTGACGCGCGACTGCAATAATCGGCGCGAGCTGCTCCTCTGTGTTCAGTGGGTGCTGTTCGCAAGACACCCTCTGAAGCCAGAACAACTCTACTTCGCCATCCTCGCTGGTGTGGAGCCCGACCCCTTGCCCGAGTGGGATCCAGACGAGATCACAGCAACCGTCATGGGCAGGTTCATCCTCGATTCTTCCAAAGGACTTGCCGAGGTTACCAAGTCTAAAACAAACCCCACGGTTCAATTCATCCATGAGTCGGTCAGAGACTTTCTTCTCAAGGAAAAAGGGCTCCAGGAGATCTGGTTGGGCACCGGAAGTGATCATCTCGAAGGAGAGAGCCACGAACGATTGAAACAGTCCTGTCTCAAACATTTGGACGACGTCGATATCCTCGCATCCCTCGGCGCTGTCCCCGATTCCCTTCCCACCGCTTCGTCCCCAGAAGCTGCAGAACTCCGCCAGTCGGCCACCAAGAAATTTCCATTTTTAGCGTATGCCACACAGCATATCCTCCACCACGCCGATGCAGCAGAAGCAGGCGGCGTCAGCCAGACGGGTTGGTTTCCAAGCTTCCCGCTCGCCCGCTGGGTCCAATTCCACAACCTGTTTGAACGATACGAAGCCCGGCAGTACACCGATCCAAGACTTCTTTACCTGTTGGCGGAGCGCAACGCGGCGGCCCTCATCCGAGTCCATCCTTCGAACCAGACCTGTTTTGCACCGGGAGAGGAGCGCTATGGGGCTCCGATCATCGCCGCCTTGGCCACCGCGAGCGCCAAGGCTGCGGCGGCTTTCGTGGAGGTCCATTCAAGATTTGAGCCTGAGAACACCCTGCTTCGCGACTTGCGCGACAGCCTCGCCGAAAACAGACACAAGTGCCTCAAGTTGGGTCGGACTTTCACTTTTCCCCGAGCGAGAGGTGTGCGGTCATTTGTCCTGGAGCAAGACGACGAGCAATTTGCCGCGCTTTTTGTTTCTGTGGGTCAGGTGAACGTGAAAGCCCAGGACGGTCAAAACCCACTGTTCTGGGCCATTGAGAAAAGATTTGAGGCCATTGTACGGCTGCTGCTCGACAAAGGTGCCGAGATTGAGGCGAGGGATGTGTTCGGATGTACACCGCTGGGGTGGGCTGTCAGAAAGGGGCACAAGGACCTCACCCAGCAGTTACTCGACAAGGGTGCCGATATCAACACGACGGATAACGAGGGCCGGACACCGCTCTTGTGGGCGGCCAGGAAAGGGCACGGGGCTGTCGTGCAGTTGCTTCTCGACAATGGTGCCGAGATCGAGACGACGGATAACGAGGGCCAGACACCGCTCTTGTGGGCGGCCAGGCAAGGGCACGGGGCTGTCGTGCAGTTGCTTCTCGACAATGGTGCCGAGATCGAGACGCGTGATAGTCTATATGGCCAGACGCCCCTCTCGTGGGCCGCTGAGGCGGGGCATATGGATATCGTCCAGCTACTGCTGGACAAGGGTGCCGATATCAACACGACGGATAACAAGGGGCGGACGCCGCGGGCACTGGCCTTGAAATGGGGGAATACGGCCATCGTACAGGCACTGAGTGAAAAGCAGGCCAGCCTCGAGATGAGGGATGTCGAGGACCAGACGCCGCCGTCATAGGCTTGATCCATGATCGAAGTCATGCCGCTGCTGTCTAGAGATTTCGAATTTCTGTCCAAAACATCGGGGTTGGTTCTGTGTTGGTTCGGGGAGACAACCACTGCGTGGCATGGCGGTGGCGTTGGGTTGGTCAGAGGGAGGAGACTTGTTGCTGTTCTTTGTTTCTTTTCATTCTTGGCGTGCGAAAGTGGGGTCTGTACTTACTTGCCAGGGGAGTTCCAACTAGTCTTTTGCTTTTGATGTCGTGTTGGGTAGATATTGATGCTGTGGAGGTCGTACGCTCCGTCGACGTGTAATCTCCGCCTGTACTGTCAAGGTTGAGCTTGTACTACACCCCATATGTCGCACGTAGAGAACGGGAGTACTTCGACCAGAACGTAACTACCCAGTAACCAGCGGAGGACAATGCGGTTCGTCAAGCCACTGCCGGGGCTGATGATCATCACCGTGCTGGGGCTGAGAGAGAGCGGAAAGTGAGGGAAGCAGAATCATAGGAAAATTCCCATCGCTTGACGGATGGGCTTGTCCAGGTCCATTGCAACCTAAATGAAGTAGGTAGCCAAGGTGCCTTCCATACTCTCGGGCTCATTGAGACAATGCGGAACTCCCGACCTACCTAGTACCTCTAGGACCGAGTGCGTGAAAGTCGTAGCTGTCAGTTCGAACTACCTATGTATTAGTCGGTAAGTTTTGTTAATTAATCGGCAACATCGAACGGGGATTAGACTGCCCTCCCTGATGCTGGGCTCATCGAACTTGGCTCCTGTCGAGTCACCACCACCTGGAGTCGCTCGAAGAGGTCGTGCTGGGGGCGCTTGAGGTTACTGGAAGCGCGGAAAGCGCGGGAGCGTGTAAGTGGGAAGGGGGGGTAGGTAAGGTCACGTAAATTTGTGGTTGGTTTAGGTCCGAAGCCAGTGGACTGCTTTGGGAGTGACTTTGATGGGGGTCTCTCTGGGCGTTGGACAGGTGTGGGTTTGTTTGAAGCGCACAACCGCCCGTTTCGGCCGCGCGTTGAGGTGAGCGTGTGATGCCCCCCACGCGCTGGCATGCTAGTAATGCCATGGCCGGTTGGGACAGTAAACGCCATCGAGTGCTTGGTTGGTAGGTACCTATCCAGATATGACAGTTGGCTGCAATGGAAGCCGTCATCCAGACTGGATAATTACTAAGATGCCGCGGACCAACTTGACATGCCATGCCATGCAGCTGCGTGCCTGCGGGCTGCCCCACCACGGGGTGGGGAGTGTCCTTTCTTGCGATGCCCGGAGGGCCCTCGAGCCGCGACCGACGGTTTCAGGGGGCGGCGCAGCGCGGGTACCGGTTAGTCGGGTTGGGGGGCGGTGCAAGCGTGGGTGCCGGTCAGCCGAGTTGGGGGGCGGCTTTTGACGGGCCGAGGACGGAAGGCTGATGTTGGAGGATTCCAGTGGAGAGTGGATGGGTGAATGGGTGACTTTCTTTGGTGCTGGGAGGAGCGGCAAAAGAGTTGAGGCATCTGGGCTTGTTGGTTGGGGCCGTTTTGTTCTGTTTGCCATCTCGATGGGGGACGTTTCATCGATCTGGTGGTGGTGGACGTGACGTTTTTGGACAAAGCATCTGGTGTCGTGGGTTAGGTCCTCGGAGTGGCATTCGTCGAGATGCTTTATTGAAGACCCCGTGGGGTACCAACGTGATTTGAAGACGAGATGAAAGGCGATGCCGAAGGCGAGCTGGATGCCTGGAAATGCAAGTATAATATCATAACCCCCATGGTCTACCGCCGAGAGGGACTGGAATCATCCCACAGACCAGCAACCTAAGTTCAAGCGTTCAACAGCATCTACGCATCCGGCCTCTTGCAACCGTCAGTACTATCAACAATCCCCCTGGCCGTTTCCTCCCCAGCCACTTTCAACTTCGTCACGAGCCTACCACTCGCGGTAAATCCACAGCCGCAACTCCATCGAAACACCAAGTGTTCACCAAGAGGCTGGCACCATGTCGCTGAAGCCAGATGTTATTTGCCGAGACCGGGCCTCGTGCCTCAGGGACAACCACTTCCCATGTGAAGGTGGTACTCCAGGTTGCACGCTTGTAGCCCACGGCCGCTGCAACGACAAAGAGTGCAAGAAATGCCCGGAATGCTGCCAGTGTAAACTGTCAGGTGTCTGCCTCAATTCTACGCGTTGCCGGATCGCGCTTGGGGATCACTTCTCCTGCAGCAGCTGCAGCGCCCTGAGCCACGGCCGCAACCCCAAGCCCTGCGGGCACTGCGTGAACTGTTGCCTTACTCGTTGCTCAGAGAAGTCAGAGTAAGGTGCGGGCAACTGGGGACCCGTCAGGGTGTGAAGATTGTCTCGATGACGCGAGTTTGATGGTCCAGATAGGATGGGTGGTTCGCTAGGTAGTTAGCTATGTAGGAATCTGAGGGACCCAGCTTTGACGGTTCTGGCCCGGCAGTGCTGGCGGAAACGTTGTGATCGGCCCTATCATGGGTTGAGCAAGGCACAATCTTCGCGATAGCAAATATAACGTATATGATAAGCGAGTGGCGAATACAAGCGAGTGGCGAATTTTCAACTACCCTATAACAACAATCCTAAATTACAAACAACAACACTAGGAACTAACTATAATTACATCAGAAACAGCTGAATCAGAGGCTTCTACAGGCTCCTGGCAAGTGCGGGCATTATGGCCAGGCTTGCCGCACATACCACAGCACCGAACCCTCGTACGACCCCCCCTTGTACTACTACTACCCGGCTGCGTTTCCTGCACTCCCTCCCCACCCACAGCCCCTGGGCCTAGTAGGTCCATTGCATCTTGTAGAGAAAGTGATCCTCCAAGCTGCACGCGTGTTCTTTTGGCTCTCCGGCGCTTGCTTAGTGCCTCGTTGGCCTTACGAAGCGAAGCGTTCTCTGCCCGAAGAAGGGCCACCTAGTGCATCACAGCCATCGTACCCTTGGTGAGCTGGTCCACAGCAGCCAACATCGAGGTTGGGGAGCTGTTTTGATGGTTGGCAATACGAGTCTTAATGAGCGTTGACTGCGAGTCGGCTTCTCGGGGGTTGTAAGGTATCTGGAAGACCCAAGGTGGTGGGGTGCCAGGCCGTAAGGTCGGAGGTATTAGCGTACGAAGCTTAACATCCAGCTTAGAAAGCACCCTCTCTGGATCGTACGGCATAAGACCAGCCCCTATAAAGCCGCCTTAGATAGTTCTCTCCGTTATAGAGGTAAAGAAGGCCTTGCGAAAGGAGCAGAAGAACTCGAGCTTGCTGATATGGTTGATATACATCCGCATTAAGTCTTCAACCTAGCGACCGTACGCCTGCTTCAGTAGCCTAAAGCAGCCAACATCGAGTGGCTGGAGGAGGTAGGAGGAATGCGGAGGCATATAGAGCGTGATGATATTATTCTGCTAGCAGTAGAGTTCGAATTCGGTCGAGTAGTAGCTCTTATGGCCGTCGAGGATCAACAGCCGATATTTGCCTTTCGTACGAGGTGCTATATGGAAGTCGAAGTGCTTGATCCAATCCAGGCCAACGGCATTAGTTATCCAGCCATTGTCGGTAGTTGCAATACGCCAGTCGGCTGGGAGGTCGCACTTAGTATACCAGTTGGCAAGATAGTACTATACGTCCAAGATAATAAAGGGAGGGATAGCCCAGCCAAGGGCATTAACGCCCTGGATCACCGTTGCCCACTCGCGGTTGCCAGGCTGGGCTAGTTTTGCCTTGCTACGGCCGTCCGAGCTCGTAACTACTATACCCGCGAAGATAATGCCCATTATAAACCCTACCTCGTCGAAGTTATAGGTATCATCGTCCACGATACCATACTTGGCCTTGACGTTTCGTACGAGGGCAAACCACTCGCTAACGACCTTTGGATCTTCATACTTGGCCCTCTAGTAGTCGTACTAACACGTCCAACGCGTCCGGAGCTCTTCCTTGCGTCTGACAAATCGATACGCCTAGAGCTTGCCGACAGGGGGCGCGTCGCGTACGCGTAACAGTTGGTTGGCCATATCTTCCATACCAGACAACCGAGGTGGAAATACACATGCATCTAGCTCAAGGATATACTGAACAATAGCCTCCTCTTCTGATTGAGTCAGCTTCTTTACCTGTAACGAACCACGGGTGCAGACTAGGCCCCCAGCCGACCTCACAGACATCGTCGACCCAGACTTACAACAGCACTGGGAACCTGTTTTTCCACTACAACAGGACGTTACTTCTGGGGATA
>FTEL01003842.1_pt1 | contig 19423 bp, 16 predicted proteins | sample 1658911 | NCBI WGS metagenome assembly FTEL01 (sample SAMEA3914869, study PRJEB12502) | metagenome | biome: forest; material: soil | place: USA | collected 2012-03-12 | depth 0.1 m
ACTAAGTCCAGACCAAACACTCCCCAAAAAGCCAAGAACAGCCCTGGCCACCCGTGCTTCACCTCAAATCCGTGTTTTTTTCTTCCACCAGCACACACAGATCGCTCCTCGAGTCGTGCATGACCGACGCCAATCTCGCGCGAGCAGCCAACGAGTTCGGATGAGCACGTCTCCGGCCGTGGGAGAAATCCTCGTTGTTGTCAGGCACAGCACTGCCCCGCGAGTCGCGACACCATTTGCCTCCCCTTTGGACGAGTTTCTCATGTCCCTCAAGTTGTGGAGCGAGAGGCAAAGACTGTGCCGCAACATGTGGTCGGCTGCCCAGCGACCCGACTCCCCGCGGCCACGGCTCCGGCTGCAACTTCCATCCTTCATTGCTGACGTTTGAACGCGAGCAATTGCCGTTTCTGGTCGCTGTCGTACTATGGTATGCTGCACATCTCACCACAGGTCGGTGGGTTGGGCTTGAACGACTCTCAAAGTTGGCAGAGATCATCGCAGCCCTGCAAGTGGAACTCAACGCTGGCACCAAAAATAACCCCAACTTGCTGCCGATCGCTGGCAAGTCAACATGATCGCCCTCGTTCTGCCGACCGGCAGTGTTCCTGGCCGCCTCTTGCAGACCCCCACTCTTCTCCCTTTGCATGGAAATTTCCCTGGCGACACTGTTGTCAATGTGGGCCGATTCATCGCAACCGGATCGTCGTCTGATGGCCCTTGGCAACGTCCGCCACCCGGCATCCATGCCATAAAGAAACTCCCGTCCCTCGCCTGCCCTCTGCTGGGACAGCCAAGGCGGGCAGCAAGTAAAAATAGGCGCGGTCCGTCCTGATCATGGTTTGGGGTTATGACAGCTCTGCCTGCCATAGCTCAGGGTCTATCAGGCCCACGCCGGCGACCTCACACACCGGTGGAGAAGCAAGGTACAGCGTCCAGCAGCTCCCCAGTGGCATCTACACTGTATTCGCACACCAACCTCTTTCTGCCGGCATCAACCCAGCCAGCCACATCTGAGATCGTTCCTGATTCCGAGGCAAGCGTGGACCCGCCCATCCGGTCAGCCAGCCTCATGAAGAATCTCCAGCTCGTATCAAGCTCCGTGGCTGGCTGCTCAACGTCCCGGGCCCCGACAGATCAAACACTTTCAACATTTCCAACATTTCCAGGCATGAAAAGATGCTTGTCCAGTGCCAGCTCATCAATGACGTCCTCAAATCTTTTGAACGTCGCCGTCAGCTTCGATGGAGAGCGCCCGTAACCCGACAGGGTGAAGAACGCGCGCCGAAGATCTTGAATTTTGCCGCGTCTGAGAACCAACCAGAGTGCCCGCACGGCACTGACAACGAACCAACACCACACCGCCTGGTCCCGAACCTCCCGTGAGCCTCTCAAGTCTCTTCCCCCGACGCTGATCACAAGATACCCCTCAACATACCGCCAATCTCCCTCCCACTCCTCACAGGCAAACACGTATTCATCGTCCGCCATCCTCGCCAACCTCTCAAACCACGCATCCGGAATATTCCCGCACCCAATCTTCACCCACCCCCGATAGCACGGCGGACACAACGGGTCCACGTACGGCTCATACGCCTCCTGCTCATTCTCGGGATCAAACCTTGCCACGGCCTGCGAGTCAACCAGCCAGACGTACACCTTCCCCCACCAATTCTTCTGGTTCTGTCCACGTCAGCATTTCCCACCAGAATCAGGCCGCCTGGGGAAACTCACCTCCCTTTCTGCCCTCGGCAGGGTCGGGTCTGGCATTGGAATCTCCCCAGGCAGGGCAGCCAACGACCTCAGTGCTCCCTCGTCCACCACTAGAAAATCCAAAAACCGCGGATCCCCCGTGTCATCTCCCCTCTCACCCCCAATCGTTTTCCGAACCCACCGCTCAAACACACCCGTCAACTCCTCAAAGTATTCCTGACTTGCACTGCTACTCCACAACCCAGTTTTCCCAACAGACAGGTCAGGAGGGAGGTTGAGAGCTGGATGGCGGAGAGAGTTTCCTCGTCGTCTAACACCTCGAGCGAGAAGTGGCGACCAAGCTCGTTGTTGACTGACCCGTCTGGTTTGAGGTTGGCTAGCCGGTTGGTGTGGACAAAGTAACCCACTACCCAGCGGGTGAGAGTATCCAAGGCCGCCGGCCAGAGGGCGTTACTCTCCGGGAAGTAAGTTGTTCTGAGGACTGGAACCAGGGTAAATTAGAACAAGGGTAGAATGCCCGGGGCGGGCAGATTGTAAGAGTGAGATGCCTGCATAACCCCACGATCCACGCCCGGATGTGTGCTGGGTGTCGTAGATATCAACCAGGTTCTGGAGGCGGCGCATGGCTTGGTCGTCCGGGCACGGTTGCTGGGCATGTGGTATTTTTGGTACAAGTCCGCTGGGGGCCGGGGGAAGTTGGGGGGTGACATTTTGAGGTTGGTTTTGGGGGGGAGGTGAGGGGGTGGTTGGCGGTGGAAGTTGTTAAGTTGCAATGGTTGTGATGTGTGATGTGAAGCCACATTGCCTGTTTGGCGGCGAAGAGTAGGAGAACCGACACTGCTAGCCTATCTCAGTTAGCAGAGATCCTGTGTCGAGCGAGAGCCAGCGGGCAGCAGTCTAGGCAGAGCCAGCCTTCTTCACGCGCCTTTGGAGTCTGGACACATTCCCGAATATGGAAGTGAAGAGATCATATGTGACAGCTAACTGCGTACTAAGGGTAGGCATGGGCGAAAACACGAGCGGTGATTGAGGATATGATGACGACGGGGAGATCGGGCAACAGGTATATGTTCAGTATAACGGTATCTAGAAGAATGATGAAAAATACAGAAAAATAGGGTCAGTGAGTCGGGCGAAATAAAATCTAGCGGTATCTATCACTGTGTTGGCCGCAAGTTTTCTCGGGGGCTGGAAGTGATCAGGGTGCATTTGAAATGATCAGATCCCAAACAGATATGCCTAGGATAATGCCACGTCGTAAGGTTGTCTGTCTCGAGCTATATGAAGGTGCTGGTGTATTAGGAGGAGGAACTCACAAGATACCGTAGCTTTTTAATGTTAAGGAGGTTTGTTTCCAGATGATGTGCGAGGAACAACTAGCCACCTATCCCCAACCACACACATCACCTTGGTCCCTCACAGGATTCGGAGCCCATTTTTAATTTCAACTTAGAGCTGATCCAACTGAGACCGCCGCGGTCATAAACTGGGCGGGAGTGAGTCCGGCTTAATGTGATACCCTTCCAAGTTGGCAGTCGAGGACAGAAGTTCACGGGCTCATGTACAGTAGACAGACTTTTCGACAGCTGACGAAGCCCAACACCGAAAAGGATCTTGCCCCGCAGCTACATCACCTCTGCCCCCATCGCAACCCCGTCATAGTGCTTCGAGGCATTACGCAGCAGGCAGGGTCATGGAGCGGGGGAGTCTCCGAACACGGCTACCCCTGAAGGCGCGTTCCGACGCGTCCCCTTCCGATACCGCGGCTGTGCCTGGCGAAGACGGGGACAATGGAGTCCAAAACCGAACCTGATTCGTCCATCCATCCTTTAGTCACGGCAATATGAAATAGGAGTCATTCGCCGCGCGGATCTGGGTCGAGGAGTGAAGACTGACTCTTGTCTCGCACATGTCCCCCCAACTTACCCCTCCAATGGAGGCCAGAGAGGTCTGCCCGCATACACACCATGATTTCATCTTCGCACTGCACGCGCACGCACAATCGCACAATCACGGACTTACCTGCCTGACCGTTGAGGGTTGCCATAGTGAGGAGTATGTGATAGCGGAGTTATCGGATCTTGGCGGGGCCAAGGACTTACACGACGTGATCGCCGCTAGCGATTGCACCACCACACTCGCTGTAGCAACCCACGCTGCCCCTCGACTCCACGCAGGATCTGAGGCAATCGATGTTGCTTGACGTGGGGTAAATCACGCCTTGCCGGCCGCCGCTCCCACAGCCGTCGAATGGCGACAACGGAGTTCGGCGCCGAGAACACCACCACGCCGATATCCCCTCACCCACACATTGGCTCTCCCGCTCGCACGTCAGACGACAACCCGCTTCCACCATTGACGTCAACGCCTGGCAAGCCATAGAGCACGCGGCATGCATACACCGTGGCGGGGACCACACCCTCATGCTTGGTCAGCCCAAAGGGGCAGCTTCAAACGCGAGACCGAGATGCATGCCCCTGAGTTGGGGGAGGAGGGTATAAAGAGTTGAGGCTTGGAAGGACGACGATTTCTCGCTCTCGCCATCACTCAACTCACAGCACAGTTGGATACCTGCATCTTACACCAGATACTATCTATCCAACCACCCTACCACATCACCACAATGGCCCCCGCAGCTGTCGAGACGGCCCAGCCCACGGCGGAGCAGATCGCGCAGAAGACTCTCGCCATCAACGAGAAGAACTCCGACAATGTCTCTGCCCCCCAGAACGTCGAGGAGGCACTCCCCGCCCGCCTCGAGGGCCACAAGGAGCCCCTCAAGCTGAGCGGCGCCCTTGACCACCTCGAGAGCTTCGATGTCACCCCCGTCATCGGCCGCGAGTACGCCAACGTCGACCTCGTTGAGCTCCTCCGCGCCCCCAACTCTGACGAGCTCATCCGCGATCTCGCCATCACCAGTTAGTCCCACTCTTTCCACCTGGTTTCTTTTCGCACCCACTAACACGACCCGCAGTCTCCCAGCGCGGCGTCGTCTTCTTCCGCGCCCAGAACAACCTGACCGACGACCTGCAGAAGGAGCTCGTCGACCGCCTCGGCAAGCTCTCTGGCAAGCCCGCCACCTCGGGCCTGCACATCCACCCCATCAGCAACGCCGGCCGCGAGCTCGGCGGCGAGGACAACGAGATCAGCGTCATCTCGTCCGTCCAGGCCAAGAAGATCTACTCGGACCGCTTCAAGAACGACTTCCTCGGCACCAAGCACCGCCAGAGCAACAAGGCCCAGTGGCACTCGGACATCACCTTCGAGCCCGTCCCCAGCGACTACGCCCTGCTGCGCCTGACTGAGCTGCCCAAGACCGGCGGTGGTAAGTGACACAGAACGCGCAACATAGACGGCAATAGCTAATCCCCCATAGACACTCTCTGGGCCTCGGGCTACGAGCTCTACGACCGCATCTCTGTCCCCCTCCGCCGCTTCCTCGACACTCTGACGGCCTACTCCGCCCAGCCGGCCTTCAACGACGCGGCCAAGCGCAACGGCTTCTCCGTCTACTCCGAGCAGCGCGGCGCGCCGGAGAACATCGGCGAGGTGCTCGAGGCGATCCACCCCGTGATCCGCACGAACCCGGTCACGGGCTGGAAGTCGGTCTTTGCCGTCGGCCACCACATCCAGCGCATCCACGGCCTGTCCGAGGAGGAGAGCAAGCACTTCCTGAACTGGTTCTCGCAGCTGATTGTCGAGAACCACGACCTCCAGGTGCGCCTGCGGTGGCAGTCGGTGAATGATGTCGCGATCTGGGATAACAGGAGTGTGTACCATGCGGCGACGCCGGATTATATCTTTGAGGAGGGGCTGGGTGAGAGGAGGGGTAGCAGGGCGGTGAGCTTGGGCGAGAGGCCGTACTTTGATCCTGCTTCGACTAGCAGGCGCGAGGCGCTTAGGACTAAGGCTTAGAGGGCGTTGGTTGAAGGGTGGTGATTTAATGAAGGTTTTGCATTGACATGGGGCTGCGACAAGAAGTTACCTGATTGAGAATGGGACGGGCGACTGAAAAAGGGTTTGGTTCAGAACACCTTTGCCTGCTCAGTCAAGTCAATAGATTGGCCTGCCGAGGAATGCGAGATCCAGGGACATACCTGTACCAGAAATACGGCTGGGTTGAACTGTGTTGCGCCCCTCTGACAGAAGCCCGCCAAGCGACTCAAAAGATGTGTCGGAGCGGCTATCGAGATCAAACTCGTGATCGCTTGGGATCAAAATGACCTCGACCTGTGACTTCCCAGCGTCACCGCTTTGAGGATCGTGCACATCCTGCGGTAGTGGCGGGTGTGACGGAACCCCAGAGGTTGTTGTCGAGGGGTCCCTCTCCTGAACCCGAAAACCGCGGCTCGTCAAGTTTGGGACCCGCTGCCGCAGGAGGGGTGTAAAAGAACTGGCGCTTGAGGGAGTTTTCCATCGCGCGCCTTGCTGGTGTTGAAGTGGAGAGCAGGATACTTGCTGCGGGCCAGGCACTTCTGCTTTGGCTCGTCGGCGGCCGCCGCACAGAAAGCACTATTGTGGCGACGAACGAGGAGACGGAACCCTTGTTGGGCCGGCGCAGTTGTTAAGGGGGTTACCAGGGATTGTGTTCTTTTTTCGTTTTTCCTTTTCTTTTTGTTCCCGCTTCGAAGCAGCCCAGATGTGAGGTCGTGTGGCACGGCCTGAGGGGAACAAGACGTATAGTCTCGGGCGCCTGCACATGGAAACAATCGGTTCATCTCCGCATTGGCATTTCTGTATGTCCTTGATGCCTAACAACCTATCCGGCTACTGGCAGGAATTAGTGTTAACCTCGCCACGTAGACGTGTGATACAGAATGAGAGGAACAACGTGGAGCCTTAAGCACCTGCACGTGACAATAATAATCAGGTTCTGTTCATGTCAGGATGCCTAACAACCTACCTGGCTACCGGTTAGGATTAGCGCCAGCCTGAATGTACAGATGCATAGCGCATCCCAAGAGGGAGATGATATGCAGCCTCAGGTACCGACTTCTGCGTGCCTTTGGTGCCCAAGATGCCCAACAGCCTACAGACATACTTGGCTACCGGTGGTGATTAGGCCGACCTGGACGTACGGGCGTGTGGCGCTGCCCGAGAGGAATTTGATATACGCCCGATGGCGGTCGGGCCGAGGGTGGGCGCTGAAGGCCCCGTCGTCGCCCAGGCGCGAAGCGGGCCACGACTTTTCTCGAACAGCCTAAGTATGACCTTGCTCCCGGGCTGCGTTCATTATGCTCTGATGAGGGGGTCCTACCCAATCTTCAACAAACCAGCTTTTCCGCGCCCCGGTTCGGAAAGATTGCCCCGGCCTTGCGCAGCGTCACATCAGAAACCCCTTCGTTAGCAACAGGACAGTCCGTGGCTCGGCGCCCAGGCCCAACACCCGCACCATGTGGCTCATCAACACCGACACCCGGAAGCTCGAGTTCTTCGCCGGCCCGCCTGACCGGTACGCGATCTTGTCCCACGTGTGGAGCGACCAAGAGGTGTCGTTCCAGGAATTTCACCGCCTCCAAGACCTGCATGACGACGCGGGCGACAAGCCCAGCGCGCACCTGCGCAACAAGAGTGGCTATCGCAAGATCATACAATGCTGCAGGCTCGCTAAGAAAGAGGGTCTCCTGTACGCATGGGTCGACACGTGCTGCATCGACAAGACCAGCAGCGCGGAGCTGTCCGAGAGCATCAACTCCATGTTCGCCTGGTACAAGCGCTCGACCATCTGCTACGTGTATCTCGAAGACACCGACTCGTCCTCCAGCACGCACAAGCCCGGCGGCGAACCGAGCCGATGGTATTCCCGCGGATGGACGCTGCAGGAGCTTGTGGCGCCGCTCCGCATCGACTTTTACAATGCCTCGTGGAACAAGATCGGCACCAAGTGGAGCCTCCGCCAGGAGATCTCGGGCGCGACGGGCATCGGAGAGCTTGATCTCATCTTTTTCGACTCCGGACGAACGAGCGTGGCCCAGAAGATGTCGTGGGCGGCGAAGCGGAAGACAACGCGGGAGGAAGACATAGCGTACTGTCTGCTGGGCATCTTTGGGATCCACATGCCGCTGCTCTACGGCGAGGGGAGGGACGCCTTTCGGCGCTTCCAGGAAGAGCTCATCAAGGTCTCGGCCGACCAGACCATCTTTGCCTGGACCCACCCAGAGGGCCAGGAAGCCCTGCCATGGGGCGTTCTCGCCAGCTCGCCCGCAAGTTTCGAGTACTGCGGACAGCTCACACAGTCCCGCACGTACCTCAAGCCGCCGTTCGGCCAGGGTGGCCGGCGCGCCGGCGCCGAGAGCCCCGTCCACCCACTGGGCCCCCTTCACCCCGACTGCAACTCGTACGCCATGACGAACACGGGCTTGAAGATCGAGCTTCCCGTGATCGAATACCCGTCCAGCTTCGGGATCTCCATCTAGAGCAACCACAATCTACAGCTATCGACGTTGCTGGACGCCGAGCCCGAAAACCAACCCGCCGGCTCGCAAGTGCAACATGTCATTGCCGTCCTGGATTGCTTTGACGGTTCCCACGAGAACGGGTTGGCCATGGGCATCATCTTGACGGGCCACAAAGGGACGTCGGTCTTCCGCCGCCTGTTCTACGAATGCCTGGTTGAAGTGGACACGGGGTCCACCAGTGTAGGATCCAAGACCATCATGGTCTCGCCCGAGAGCAAGTGGTTCGCCTCGCGCGGCCCTCGGCAGCTGAGCGAAAGCAAGTAAACCGCCAACGTCTTCCTTCAGCCTGGCATCTCGCGGAATACGTTTAAGCTCCTCTCATCGAACACCGCAACCGATATTCCGGAGCAGGACGGCGGGTTTGCCCTCGAGCTCGCGTACGACACGGCCGCCGTCTTGGGTCTCCACGTTGGGGGCCAAGCGTACGCCGTCTGCTTTAGCATCCTCTCCAAGGAACGACAGGGGCCGCCGCTGGTGGTGCGCTGCAGCGTGACGACCGGGAAGGATAGCCGCAACAACAGCCTCGATACCTGCAAGAAACGGCTTCGCTATCACGGCGAAGCGCGCAGCCATCAGGACGGTGTCTGGGTCAGTCACTCGCTGCCCGGTGAGAGGATCATCGACGTCTCGGCGTTCAATATTTCCAGGTCCAAGAACCAGCTTCGGGACATCGTGTACATCGGCTATCACAGGGAACCCCCGAGCAACACGCGCGCTGCACCGGATCCGGGACCATCCCGCCCCAAAGGCGTAAACAGGGACCCCCCGAGCAACACACCCACTGCACCAGATCCGGGACCATCCCGCCCCAAAGGCGTGAACCAGCCACGATCCTACATTTGCACTTGTATCCCCGGTATTCTCCCCGGTACCGGTATCCTCTGTCTTGGCTGCTTGACTGAGACACTCAACAACAAGTTTTTGTAACACCCCGCACAGAGCCACGCTAGGAGGCGCCAGCTGGAAGCCTCCAGGGCACAATTCCAGGGGCTACAGGAATGGTCCTAGCCTCAAACGCGCACATCGCCAAAATGCGCCAAAAGCGTAGCGCTCGGACGCGCCACAGACGCGCCCATTGTCATGCGAGGAATGCTTGGGACGCCACGAAGAAGGAGATCGCGACCCCTGAGTAGGGCTGGAACGTTTGCTCCGAAAACTTGGCAGCTCCCCACGTGGTGCAGTTAGTTGACGCTAAATATAACCGACCACACCCCGCTACCCCGCCGGGGTATAACTGCCTGAAGGCTGTCGCCCTGGCGCAAATAAGAAGATGTTGGCTGCTGGATAACTGAGGAGCAATGTTCACGCCGCTGATGACTCACTGAGCTCACCTTTCTACCAAGTGACTGGATTCCGAGGTGTGAAAGTATATGCACTCCAGAACGCCGGGGATGACTCGTACCAATTGGCAAACAGTGAGGCGTCCAGGTCCACGAACACCCCCACAGTGGCTTCGACAGCCAGGACACAGTCCTCGCCCCGCGCGTAGCCCCCCGGCCACCATCGAGGTCTGCGGCCGCTGGTACTCGCTGAGGACGGCGTCCTAGAGTCGGCGAAGCACCCGACCGACGCGTACGGCACGCCGAGCATCGCACCCTGGACGAGGCCATGTAGCGAGACGCCGTCCGCGGTATAAGCCGAGGTGGAGAGCTGGACCGAGTTGGGCGTCACGCAGTAGCCGTAGAGACACGTGCGGGCATCGAAGCCGGCGAGCGGATGTCCGTCTGCGGAGCAAGCCTTGGTGCACGCGTCGAGCGTCACGCCGTCGTCGGTTCACCCTACAGTATGAGTTGGAGAAGATCGACCAATGACGAAAACGGAGAATGTGGCTGTGCTGGAAGAGCAGCCCCAAAGTGGGCCTGCAACAACAGCAGCAGGTCTTTTCCCGGTTCAACCTTACAACCCCGCATCAAAGGGACGAGGACGACGACATGGAGATGGACGCAGGCGAAGGCGACAAATGCCCGTCCAGCGCGGGGTCCGATTCCTCCTTGCCATTGCCACGCAAGCTCGCCAGCAGAAGCGGAGCAGTTACCCGACTGCATCAGGTTTGCATTCACTTTGAGGGCTCCAAGTGAATTTGAAGACAGTCTGGGAAGCATCCAGCTTTTGACCTTGCCCAACAACCTCCCACGCCACCCTTTCTCTCCGCCCTAGATCGGCTTAACCTTGATAGCATCCAAGCTCTTTGACTCAACCTCCCACCCCGCAGCCTTGGCCTCGGTGCCAGTAGTAAAGAATGCGTCCGCCGAGGCATCGCCCCGCAGCAGCCGGTTGACAAAATGGACAGCCGCCACGCCGAACTTGCCCGCGTCGGTGTCGCGGTACGTCCCGCCGTGGCCGACATTGAGGTTGCCCTTCCACGACAGCGTGCCGGCCGGGAGGAGGGTATAGTCGCGCTTGCCCTGGTCTTGTCAAGTTATCAAGTTCCGCTATTAACACCCCCAACACCCCCACCCTCTTATCCCAAATCACATCTACGCCTCCACCCCGCCACAGCTCTGCCCGGCCACCGCAACCCTCCCCGCATCAATCTTCATCTCATTATACTTGCCCCCCTCCAGTTTAGTAACCCACTCCAACGCATCTTTCATCAGCGCCGAGGTGGTGGAACCGGTTCCCCCAGGGTTGTCGCTGGCGATGATGAAGACGCCTTGGGAGGCGAGTTGGGTCAGGAGGGAGAGGAAGGCGGTGCCGTCGGCCGCGCAGGAGCCGTTACCCCAGAGGAGGACGGGGAAGGTGGTGTTGGGGACCGTAGTCGGGTGGTAGAGGGTGTGGTTGGGGAGGGTGGGGGCGGTGGTGCGCGTGCTGGGGGAGTAGGGGCCTGTTCCGCTGGTCTGTGGGAACCGGGGATTAGAGGGGGAATGCTAAGGGACAGTGTTGTAGCCAGATAGGTGAAAGGGAGGGCTCACAGTCGGTCCAGAGTTGGAGAACTGGGGTGCGGCGGAGATACAATGGCTCAGGGCCAAGAGAGGTCAAGAGATAGGGCTAGTTACATTGTGTCAGGGGAATTCAAAGTCAGAGTTGGACTAGGGCTGTGTACTGTACGGAAGACCCGAGCTTGCTTCTTTACTGTTTATTTTCTGCCCTTGGTCACTCCTATGTATGTATATAACTATTACGTATATAATGTCGAACTTGCTGTCGCCGCATCCTGAAGCCATCCCGCCGCGCCCGCCGCATAAACAGAGCTCCTCTTCTCTAACGTCCCTTCGTTGTACTCTAGTGGGCGGCAAGGGTGAAAGAGCCTAAGGATGGAGAAAGAGCCTAAGGATGGAGACAGTGACAGAGATGGAAGGTGGAGGATCAGAGATGAGAACCAAATCTGCTGAGAGTTTGGAAATTAGGGTCGGGCACAGCGGTCAAGAAAATAACCAAAGAGAAGGGAGGAGGATTCCGCGGGTCCTGGGTGTGGACAAGAAGACATCGGAGGCGTAGCAGAGGTCTCAAACGGCGATAAATTGATTGAGCATGTGTCGACGACAACTCAGAAGGGCTGACTCTATAGTGCCTAGGAGGCTAGAGGTGCTGCGCCGTACAAGCCGTGCCAAGGAACTTCACGATTTGCTCGGCCCCCCTGCCAGCCGAAGTTGGGGGCCGCGGGCCGTTGGAACCAACGTTCAATCGCTTGAACCGCAGATCCCCACCGCGGCTGGTAGCGTTTTGCTCAACTCTGGTGCCTATGTAACCTGAGATGGCCCGCTGTAACCCAAGGCTGGGCCCAGGGACAGCTGTCCGTCCCTGAGGTGGAGCTGGAACCTGGAAACTTCTAGGTTCACCAGATCCGCCAGCCGGCCTCGACCTGCTTGACTGGTGGACGGGCCTGGGAATGGGCGGCTAGGGAGAAGCAGGTTATAGTCCACGGGAGCCTGGCGCAGATCTCCGAGCGGGGAAGGCTTCATCACAGCTTTGGGATTGGTTGCGAGCTTGTTCGGCTGAGCGATTTCATAAAGGCATACGGGGCTGGTATGGAATCCAAGCATGAAGATCTTTACCGTCCTCTACACAAGAACAGCCAGCGCTGACACATACCAGCGGATGAAGACAGACTCTGTTAGACGCATGCGATAACTATTATGCTCTCTTCTATATACGAGTACAGCCTGGGCTTCTCCCCTTCCGCCGTCCCCGCTCCCGGCACGGGCCCCGACTTGGTCACCCGGGCGGAGCTTGTATACCTGGGCAGTCCACTCCAGCACCTCATCCTCTCCTCAGACCTCACCCTTCGATTCCCAGTCCGACATTTCACCATGTCCCATTTCGTGGCCGCACTGGCCCTCCTCCCAGCGGCTCCTTTTACCACCTCGGTGCTCCAAGCGGCCGAGGGAGCTCGAATCAACAACATCTTCCAGGCCAACAAGGTCACGACTGAGGCAGCCATCGATATATAGAGCCAAAATAGATCTGAGCGCTTTGCCAAGTCATCCTCCAACAAGCTTTCGTCCGAAGCCTTGAAGTATACGCCCATCGCCTTCGATATCAACAAGCATAGATCCGGCAATCTCACCGTTGGCGACAAGACGATAAAATCTACGTGATCCACGAGAAGCCTAAAATCTCTAGCAGTATCATCTATAGAAGTATCGCCGGCCCCGATAAGATGCTTCTTGATTCTAAGACCCCTATTGCTACGTTACTAAAGCTCTCCAGCCCAAGTGATAAGAGACTTAAGGACTACTTCCCCGAGGGCCCCCTTGAGCTCGCCAGCATTATATACAAGCTGGAGAGTACACCTAAGGGGGGACGTTCTATATTCTCCTAAAGAACTCTTGTCTATCCAGGCCAGCTAGATGAATACTACGGTACCTACGACAAGCAGTAGGGGTCGTACAGTTATTAGTTTGCCCGGGCGATCTATATTAGCGATAGCAACCCGTACCAGAAGCCACTCAACATCCAAGTCAGCATAAGTTTACTTGGCCCCCTACCCCCTACCCGTGAAACCTCGGAACCGCCACAGATGGACTGACAACCCCTAGCACCCTATGAACTGCGGAACAACTACTTGCTCGGTCGGATGCTTGGCGATCACGTCCGTTACTATCGGTTGGCCAGCTAGCGCCTCGGCCGACGGCTGGATTAGCGCCGGTTTCGCCGTCGAGCAGTCGGTCGAGACGGATCAGCAGTGGAACTGCAACGGGGAGCGGGGCGAGTATATCGCCGTCTGGAAGAAGGTCGGGCAGACGGCCTATACAGTCCAGAACAACAACTTTAACCAGTACAGCGGCCCATGCCCGCGCGGCAACCTGTATGCCATGTGATCGCCTAACGCTGACAACAAGGGCATCTGGCACTACTGCGTCAAAGGGCGTGAGTACGTCCGCTGGCCGGGGGATCGGTAGCTTGATACCGACCCGGGTATGCCGGGTAGCCCGTGGGTATAGGGTTAATTGTCCCTTGCTGGATTGGGAAGTATTGAATGAGACACGAGTTGTTGTTACCCCTCCTACTGCTACTTTGTTTTTAAATGCAATCTAAATATATAACCCCTCCCGGTTCATGATAGTCTAGTCGTCTCCAGGCCTTGTGGCATTTCATTATACAGTTGTGTGTGCCAATCCCTTCGTCTCCCTCATCTGTCACATAAGTAGCAACCCGCGAGGCAAGGCAAATATTTTTGGTCAGTTCCCGAACTGATTTAGCCCCAGTGGACCATGTCCGAGTACGCTCCGGTTCCTAAGTATGTGGGCCAAGCTTGCGAGAAATCGGATGGGCAAGTATGCTGCAGCGCCGCGAACCTCAGCAGCCTGGGTGTATTCGTTGGTGCGGAACATGGTGGTGTCACGGCAGCGGCACGTGCTGGAGGGCCTTTGGGAACCCACTGCGCATCTTGAGCAATGTCCTCAGGTCCTGCAGCATCACCACCAAAGGAAAGGATCACCAACAACAACAACAACAACTACTACAACAACAACCTCTTGTATTGTGAATTTGAGGCTAAATGTAGCCGCGAGTGGGTTGGTTCGTTGGGACATCTCCCAGGGCTCTCAAAGGCAATGATCACTCATCATACTGCCCCACACCTGAAACTAGGGCCGAGCGGCGGCCCGAGGCTCTCCAAAGCCGAGGCATCGCGCCTAAAACAAAAGTGTCCTGGCCTCTCGACAATCGATGGCCGACATCTCCATCCTCTGTCACTCACCCAGAGGCAAATTGTCGTCGAAAATCACAGCCATGGCTCGCCTACCGTACCCCAGCTCGTACCCTGCCGGATATGCTCCTCTCAATGTGCTCAAACTGCTTTCCTTGAGCTCCGCGACCTTCAAGCACTGGGCAGATATCGGCACTGCCCAGTTCATGAAACTGTCTATCCCCGCCCCGGAACGCGAGCTGGCGATCCTTCTCACCACTGCCAAGTTTGGCTCGACGTACGAATACACCCATCACGTTCCCGTCTCGGCCAAGTTCGGCATCACGGATCAGCAGCGAGACGAGCTCGCCCGGGCTGGTGTTCGGAAGAACTACTTCGCGGCTTCGAACGAGGGGAGAAACACGGCGTGCTTCTCGCCCAAGGAGACGACACTGTTGCGATTTGTGGAGGCGGTCATTGAGGGACCGGAGATTCCGCAGGCGTTGTGGGATGAGACGAAGGCGATTTTCTCGGACCGAGAAATTGTTGAACTGATCACGCTACAGGTATGGCTGGTGGCAACGGCAGCCGTTCTGTTTGTATCATTGACTGACGCGCTCCAATAGGGCTTCTACTACACGTGTTCTCGGATGACAACTGCATTGCAAGTTGAGATGGACAGTTTCGGGCCTAAGTCCAAACTTTGAAGGAGTGCTAGTTATTCGGAAGGGTGCAAATGAGAATAACTATAGGCAGTATAGTTAATTAACTAGTTGCTTAAGCCGGGAACCCCCCCTTTGAACCACCCCTACATTTGAGTTAGAGTTACGGCAGATATAAGTAGTTAGAGATGGTGGATTCTCATGATGATTTAACGTACTTTATAAGCGAGTGTGCAATACAAGCGAGTGTGCAACGCTAACAAATTTTGGTGGAGCTCTAGTTACGCAAAAATTCGTTAAATAATTCATAAGACCCACTAACAATTTTCTAACATTTTTTTGCGTAGAGCTCCACCAAAATTCGTTAGCGTTGCACACTCGCTTGTATTGCACACTCGCTTATAAAGTACGTTATACACGACGCCTTGTGCAGTCTCTTCTCTCTCGTCTTCCCTCACTCATCGCGGTCCTCCGCCCGTGTAGCACAGCTTGCATGGCAGCGAAGACGAGGCGGCGTACCGACAGCCTGGACGCGCGGTTCCTGGTACTCCGCGCTGATGGAAAATATGCTTAGATTAAGTCCACGATCGACTAATAGCAGCGAGATTGACGGCCCCGAGCCGCAAAGACGCTGCCCGCCCCGGCACCCCACTCGGTACTCGACATCAGCCTAAGATCTCGACCGTTAAGCCGGGTTCCTGCTACAGATATAGTGTGACGGGCGGCATGCTAGCCATTTCAGGTCTTTGTTGCGGCTTAGTTCTCGCCCACGAATAGACTGACAGCGTCGGGTCTTTCCACACCGGATATCCCGAACAACCTGCTCCTCCACGAAGCGCTCACTCAGGGGTAATCCCGGAACATCCACTGCTCTCTTTTTCTACATACTACCATCCAGATATCCAGATAGTATCTATCCACCCCGACACTACCCCTCAAATTCTAAACATCCGCCCCAATGCCACCGACGAGCTCTTCGCGTCGGGATAGAACGCCGAAGTCCACGTCTCCCCTCCCGCAATCAGCTCTGCGTCCAACCCCTTTCCACCGCCCGTGACATACATGAACTTTGTAAACTCCGCCGTAGCGGCATACGCGAACTCCGTTCCGGCCGGCACGAACACCACATCCCCATCAATCAAACTCACCACCTCAAACCCCGCCACCTTCACCTCCAACTGCCCCTCATCCATCATAAACGCCGTCGCAACCGCACTCTTCACCACCGGCGCCTTCCCCACCCCCTCCCCACCGCTGTACGGACTCAGCGTGATCGTCCCCTGCGAGAACGTCCCATTCGTCTGCTGCCCCGTCACGAACGGCGCAACGATCTGGTACCGCCCCGTCTGCTGCCGGTTCAGCCACCGCGGGCCGTAGTTCTTGGCCACCCAGATCGGCGCGCTCATGTTATCCGGCAGCGGGTTCGGCCCATCATACCAGTTCCCCGGGCCCGCGCGGCCGTTGACGACATCATGCCGCGGGGAAAAGTCCGGCTGCGGGTAGACGTCGAATTTCGCCAGCACCGAGTTGTCAAAACCGCCTGTCGGCCCGCCCGAGAAGCTCATCTGGAAGAAGAACTCCTCGAATCCGCCGGGGACGAGCACGCCGGTCAGCTGGGTGTCGGGTTCGAGGAGGGAGAAGGTGTGGATGGTGTTGTAGGGGATGGCGCCCAGGTCGCCGGGGCCGAGGATGCGGGTCTGCTGGACGGAGGTGTTGGCTTTGTAGGAATCATAGTTCTGGCCCCAGAGCTGGACCCGGCCCTTGACGGCGTAGAAGTTTTCGTAGGTCTTGCGGTGCACGTGCGGGAAGCCGCCGCCCGCGCCCGCGCCGGGGAAGCCACCCGCGTTGGTGTTGAGGATGCAGAAGGCTTTGCCGGAGGAGTTGCCTGTCACCGGGAAGGTGTTGCCGCCGGCGAGTTTGAGGCCACTGCCTTTTTTGAGGGCGTAGGGCTGGACCGATTGGGGAGTGGTGGGCACCCAGAGGCTGGCGGCGCTGGCCGCGGTGGCGGTGATGAGGAGGGTCCAGATGGGAAGCATGGCGACGGGCGGAGCTTGGCGTCCGAGAAGTTGGAAGCGAGGTCGGGTGGCTGTTTCAGGGCTGGGGTAGCTTTGCGAGGGCCGGGCTTATACGCTGACGCTGGGGGAGACGGAAGGATTGCCGTGGCCCGTGCCGGACCTGGCCATTGTTGATGAGCATCGTTGATGAAGATGCCCTTCCGCTGGCCCTTCTGTCGTCGGTAGTAAGGCGTCAACCGGGCTGGGGAACGTTGCAAAGGACCATATTCGCTGGGGCGGAAATTCCGGGGTCGTTAACGAGGGCCAACGGTGTATAGCCCCGCGGCCGCATTAAGCCTGCAATACACTGGAATTAAACCCGAGCACCCTAACCCCGGGTCACCGCCGAGATTGGTGCCGTTGACGGTTACGACATAGTTGATGGCGTCAACCACGGCTGGGAATGGACGGACCATGGCCGGGAACATGGAACTCCTTCCTGGTCGTACGACATGTATACATCAACCCGGCCAACTGTCTCGTTCGAGCAACATTTCCGTTGTGTCATTCTCCCCTGGGTTGTTTGAGTAGTGAAACTGAATTTCTGGCTGGTTAACTCTTCAGGCTGAGAATGTTGTTTATCCTCCCTTTCCTGGCGTTCGCCTTTGGCTGCGTAGCCGCGCCCGCGGCCACCACAGGCTACTGGTACGAAGCCGTCGAACACAATGGCATCAGCCCAACCATAACCAACGGCAAGAGCTGGAAGGTTTTCCGCAACGTCAAGGACTACGGCGCCAAGGGTGATGGCACGACTGACGACACGGCCGCCATCCAGCAAGCCATCAACACGGGCTACAGCACCGGCACGCGGGATGCAGGCAAGTTCGGGTCGACGGGCCAGCCCGCGGTCGTCTACTTCCCTGCCGGCACGTACGTGGTCAAGTCAACCATCAAGAGCGCCATCGGGACCGTTATCATGGGCGACCCGACCAACCTGCCGACTCTGAAGGCGGCAGCCGGCTTCACGGGAACGACGCTCCTGTTTGGGCGGGATCAGCGGTATTCGGGACTTATTGGCTTCTTCCACGGCGTCAAGAACTTGATTCTTGATACTACGGCTATGCCTGCGAGCAAGACTATCGCTTTGCTGGAGTGGAGCGTCAGCCAGAATAACCAACTGTCCAATGTCGTCTTCAACATGCCTGTCGGCGCTACCACGCACACGGGTATCACCATGCAGGGCATGAACTCGGGGTTGATTATCAACGATCTCGAGTTCCGCGGTGGTGGAGTAGGTGTTTTGCTGGCGGCGACGCAGTACCACCTCAAGAGTCTAGTCTTCAAGAGTACGTTTTCCTGACTTACGTATCGCATGGGCCTGCTAACATGGAGTCAGACGTCAAAACTGGTATCAAAATTAGCAGCCTTCTCCAAGGGACCGCCCAAGGGCTCCGCTTCGAAGGCTGCTCTATCGGCATCGACGCCACCAGCGGCAGCGGGATGCTCAGCCTGATCGACTCTAGCGCAACCAACACCTCTGTCGTCGTCGCCGCAGCCGCCATGTCCGCCAGCAGCGTAACCGGCTCGCTCGTCCTCGAGAACGTCAACGTCGACGACTCCGTCCCGGCAGTAAGCCCCCTTTCCCCTTCCCCATCCCCCATCCCACGTTTCTAACCACTTTCATAGACTATCAAAACCGGCACGACAACCACCCTCACCGGCTCCACCCCCCCAAACACAGTCTGGATCCGCGGCAACACCTACGCCTCCACATCCACCACCCCCTCCCGCGCGTCCGGCTCCCTCCTCCCCCTCCCCCGCCCCTCCGCCCTCATCAACACCACCACGGGGGCTTACCCCCTCGTCCCGCCCCCCACATACGCCTCCTACCCAGCCACCTCAATCCTCAACGTCAAAACCTTCTCCACCCCCGCCGCCGGCGACGGCGTAACCGACGACACCGCCGCGCTGCAAGCGATCCTCACCGCCGCGGCAAAGGACAACAAAGTCATCTACTTCCCGCACGGTATCTACCTCCTCACTGACACTCTCACCATCCCCCCCGGCAGCCGTCTAGTAGGCGAAGCCTGGACGCAACTATCCGCGACCGGCGCCAAATTCGCCGACGTAGCAAAACCAAAACCAATGATCCGCGTCGGCGAAGTCGGCAGCAAAGGCGTCGCCCAGCTCTCCGACTTCATCTTCACCGTCGCGGACGTCCTCCCCGGCGCGGTGTTGGCAGAGGTGAACATGTCCCCCTCTCCCAACGGCAACCCAGGCGATGTCGGGTTCTGGAACTGCCACTTCCGCGTGGGCGGGGCCAAGGGGTCGGCGGTTAGGGGCACAAAGTGCGCCAAGCCCGAGGGGTGTCTCGCTACGAGGTTGAGTGCGCATTTGACCGAGGGGTCCGGGTCGTACTGGGAGAATGTGTGGAGCTGGGTGGCGGATCATGATCTGGATGATTCCGCGACCGGGCAGGTGTATCCGGGGGCGGGGGCGGGGTTTTTGGTGGAGGCGAAGGGGGGGACG